>ERZ860264.1955-NODE-1955-length-12357-cov-3.786051_pt1 | contig 12357 bp, 12 predicted proteins | sample MGYA00509980_ERZ860264 | MGnify/ENA primary metagenome ERZ860264 (study PRJEB30046, sample SAMN00715212) | human gut metagenome | study: EMG produced TPA metagenomics assembly of the A metagenome-wide association study of gut microbiota in type 2... | reverse complement strand
GGGCAGAGTGATGAGTGAAGAGATATGATTACTCTATAGGACAGAAGCCAGAGTGAAGAACGAAGAGGTATGATTACTCTATAGGATTGAGGTCAGAGTGATGAGTGAAGAGGTATGATTACTCTTTAGGAAAGAACTCTGAGTGACGACGTACTTCCGGAACCAAAGACACACACGGGCCGGAAGAATGAATAACAACAATCGGACAAAGGACAATCAGCTGCCGGAGAGAGGCAGGGTGGCCGGAAAAAGAAATACAATACGGCTACAGGAAAGCAGGAGAATGTAGCGGAGGCCGGACTGACGGCCAACTATCATCCCCACGGCTTCCCGTTTCCGGAGTTTACGTCCCATTCGCATCTCACGATAAAACAGAATCAATAATAACATAACTAAAACAATACAACATGGCAAACCATCTCATTATCGGACTTGGAGGAACCGGAGGTTCCATCCTCCGTGCCCTGCGCAAGCGCATCTATGAAGAGTTCCGCTCCAACACCCCAAAAGGCGACGCCAACATCGAGTACCTATATGTAGACTCAAGCCTGGCAGACCTCAACAACGAGAGTGACTGGCAGACGCTGGGAGCTTCCGTGCAGCTGTCTCCCGCACAGCGCCTGTCCATCAACGGCATAGGAGCCGGCGTGCTCAACAACTTGGATTCCTATCCCGGCATACAGTCGTTCATCAACCGCAAAGACCAAGCCATGCTCAACGACGGCATCGGAGCCATCATCAGCGAAGGCATCGGCGGACAGCGCCGCCGCTTCGGACGAATGCTCATCGCCAACAACATGTGCGGACTGCCGCAGAACACGTTCGTCGGACAGGTTCACGCCCGCGTCCGTGCACTCAAGGAGCGTGAGGACACAAGCGACGTGACGTTCCACATCTGTGCCGGACTCGGCGGCGGAACGGGCTCAGGCTCCATCATCGACGCCGTCACACAGGTGCGCAACGAATTCCAGCGCACGGGTGACAACCGCACGTCATTCAAGATACAGCTCTATCTCTACGTCCCCGAGACCATCATCCAGATTCCCGGCGGCGAGGACAGCAACCGCTTCTATCAGCCCAACGGCTATGCCGCGCTGCTGGAGCTGAACGCCATGTCCGTCGGCCGCTACTTCCCGACCGACGTCAAGGGCAACACCGACGAGTACGGCAACGTGCGCCGGCTGCTACAGGGACAGGACGCCTTCGACATGGCCTATCTCTTCACCAACGTCAACGAGGCCGGCAAAGAAGTGCACATCCACAAGGTGCTGCCCGGAATTGTCGGCGACTTCATATTCCAAAAGACTGTCGTCTCGGGCATGATGAACGGCGGAAAGATGGCACGTCTGGAGACAAACGAGAACAACGGCATGCTCCCCGAGGAGAACGAGACCCACGAGCCGGTGCACAGCCGCCGCTTCATGACATTCGGCGTCAAGCGCATCGAATATCCCGAGACGGAAGTCGTCGAGTATGGCGCATATCAGTTTGCCCGTCAGGCATCATTCCAGATGCTCCACGGACAGTGGGACGACGCACGCGGATTCATAGAGGAGTGCACCGAAGACATGGTCGGAAAGTCATACCGCGAGGACATCACCAAGCCCGAAGAGGTCGAAGGCAACCTTCTCTCGGAAGACTATCTGACGCTCGGCAAGCCGCTGCCCAGCATCAAGGACCACGTGAAGAACTGGAAGCCTATCGTCTCGGGATGGGAGTTCTACACCGACCGCTACAAGCAGGACGTCGAGACCGAGCATTCAAAGAAGGAATGGCTGGAGGAATACAACCAGGTGTGCGAGAAGTTCTTCGACTCCATGTACCGCGGAAAGGGCGTCAAGACGTTCTATTCGGAATATGAGAGCGAAATTCCCGGCTTCGCCGAAGAGATATGCCGCCGCATAGAGAACAATCTGTTCGGACGGTGGAAGGACGGCACGATGTCGATCCTGGAGGTTCACAAATATCTCGGACTGCTCATCGACAACTGCGACAAACGCATCGACGAGATGAAAGGCAAAATCTCAAAGCGCTCGGTCTATCTCACCGAAGACCTGGCAGAACAGATCAAGGCCATCCGCACAGACTGGAACAACATCGGCTGGATACGCGACGCCGTGACAAACGCATCGACGAAGACCTTCGGACGCTTCGCTGACGCCAAGCGCGAGCAGCTGACGCTCCAGACACAGATCATCGCCTACGGCTTCGCCGTGAAGCTGCTGACGGAGATCAAGACCATGCTCATCCTGCTCAAAACCAACAGCATCGACCCGTTCCGAAAGACTTTGGCCGAATTTGCCGACATGATGAAGAAGCTGGCCGAGGAGAAGTGCAAGCTGAGCGACGCCGACGTGACAAGCATGCAGCGCGAGGTCATCAAGGAATATGATCCCAAGTTCGTACGTCAGACTGTCGTCGGATTCCTCCGCAACCAGAAGAACCAGGAGGCTTACGCCACATCCCTGCGTGCGCGCATCATCGAAGCGGCTGGCTCAAGCGACGTCAACTTCACCGTGCTGAGCAACAAGATTCACGTGGCAACGCTCCAGATGGTGTCCCTGAAGACCTGCATCGAGAACGCCCGCAACGAAATGGACAACTACTCAACCAGCAACCCCAATCAAAGACTCGTCAAGGTCAACATCCTCGACAAGCTGCGCGCGACCAGCTGCAGCACGCCGGAGAAAAGAAAGAAGTTCCTCAAGGACCTCTACAACTCGTCACAGAGCTGTCTGACGTTCAACGGTTCGGAGGAAGGAAAAGGAAGCCCCGAGACGGCAGCCAACCACCAGAAGATCATCCAGCTCTCGCTGCCTAAGTTTGAGGACGACGACGAGTTCCGCAACGACTTCATAAAGGACTTCGGAGAAAGCGGAAAGATACCGTTCAACAAGGACAACGACGTTTCAGAGAACTTCAAGTCCAACCAGATTGTGGTCATCACGGCCCACAGCGGCTTCCCGCTCCGCTATGTAGACAATGTCCGCGTGCTCAAGGAGAAGTATGACGTGCTCGTCCGCAACGAGGTCAACCGCATGGTTGTCCACACCGAGAGCTTCGCCAAGCCGCTGCCTGAGCTCTTCGCCAAAGACCCCGGCACAATCCGCAAGGAGCTTATGCCCGTCGTCCTGCTGGCCTACGCCATCGGCAATATCTTCGTTGAACGCGAAGACGTGGAGACAGGTGAGAAGACAATGGCCTTTGCCGGCGAGAAGAACCGCATGGGACGCGTGAGCCGCTGGATCAATGTCGGCGACGACATGATTGCCACGCTCAACGAGCTGAGCCGCACCACACGCGCCATGGACGCCGCCGCACTGCGCAAGGCTGTCGAGGAGGAGATGAACACCAACTACAAACACATCGACAAGAAGAACGAGCTGATGCTGAAGATGGGCGATGTCCTTGACAACGTCCTGCTCCCGCTCGTCGGCGGAAACGACAACAATCCTGAGTTCGTGGCCTTCAACAAGGCCGCAGAGAAACTCTGTGACAACGATTTGAAACTGTAATAACCAATTAACACATTATTATATTATGGCAAAGAAAATAGGAAAGTGCATCAACATCGATTGCGAGAACTATAAGAAAGAGGTGGAAGTGGCCGCCGGCGAGGAATTTGAATGCCCGGCGTGCCACCAGCATCTCGAAGAAGTGACCGGCGGCGGAGGCGGCGGTGACAATGAGGACAAGAAGAAGAAAATCATCATCGCCGCAGCCGCAGTGGTCCTGCTCGGCGGCGGAGCCGGTCTCTACTTCGGACTCTCCGGTGACGACAAGGCCAAGAATGCACCTGAGACAGAAGTCACGGCGCCCGTCGACAGCGCAGCCATAGCCAAGCCTGACACGACCGCAGCCAAACAGGCGGAGGAGAAGCCCGTCGTTGAGGAGCCGAAGAAGAAAGAGGCAAAGACAGAGGCTACAACGAAGAAGTCCGAGACCACAAAGCCGGCACAGCCGCAGAACGGCCACGGCACGGTCAACCTGGGTTACGGACGCTACACGGGCGACCTGAAGAACGGTCAGCCCCACGGCCACGGAACCATCACCTACACCCAATCTCACAAGATTGTAAACTCTAAGGACTTTGTGGCAAGCCCGGGCGACACGTTTGAAGGCGACTTCCGTGAAGGCCGGATAAGCAGCATCGGATACTGGATGCACGACGGCAACATGACAGCTGTCAAGCCGTGATGCTCCGCCGCATTGCCATCACATTGATGATGGTGGCGGTCTGCGCACAGATGGCGCCGGCCGCCACCCGCTACCACACCCAACGGCTGGCAGACATGGCCCGTGCGGCCGGTCTGTCACTGCCCGCGGAGGCGGCAGCGGAGATGTGCGACGACAGCACCTATACGTTCCGGGGACGGCCGTTGCGGGTCCGCACCAATTCCTTCGGTGACATATCCCACATCGGTTACCGCCTCTTCTCACCGCAACAGATGGAGGCCTACGGCGCTTCGCCGGTCTTCAACTTCATCGAACGCTATCTCCTCGAACTCGATTTGCGCCTCGACGGCCGCACACCGGCGGCGCGGATGGACATCGACAAGGTCGTCACGACGGCCGGAGACATCAGCATGCTCCACACGATGGCGGCCGATGCAGCTTTCACCATCGAGACAATCACACGCCGGATGTACCGCCTGAAATGGACGGCGGGCGCCCGGACGCTCAGCATCACCATCCCGGCCGACTGCCAGCTGCTCTCCGGAGCCAACGCCATCGAGCTGGAAGAAATCTTCGAGCGCGACCTCCAGCGCATCATTCCCATCAGCGGTGACGACATCATCAACGACTGGAAAAGCGCAAAAGTGGCCCGTTCGGAAGGGCTGCTGATAGTCGACGGCGGAACGTTCATGAGCGAAATGATACGCGGTGACATCTATCTGACGGAACAAGGCGGACGCCGACGCCTCGTGGCCGACGCCTCGAAACCACGTCAGAGCGTGGCCAACATCATGCTGACGGGATGTTATGACCGCACCATTCCGCTCGACCTGACCATCGACCGCTACGGATATAAGAGCAGCAAGGTCGCCGTGACGGTACAGCAGTTTGTCAACTACTGTCTGGCGGAAGGCTGCCGGCTCTATTTCGGCGTCAAGACCAACGACGGGGAGCGGCTCACGGGAACCCTGTTTGCCCTCAACGAGAAGATGGCGTGCAACCATGTGCTCAGCATCGACTTCCCCACGGCCATCCTGAAAGGCTCCGGTGAAGCCGCTGTGAAAACCAATGCCAATGCCGGGAAAACCGCCGCCACCGCCGTGAAAGCCACTGCGTATGTCTATATCCCGTTACAGAACGTGACGGAGAAGTTTTTTCAATCAGACCAAAACGACAAAAGAAAATGAAAGCGAGAACCATATTAACAGCCGCACTGATGCTGCTGACCGCATCATACGCCCATGCCGACGACGTGGAAGAGGCAAAGAAGCAGATCAACAGCATCAAGAAGAGCAGCCAGTATATCTATGCCGAGGTCACCGCAGCGACGGAAAGCGAAGCCAAGGATCTGGCCGAAGAGATGCTGCACGAAGAAATCAACGCGTGGGCGGCCACTCAGAAGAAACTCAGGAACAGCCCCACGTTCGTCGTTAACAACAAGCGCGAGCTCTGGACTTCCATGCTCCTGCCGCGCGGAAACATGTACCGGTCATTCGTCTACGTCAAGAAGAGCGACATACAGCCGGCCGACAACACGCAGGTGATAGCCAATCCCAACCCCACGGCAGCCCCGCAGCAGGGTTCTTCGGTATCGCTGATTGTTCCGGATGCCGTCCGCGAGCTTGCCGCATGCACCGAATATGCCGCTCTTGCGGAGAAGATTAAGGCCATGAAGGACCAGGGCCGCGTCAAGAGCTACGCCCGCTATGCCCAGCTGGCCAACCCCGACGCATGCTATCTGGCCATCTACAACACCGCCGGAAAGGTGGTGGCGGTGCTCACACCGGGCTCACAGAGAATGAACATCGCCACCGGACAGAGCGACGGTGTGGCCAACTATCGCGGATGCGGAGCCATCGGATTTGAGGTAGTGGAATGAACGGACGGGCCGACAACGATGTCAAATCAATCTGGCTGCAATGCCAAGTCCAGACAAAAGCAATGTCAAGCGAACATGACAACGGTGTCAGACCATCCTTATTGAGAGGTAACGAAGAAACAGAATAGGTTTAAACATAAAAACAAAAGATGAAAATTAGAATGATATGCGTTCTGTCCGCACTATTCAGCTTACTGCTGACAGGCAACGGCAGATGTGCGGCAGTGACAGTAACCCTGCTGACAGACGAGATGACAGAGCGGCCGGCGGGAATCGCCATGGCCGAGAGGAACCTCGGTGTGGTGCTCACGGAAATCAACCGGGCCCAGAAAGCCAAGACCACGCTCACCACACGCGGCTTCCCGATGGACGACTTCGCGCTGAAATCGCTCGTCCGTCTGTGGGCCGTGACACCCTTCTACTGTGACGACGAAGAGGTTGTCGACCGCGCATGGGTGTTCAAGAACGGCACGATGATGGTCAGTCACATTCCGCTCATCATCACTCCCGAGGACGAAGGCTTCGGCATGGGCAACTATCAGGAAGCTGTCGTCGAGTTTGACGCACAGGGAAACATCACCGACTTCCGCCTCGCGCTCGACGCACAGACCTCCGAGAGCATGGAGCGCTGCGGCTCAGTGGTCGAGAAGGAGCAGCAGATGGTCATCCTTCAATATGTAGAGCGCTTCCGCACGGCATACAACCAAAAGGACCTCCAGACCATTGAGCAGATGTTCAGCGACGACGCACTCATCATCACGGGTAAGGTTGTGATGTCCCGTCCCTCCGAGATGCAGCCGGCAAAGGCCAAGGTCGAATATACCAAGCAGAACAAGCAGCAGTACATCAGCAATCTGCGCCGTGCCTTCGCACGCAACAAGTGGATTGACGTCAAGTTCACGCAGATCGGTGACGACAACCAGAACGGAGGCTGCGCCGGCATTACCCGCTCACGCGTAGACCCGACGAAATACGGTGTGCGTCTGCGTCAGGAGTGGAAATCGAGCAACTACAGCGACGAGGGCTACCTCTTCCTGCTTTGGGAATTCCCCAAGGACGGCGGCAGCCCCATCATCCACGTCCGCACATGGCAGCCGGAGAACGTCGGCGGTGTAAAGCAGAAGCCGGACGACAACATCTCCACGCTGGAAGGATTTGACCTGTAATAAAAGACAACCATTGCCTATGAAGACGACAAGAAGTTTCATAACAATACTCCTCACGCTGCTGGCGGTTGTGCTCAAGGCACTTCCCGCGGCAGCGCAGACGGAGCGCATCACGTGCAGCCGCGACATCAACGCCGACCGGTTCGAGAGCCTTGACGGTGGCTACGGACTGCTCATCATCTCGCCCCACAAGGACCTCGTCATCAATGTGGTGAGCAGCAGCGAACGGCCGACCATCCGTCAGAACGGCCGCAACGAACGCGGCGACTACGAATACTATGTCATCATGTCGCCGACAGACACCCATCGTCCGAAGGTTGAGGTGAGCCGCCGCGGCAGTATCGACAAGACAGATTTCGTTCAGGCGCTGAAACCCGACTTCATGATAGCCTATCGTGTCGAGGGAGTGGCCAACCCTATCATAAAGGACGAACAGACGACAGCCACAGACGTACACTTCAATGCCACGGAGGCGGAACTGGAGTTCTCCACAACCATTGCCAATCTTCAGGTGGCATGCTCTCCGAAGCTCGGGGCAAAGATAACGCGGCAGACCAGCAAAGCCGACAACAACGTGACCATAACCTCTGTCATCGTGCCGCTGGCCGTGCTGCAGAAAGTCCGTAAGGACATGGAAGCGCTGGCAGAGGAGCACACCGCGCTGGACAACAAAGTCAAGCAGGACATGGACCACGCCTCCGACACCGACCTTGACCGCCTCGACGAGTTGGTCAGACTCCAGAACGAGGCCGCCGCTCTCTACTCCGAGCTGACCTATGTCGACATCTACGGTGAGGGGACGAACCACCTGACGATAGACATCAGCGACCTCGGACCACGCATGAAGAAGTGCTACGCCGTCTTGCCGATGGTCGTCGAGAAAGAGGTCTTCGTCACCGAGTGCAACGCCTTCATGAACGAAGGCGGCAAGCTCTTCGCCCAGCGCAAGTATGAGGACGCCCGCGCGGCCTACATGAACGCCCTGATGGCTAAGGACGTCGTGCTCAACATGAAGCCGACCATCAACCAGATGATTTCCGACTGCGACTCGTGCATCGAATACAACAAGTATTCCGTACTGGCCATAAAGAAGTATAACGAGCTGAAGAAGGGCGGCACGGCGACGCAGCAGGAAGTGGCGCGCTACGCCGGAGCGGCCATCAACTACCTTCAGATACTCAACAACCTCAACCCGGACGAGTTCTACACCTCGCGCATCGAAGTCCTCCAGAAAGTCATGGAGAACATGCCGCTCATGTATCGCTTCACCGTCGTCGAGTGGAAGACGCTCCACGAGGGCAACGCCATGCCGGGCGTGGAGCTTTGGGCCTACTACGGTACCGACCAGATCTCATCCCTCACATTCGTGACGGACCGCAAGTTCCGCAAGCACCTCGACGCCCACAAGCAGGACTACGTCCAGGTGGGACGCTCCGACGCACAGGGCAAGTCCGAGATTGAGCTCAGCCGTCAGCACCTCCCGACGGGAATCATCTTCCGCCCGACGGCCGACAAGGATGTCAAAATCAAGTATATTGGTTGGGGCGAGCTGGAGCGTCAGGCCCGTGGAACGTATATGGAGAAGCAGTTCAGACTGAAAATGTACTCTAAATAGAACATATTCTTTATTCTAAAACCATTTAACAACAATGAAAAAACAAACTTTCAAAAGCCTCGCCATGGCCGCAGTGCTGGCTTTGGCTACGTCAAACGTACAGGCACAGGGCTTTTTCAAAAAACTGTCGAAAGGCATTGACAAGGCGACAAGGGCCATCGACAAAGGCACAAAAGAACTGGACAAAGTGACAACGAACCTCACTGGTGACACCAACGCCACCCAAGACAATACGTCATCTGCCACAGATTCTACTAAAATCAACAAGGAGTATCTGATTGACGACGCTCCCCACTACACGGTCAAGAAGGTATATGAGACTGCCGAAAACGGCGACACACTGCGCAACGACGACGGAACCATACGCGCCCACTATCTCGTGTTCGACAAGAACGACAAGGTCTGTGACGCCAACACGGCCCAGAAGATGATCAACTCCCGCCTTAAAGCCTACGGCAACATACTTGCAAAGGTCGGCGGAGGTGCCGCTCTCGGTGTGGCAGCCGGTCTGCTCAGCAAGGACAAGAAAGCGGCCCTGGCCGGCGGACTGACCGGAGCACTGGCCGGACTGGCCCTGTCGTCGGGCGACATGAAGAAAATCAAGGAGCTCAACAAGTCGCTCAAGGCATATAAGAGCACTCTGGCCGCATATCAGAAGACATTCACCGAAGAAGGACTGCCCATCAACGCCACGGTCGACTTGTCCAACGTCGACGGCATCGACTTCACCAAAGCCGACGAGCTGACCAAGGAAGCTGCCGAGGTAAAGGCCGAGCTGGCCGCATCGAAGGTCGAAGGAGAGAGTCTGGAGGACCTCGACATTGCCGTATAACTCCAGACTGCCTCACTTCAAACGCAAAGACGCAGAGACGCAAAGGCGTTTACAAGGAAAAGAAGAGGGTGTGTCAAAATGCGACGGAAGCGACTTGTAGGGATATATTTTTCGCTACCAAGTCGCTTCCGTTGCATTTTGACACACCCTCATTGCGTTTTCTCCCTCCCAAGGAAGCCATCCGCGACCGTAGCCGGCAGCCTCCTTTCCTCACATTCCCGCTACGGAATAAATCCATTCTTTGCCCTCCCGGAGGTTTATTCTCGGGATTTATATTTACCTTTGCAGCATTATGGCAATAAGATATACCAAACGCGAAGAACAGCTGAACGCCTGGTCCCACGCCTCGGGCATCGTCATGGGCGTCATCGTCGGCGTCATCTTCTTCATCATCTGCTCCCGCGGTGACAATCCGTGGGCACGCTTCGGCGTCTCACTCTACCTCTTCGGCATGCTCGGCTCCTACGCAGCATCGACACTCTATCACGCCATGCGGCGCCGGAGTCCGTGGAAGGAACGCCTGCGCCGCTGGGACCACGCCGCCATCTACTGGCACATCGCCGGCAGCTATTCGCCGCTGACGCTCGTCGCCCTGCGCCAACAGGGCTATTGGGGCTGGAGTCTCTTCACGTTCGTATGGCTCTCGGCCATCGCCGGAACCATCGTCAGCTTCCGCCACCTCCGCGACCACAGCAACGTGGAGACCGCCTGTTTCGTGGCTATGGGCCTGTCGGTCCTCATCGCTTTCCGCCCGCTCATCGACACCGTGAGCACGGCGGCCATCATCTGGATTGTCGCCGAAGGCGTCTGCTACATAACCGGTGCCGTCTTCTACAGTCTCAACAAACGCCGATTCATGCACTCCGTCTTCCATTTCTTCGTGCTCGCCGGCAGCCTTTGCCACATCATCGCCGTCTGGGATGTGCTGCTGGAGTATGCGAGGTGAGACCATCTACACTCGTCAGACCATCACATTATATGATACAATTATCCCCTGCATCCGTATGACGGATTGCAGGGGATATTCATTATGTCATTGTTTGTTTATTCTAAGATGTGTAGTCTTCTCCACATCGTCAACCTTCATAACTACATTGTAAAGACCTTCCGTCTTGAACAGCGCGTTATTAATGTTGGTGACGAAATTCAGATATACAAATTCGCCTTGGGACTCCAACGGCGGCGTTTCGGCCTTTATTGGAGCGATGACCGCTTCCTGGGTCTGGCTGTTTATGATATTCAGTTCCAACGTATGCTTGCCGGCTTCATCTTTCTGAAACTCAACCTTGCATACCACGACCAAATCAGGTACAACATGTGGAATTTCCGGTGCCGTTATATCATTAAACGTACCCACTATGACAAGTTTTCCGTCATACTGCTGTACGCTGTCGGCTAATGTAAGTATCTCGATGTTCATTGTTTGTTCTCCAATCGTTTTTGATTTTTCTTCTTATCTTCAATTTGCTTCATAAAATTGGCCAACGGAGTCTTAATCTGTCCCACCGTTCGCTTATTGGTAGAAGCCAGACTTCCGCCGTGTGTGCCCGTCTGGCCCTCTTTCACTTCAAACTTGACACTATTACGCTTGACATCGACGAAAAGCCGGATTGCATCTGCCGTCAGTTTATCACCTTTACAGAGATGGACACCAAGTTCTTTCCGTACAGCCTTTTCCTCTTCCGTCAGCGTCATCTCTTCCGTTATCTCAACACTGCAGTTACGGTCCAACTCATAAAGAGTCATGTTCTTCTGAGTGATGGGGTCCTTGCGCAGTCCTTTCCATTCCACCCTTCTTGCATATACGCCACACTTAGCACCTTCGGCCAATGCGCCATGATCCATTATTCTTTTCACTTCATCAGGCATTTTTGCATTGAATTGGGTTTGAATGAGAACAAAGAAGCCAAATCCTCAACACTGTCGACGTCCTTCAGTTCCGGAGCCATTTCCAAGACACACTGGACATCCTCCAACGTAGGCTCTTTGTCTTCCGGGATGACATAGTCGTCCTCATTGTCCTCTATGGCTTTGTCAAACTCATCGTCTGATATCGTACCTTCCAAAAGTTCGACATACTTTTTGAAATAATTACGCTCACGGGTGCGGTTGTTGACCGCCGTAACAAGCAGTTCTTTAATATTGTCATTGATGCCGTCAACAAAAAAAACTTCGTTTCTCACCACCCCGGCAAAGGTGGTAACTCGCTCATTGGACACGGAAACCACAATACCGTTTCCCTTTTTGAGCACGGTCGTAGAATAACTCTTCTTGTCCATAACTATAACTTTATAAATCCTTTGGTTTTAATTCGCCCACACTGACAGTGAAGCAATTTCCATGCAAAGATAACAATAATAATAATAATAACGCCATAAATAAAAGAAAATTAGGCTTTTATGTCAAAATGGCACAAATCTTTTTCTTTCCATATCACTCACTCTCTCCACACAAATCCAACACTTCTGCTGTCAATCAACCGCAGAAGACCCGACTGAATAACCATCATGAAACTATAAAAAACGATGTTAAACCATCTCATTATCTTACAAAACAACCATCATCAAAAAACGTATTCCAGCTCATTTTCGGCCCTTTTTCAGCGTTTTCCGTCCCGTCCGACAGCCCCAAAACGTCACTTCCGGACGTCGCATCGCCCCCGGGAGGGCCTTACGGCGTTTCCAGAACG
>ERZ860264.1954-NODE-1954-length-12363-cov-3.915258_pt1 | contig 12363 bp, 8 predicted proteins | sample MGYA00509980_ERZ860264 | MGnify/ENA primary metagenome ERZ860264 (study PRJEB30046, sample SAMN00715212) | human gut metagenome | study: EMG produced TPA metagenomics assembly of the A metagenome-wide association study of gut microbiota in type 2... | reverse complement strand
GAATAAAACTAGATTATTAGAGAAAATATCTATTCAGTCGGGCGTCTCTTTAGATGAGTGTGGGACAGTACTCAAAACCTTTGAAAAAGTTCTAAGTGAAGAACTTTCCCGTAAAATGTATCGTTATGGCGGATGGATTCTATTATTGATCGCTTTATTTGTGTCTGTAACAGTATTCAGCCAGACAACAGGGCGGAAAGGACGTCCGGTGCAGACCATCCGTGGGATTGTTATAGATGGAGACTCGAAGTTTCCGATACCGTATGCAACAGTAAAGCTATCTGAAAAAGAGGGGGCGGGTACGATAACAGACAGTCTTGGTCGTTTCAGTATACCGCAGGTTCCTGTCGGCCGACATACCGTAGAAGCTGCGTTTATGGGATATGAACCGGGCATTTTCAGAGAAATACTGGTGACCTCCGCCAAGGAAATATATTTGGAAATACCTTTGAAAGAAAGCGTGAACGAATTGAACGAAGTGATAATTCGTGCGCGGACGAACAAGGAAGAAGCAATGAATAAGATGGCTACTACCGGAGCACGCATGTTGAGTGTAGAAGAAGCGAGCCGTTATGCAGGTGGATTTGATGATCCCGCACGTTTGGTTTCTGCTTTTGCCGGAGTGGCTCCCAGCGTTTCTTCCAATGGAATTTCTATTCATGGCAATGCCCCACATCTGTTGCAATGGAGACTGGAGGATGTCGAAATTCCTAATCCGAATCACTTTGCAGACATCGCTACATTGGGTGGAGGAATCCTTTCCTCTCTAAGTTCACAAGTGCTTGGAAACTCTGATTTTTTCACAGGAGCATTTCCTGCCGAATATGGAAATGCCGTATCCGGAGTCTTTGACATGAAATTGCGTAACGGCAACAACCAAAAGAACGAAAATACCATTCAGGTGGGAATTATGGGAATCGACGTCGCTTCCGAAGGCCCTTTGAGCAAGAAACATAAAGCATCGTATATTTTCAATTACCGTTATTCTACAACCGGACTTCTGAATCTTGAAGGAGGAACGATGGATTATCAGGACCTGAACCTCAAACTTAACTTTCCAACACGGAAAGCCGGAACATTCTCTGTCTGGGGAACGAGCCTGATTGATAAGTTCACCAGTGATTTTGAGAAGAACACAGAGAAATGGGATTATTGGGGCGACCGCAGTGAATCAAGAGACAAGCAATATATGGCAGCCGGAGGTGTCAGCCATCGTTATTTCTTTAATAATGACGCATCATTGAAGACCACGATAGCCGCTACCTATTCGCAACTCGACGGAGGAGCAACCTTGTTCAATCATTCGATGGAGTCTACTCCTTATATGGATCTTGATTCAAAATATACTAACCTGATATTTACCACTACCTTTAATCGTAAATTCAGTAACCGTTTTACGAACAAGACAGGATTCACTTATACCAATATGTTCTACAAAATGGATCTTTCCATTGCTCCTTATGAAGCCGAACCACTGGAAATTGTATCTCAAGGAAAAGGTAATACAAGTCTGATTTCAGCCTACAATAGTTCATCGGTGGGATTAACAGAGCGTTGGACCCTTAATGCCGGAATCTATGGACAGCTTCTGACTCTGAACAATAAATGGTCTGTAGAACCACGGGTTGGCCTGAAGTGGCAAGCTACTCCAAAAGCAACCTTTGCGTTGGCTTATGGAATGTACAGTCGCATGGAAAAGATGGATGTATATTTTGTTAAAACGAAAAGTACAGGCAATCAATCCGTCAATAAAGATCTTGATTTTACAAAAGCACAGCACATTATGTTATCATTCGGTTACAAGATTTCTGATCGCATGAATCTGAAGATAGAACCATATATCCAGTTTTTGCATGATGTCCCAGTAATGGCGGATAGTTCTTACTCCGTACTTAACCGTTCTGATTTTTATGTGGAAGATGCGTTGGTTAATAAAGGAAGAGGACGCAATGTGGGAATAGACATTACCTTCGAACGTTTTTTGGAGAAAGGACTTTATTATATGATTTCGGGTTCTTGGTTTGATTCCCGTTACCGGGGTGGGGACGGTGTGTGGTATAACACGAAGTTTAACCGTAATTATGTGATAAACGGACTCATCGGTAAAGAATGGATGCTGGGAAGAAATAAACAGAATATACTTAGTGTCAATCTGAAACTAACCTTGCAAGGTGGTGATCGATATTCTCCGATTGACTTGGAGGCAACGATGAATCATCCGGATAAAGAAGTGCAATATGACGAAACGAAAGCTTTCTCAAAACAATATTCTCCTATGTTGATTGGTAATTATACTGTCAGTTATCGTATCAACAAGAGAAAAGTATCACATGAATTTGCAGTGAAAGGACTTAACTTTACGGGTGCTAAAGAACATTACGGGCATGAATATAATGTGAAAACTGGAAGAATAGATGTCAGCGACAATTCTACGATATTGACGAATGTGAGTTATAAGCTTGAATTTTAGAGATACGGTATAGAGTCTAACCGGAAAAATGTTTTATCTTCGTCCCCAATAAAGCGTATGACAACTGAAACACTTGCAACAGGTAGTGAATCTACCTTTTTATATCGATTTCTCGTTAGTCCGGACTTACGATGGATGCGGTATTTGGTACTTATCCTGGTGCTGGGGACGATCTCTTTCAATCAGGTCTTTATTATCTTTTTGGATTATAAGGATATATTGGGCGGATGGATTTACACATTTACCTTTCTTTACCTGCTCACTTATGTAGCGGTTATCTACTTGAATCTTTTCCAACTCTTTCCGAAATATTTGTTGAAGAGACATTATCTGACCTATTTGTCATTACTTTCTGCTGCGATGATCGTAGCTCTGTTGATACAGATGTCAATAGAATACATGGCATATTCCTATTGGCCGGAACTCCATGCGCGAGGTTCTTATTTTTCGATGCACATGGTAGTGGACTATATTTCTTCTTTTATGTTATCTACGCTGTGTATGATAGGAGGTACGATGACAGTTCTCCTGAAGGAGTGGATGATTAATAACCGGCGTGTTTCACAAATGGAGAAAGCCCATGTCGTTTCTGAAGTGGAACGGTTAAAAGAACAGATTAGCCCTGAACTTCTTTTTAAAACATTGCACCAATCGGGAGAATTAACGTTGAGTGAGTCGGAAACAGCCTCAAAGATGTTGATGAAGTTAAGCCAACTTCTCCGCTATCAGTTGTATGACTGCAATAGGGCCAAAGTCTTGCTTAGTAGCGAAATTACATTTCTTACTAATTACCTGACATTGGAACAGACCTCCCGACCACAATTTTACTATGAATTTACTTCCGAAGGCGAAGTGAATAGAATGTTGGTACCACCTTTGCTTTTCATCCCTTTTGTACAATATATAGTCAAAGCAATAGACGAGCAACAGATACAGCCTCCTGTTTCATTGAAAACTCATTTGAAAGCGGAAAAGGGTACGATTATTTTCGCTTGCGCTTGTCCTGAAGTAAATCTCTTGTCGTCCGATAAAGGGCTGGAAAGAATCAGACAAAGATTGGATATTTTGTATGGAAGCCGTTACAGATTGTCATTGGCTGTCGGCAGTATATGGCTGGAACTGAAAGGAGGTGAGTCATGAGTAGGGATACCAATCATGGTAATGACTTCAATAAAAATACCACTGACAGAAATATGAATGATAAAAGTGTCACTGCATTTCTATTGAGTCCCCGTTATCGGATATACAGGCATTTGCTGCTGCAATTGGTTGTTGTTTTGATAACAATCAACGTCCTTTGGTATGAGCCTTTACAAACAGTCTCCTTTGGGAGGCGACTGGGCGGATGTCTGGCATATTTTGCTTCTATGAATATGGTGATATATATAAACCTGTATGTATTGGTTCCTTATTTCCTGTTGAAGAATCGTTGGGGTAGTTATGTGTTGATGGCAGTCATTACAAATATAGCAGTCATTACTTTTCTTTCAGTTACCCAAGGTTTGCTTTTTGAAGTGATTCTGCCCGGAAAAGATCCCAATGGTTTTGCCACTTTTATCAATGCTTTTTCGGGCATACTGACCATTGGCTTTGTCATGGCAGGCTCTGCAGCTATCTCATTGTTCATGCATTGGCTACGCTATAACCTGCGTATTGATGAACTGGAATCCACGACTTTACAATCGGAACTGAAGTTTCTTAAAAATCAGATTAATCCGCATTTTCTTTTTAATATGCTGAATAATGCCAATGTCCTGATAAAGAGAAATCCGGAAGAAGCATCCAAAGTACTTTTCAAATTAGAAGATTTACTGCGCTATCAGATAAATGACAGCTCGCGAGAAAGAGTTTCGTTAGCATCGGATATTCATTTCTTAAATGATTATCTGAATCTGGAAAAGATCCGTCGTGATAATTTTCAGTTTACGATGGAGGAACATGGAGAGACAGATTCCATTTGGATTCAGCCGTTATTGTTTATTCCTTTTGTGGAGAATGCGGTAAAGCATAGTTTTGACAGCGAGCATCCTTCGTATGTGCACGTTTCTTTTAAAGTTGATAATGATAGATTAGAGTTTCGATGCGAGAATTCCACACCGGAAGTTGCCGTTAGTAAAGGGAAAGTCGGAGGGATAGGACTTGTGAATATTCAACGCAGATTGGGGCTGTTGTATCCCGGTCGGTATGAACTGAAGCAGATAGAGAATGAAAATAAATATACTGTAATTTTAAGTATAACATTATGAATTGTATTATTGTAGACGATGAACCATTGGCACGTGAAGCCATGAAGCTATTGATAGAAGAATCGAATAACCTTCAATTAATCGGGAGTTTTAATAGTGCGTCCACTGCTTCCGATTTCATGGAGCAACATGTGGCTGATTTGGTTTTTCTTGACATTCAGATGCCAGGGATTACAGGAATTGAGTTTGCACGTACGATTTCAAAGAAAACACTGGTCATTTTTACCACAGCCTACACAGAGTATGCACTGGACAGTTACGAAGTGGATGCGATAGATTATTTGATTAAGCCTGTTGAAGCGGAGCGTTTTCAAAAAGCTGTGGATAAGGCTTTGTCTTACCATTCTTTGTTACTGAAAGAAGAGAAAGAAGCCATCGAAACGGTGGTTACTGCCGACTATTTTTTTGTGAAAGCAGAACGCCGGTATTTCAAAGTCAACTTCTCCGATATTCTCTTCATTGAAGGATTGAAAGATTACGTTATAATCCAACTTAGCGATCAACGTATTATCACCCGTATGAGTTTGAAAGCCATATTCGATTTGTTACCCAAATCAACCTTCCTGCGAGTGAATAAGTCATATATTGTCAATACCGGTCACATCGAATCATTTGACAATAATGATATATTCATAAAATCGTATGAAATAGCTATCGGTAATAGTTACCGCGACGATTTCTTTGAGGGGTTTGTGATGAAACAAAGAGTGTGAGATCGTGATGTAGTATTATTCAATGTTTCTGCATTTTTTCAATTTGAAATATAAATAAGAAGATAAAGTGAAGTGCGAATATATGCAAATATGTTTATTCTTATCATTTGGCATATATAAACAGCCCTCTATCCATCTTCTAAAGACGAATAGAGGGCAGTTGCCATGACGAGAAAAAAGTCGAAGTCTATTGCTTTGCTTCGTTATTTTGTTTCAGAAGAAATTCATCAATTGCTTTTTTAAGCTGGTCTTTAGGCATAGCTCCCTGCATGATTCTCGGTTTCTCTTTCATCGGAATCATCAATAGGGTAGGGATGCTGCGGATACCGAATGCTGCTGCCAGATCTTGTTCTTTGTCCACATCAATCTGGTAGATATCTACTTTGCCGCTATATTCTTTGCTAAGTTCTTCCAGAATCGGGTGCATCACTTTGCAGGGACCGCACCAGGTAGCATAGAAATCTACGATGGCAGGACGGCTGCCTTCAAATTTCCAATCGTTCGGATTGGCTTCATAGTTATATACCTTCTTTAAAAAATCTGCTTTATTTAATGCTACTACTTCCATTTTATTGTCCTCCTTTGTTGGTTCATTGCTTTTTTTATTTTCTCCGCTGTTTCCCGCGCAAGCCGTGGCTGCCAGTGTCAAGACGAAGACACTTAATAAGCTTTTTATCCGTTTCATATATTATCTTTCTTTTTGTTTTTATCTGATGCAAAGATAGACGATATAAAGGGACCATAAAATAGCAATTTGACAGAAACTCTTGGCAAAACTTCCCTCGGATAGTTATTGAACACTAAAATTTGTCTATTAATCTTTGGAAGATATAAAAATAAGCACTACTTTTGCTGCGATAAAATGAGTATTCACCCTTTAAAATTGATGGAAAGGGTATTAATTATGTTGGAGTTATAATATTTTCAAATTAGGACTAAGTTGTCTCGTCGGGAGGATGAGGCTTTGCAACTTATTATTTTTTATATTGAACTGATGGTTCTTACATTGACCGCAATTCTACTAACAGGCGGCAATGGTTGATTAGTCCTGCAATCACATTTATTATTTTTAAAATTAATCACTTCAATGCGGTGGGAGGGTATTTTATATCCGTATCCTAAGCATTGGTATCACGTGTATTGCATCGTCGTTTGCCGGTGAGGCTGACAGGGAATGTTGTATGCGAATGAAAAAAGAGTATGGGAATACGATTAAAAGATTTAAGTAAACTGGGATACCGGGATAATGTTGCCCGCAGTCTGGTAGTGGACATTGTGAGCAAACATTGCAAATATAACACGAAGGAACAGATTGAAATGACATTGAGCGATATACTCGAGCATCCCGAATCTTACAAAAACAATGAAATATGGAATAAGCTGGCCGAACGCCTTTCGCCGACTATAGTAGCGAAAGAGTTTATAGCTTATGATTTACTGGATGGGCCGTTGATGTATAAAACCTATGGAGGTAAATTTATCGAGACGCTTGCCAAACAACAGATGAACCTGGCTATGCGCTTGCCCGTAACAGTGGGCGGAGCATTGATGCCTGACGCTCATGCCGGATACGGATTACCTATCGGTGGAGTGCTTGCTACGGATAATGCGGTGATTCCGTATGCCGTAGGAGTTGATATCGGCTGCCGGATGAGTCTGACAGTATTCGATGCCGGAGCAGATTTTCTGAAACGGTATGCCTATCAGATGAAAGAAGCCTTGAAAGATTTCACCCATTTCGGTATGGATGGCGGATTGGGTTTTGAGCAGGAACATGAAGTGTTGGATAGGGAGGAATTCCGTCTGACGCCTTTATTGAGGGATTTGCATGGAAAGGCCGTCCGTCAACTGGGGAGTTCCGGTGGTGGCAATCATTTTGTAGAGTTCGGCGAGATCACTTTGCAAGAAAAAAACGTACTGAATCTTCCGGAAGGAAGTTACCTGGCATTGCTGTCACATTCCGGTTCACGAGGATTGGGGGCTGCTATTGCAAAACATTACAGTCTGCTGGCACGTGAAGTGTGCAGGCTTCCTCGTGAAGCACAACATTTTGCTTGGTTGGATTTGAACACGGAAGAGGGACAGGAGTATTGGATGAGTATGAATCTGGCAGGTGATTATGCCCGTGCCTGTCATGAACGGATTCATTTGAATTTGGCGAAAGCCTTGGGGTTGAAGCCTCTCGCTAATGTCAATAATCATCATAACTTCGCTTGGAAAGAGGAAATAACACCGGGACGTATGGCGATCGTCCATCGTAAAGGGGCTACTCCGGCGCAAAAGGGACAAGCGGGATTGATTCCCGGAAGTATGGCCACCCCGGGTTATCTGGTGTGTGGCAAAGGGGTGGAAGATGCGTTGAATTCGGCTTCTCATGGAGCCGGCAGGGCAATGTCCCGCCAAAAGGCAAAAGATAGTTTTACGCAATCGGCTTTGAAGAAGTTACTGTCGCAAGCAGGAGTAACTTTGATTGGTGGGAGCGTGGAAGAAATGCCGCTGGCATACAAGGACATTGACAGAGTGATGTATACGCAGGAGACACTGGTGGAAGTGCAAGGCAAATTTATGCCTCGCATTGTACGAATGAATAAGGAATGATGCGATGAAAGAAAAAGTCTATTTACAAATTACTTCCGGCAGAGGACCTGCGGAATGTTGCCGGGTAGTGGCTTTAGTGCTGTTTAGCTGTGCAAAAAAGAATAAGTATTTAATTAAAAAAAAAGAAGAAGATGATATCAGAGAAATATGGTCGTACCTATCACTATCCGTTCTCTCCCGGAACGACTAGTGATGACCGAATTAATCATACGTATTGGGAAGATATCCAACGGATTAAGACATTGGTGCATACCGAGAAGTTGGATGGAGAGAATAATTGTTTGAGTCAGTGGGGTGTCTTTGCCCGTTCGCATGCGGCTCCCACCACTTCACCCTGGACGAGGCAACTGCGGGAACGTTGGGAATTGATAAAGAATGATTTGGGCGATATAGAAATCTTTGGAGAAAATCTATACGCCATACATTCTATTGAATATCAGCGATTAGAAACGCATTTTTATATCTTTGCGGTTCGTTGCATGGATCAATGGTTGTCATGGGAAGAAGTGAAGTTTTATGCAGCTTTATTTGACTTGCCTACTGTTCCGGAGTTGAAGATAGAACCTGTTTCCGGTTTAACGCCGGAGCTTTTAAAACAGGAAATCATCGATATGTCACAAGACCCGTCTGTTTTCGGTTCATGTGATCCGTGGACGAAAGTGGCTTGTACTCGTGAAGGAGTAGTCAGCCGCAATATCGAGGAATATCCGGTAAGCGAATTTGCGCATCATGTGTTTAAGTATGTGCGAAAAGGACACGTCAAAACAGATGAGCATTGGACGCGTAATTGGAAACGTGCCCCGCTTGTCTGGGAATTGAGTAATGAAAAGGAGAATAATGATGAATTGGAAATTGATAGAAGATAAATCGTGGTGCTCACTCGAACAGCAGTTCGAGTGGGTACGAGAAATGAATGTCGTCCCGCAGGATACTCGTTATCATGCGGAGGGAAGTGTGGCCGAGCATACCCGTATGGTGTTGGAAGCATTGCAGCAGTCTTCTGCTTATCAGACTCTCTGCACCTTGGAGAAAGAAATTATTTGGACATCTGCATTGTTACATGATGTTGAAAAACGTTCGACTTCCGTGGATGAAGGAGAGGGGCGGGTATCTGCTAAAGGGCACGCCAGAAAAGGAGAGTACACTGCCCGTACTATTTTATACCGGGATTGTCCTGCTCCGTTCCATATTCGGGAGCAGATTGCGTCTTTAGTCCGGTATCACGGATTGCCTGTTTGGCTGATGGAGAAGTCGGATTCTGTAAAGAAACTCTGTGAAGCTTCTTTACGGGTAGATACTTCATTACTGAAAATGTTGGCTGAAGCTGACGTCAGAGGACGTATTTGTGAAGATAAGAATGGGTTGTTGGAAGCTGTGGAACTGTTTGAGATTTTCTGCCGTGAACAAGATTGTTGGAGTAAACCGAGAGAGTTTGCCACAGATTATGCACGCTTTCATTACTTCCATGCAGAAGGCAGTTATATTGATTATATCCCTCACGAACAGTTTAAATGTGAAGTGACGATGTTGTCAGGACTTCCGGGAATGGGGAAAGACTATTATATTCAGTCTGCTGGCATGGATATGCCGGTGGTGAGCTTGGATGCCATTCGTCGCAAGTACAAATTGAGTCCCACGGATAAGTCGGCGAATGGACGGGTAGTGCAAATGGCGAAGGAAGAAGCCAGAACGTATCTTCGCAAAGGACAGGATTTTGTTTGGAATGCTACTAACATAACTCGTCAGATGCGTGCCCAACTGATTGATCTGTTTGTTGATTATGGTGCAAAAGTGAAGATAGTCTATCTGGAACAGCCATATCACACTTGGCGTCAACAAAATAAAAGCAGGGAATATGCACTTCCTGAATCTGTATTGGATAAGATGTTGGATAAACTGGAGGTTCCTCAACTGACGGAAGCGCATGAAGTGGTATATCATGTGGTATAAGTAACTTATAGAACTTATACAAATAATGACCGAATAGTTTCAAAATATGTTTCAAGCCTTGAAACAGTTCGTTTCTCGGTGTGAAACACTTTGTTTCAATGCTTGAAACGCTTTGTTTCCCGGTGTGAAACACTTTGTCCCAAGTAATGAAACAAAGTGGAACTACTGTTAACCGGAAATTTTCCAATGAGTAATTACGAGGCAGGTTGAAAGTAACCGTTTACCCTCCCACCTGTAACCATGATGAATAAGCGGTTTGAGCTAATAGGGAGAGGGTGTGAGGGTAAAGACATCGTAAACTTATTAGAGATATCTTTGGGGTAATCAACTGAAAATATAAACAATAATTCCGGTAATCGCCACATACACCAACGCATAAGGAATAGCCGCTTTCAGTATTTCACCTTCTTTTCCCTGTTGGTTTCCCGCAGAAGTAGCAATGGCAATACTTTGTGGAGAAATAATCTTACCACCTGTAGCACCTACTGTATTTGCAGCGGACAGCCAATCCGGGCTGACATGAATTTGCCCTGCAACACTTGCTTGCAACTTTCCGAAAAGAATATTGGAAGAGGTGTCGCTTCCGGTGATAAACGTTCCCAGACAACCGATGACCGGAGCAAACAGTGGATACAAACTTCCCGTAGCCGTAGCCAGTGCCGTGGCAATCACAGCAATCATTCCGGCACTATCCATAATTGTGGATAATCCCACAAGGCAGATCACGGTGATGAATGTTTTCTTTAATTGCTTCACTGTATTCCAAAGAACGATGAACAGGTCTTTTACTTTAGCTCCTTGAATTAATCCACCGATAAAAGTTCCGATGAAAAGCAATACCCCGGCATGAGTTAGCCAGGAAATGGTATAATTGACGGTGGAAGCATTGATGGGCAAACTGATTCGGGTTATCCAGTTATTCTCTAATGTATGACGCAATTCCGGGAAGAGGGGACTGGTCAGGATGATTAAAAATAGAATCAGCAAATAGATGCTCCATGCATTCAGTATATCTTTTGTTCTCAGATGGCTTTTCCGTGCTTTCTCTTCTTTAGAGGCAGTCAGTTTTCCATAAAGAACAATCACGATAATCGAAAGAATACTGCCGATAATGGCCGGAGATTCAGCACCCATGTACTTGGCAGCCAGATATTGGCTGACTAAAGAAACTCCGCCTACTAATAAGGCAAGAAATATATTTTTGGGAAGCGATTTAAGTTTGGAGTCAGTAAGGAAAAGCAAAACTAGCGGAATCAGGAACATCAAAACGGATAACTGCAATACGACATTCGTGCTAAGATGCAATACATCCAAATTCGTTTCTTTGGCTAGTACCAATACCGGAGTTCCGATCGCTCCGAAAGCTGTGGCTACACTGTTGGCAATCAAACTTACGGTTGCCGAAAAGATAGGCTTAAATCCCAGACTGATAAGAATCGCTGCCGGAATGGCAACTGCTGTCCCGAAGCCGGCCATCGCTTCCAGTAGTCCCCCGAATCCCCAAGTCAGTAATAACACCTGAATACTTTTATCGGTAGAAATAGAAGCGAATTGCTGTTTGATAATCTTCATCTTTTTTGTTTTCAACAATACGTTATAACTGAAAATAGCCATCAGGATAATGATTAAGATAGGAGAGACGGCTTTTAACGCCCCATATAAAAAGGAGTAAAACAGATTGTCTACTGAAAAAGCGAAGCCGAAAATAGCAATCAGCATCGTCACGATCAGAGAAATGATACTACTTTTGTCACCCGGCATTTTAAAGAATGCCATTAATATAATCAACAGTAACACCGGAATAATAGCAAGGATCAAGGTCATAATTATCAGATTTAAAAAGTGGAACGTCGTTTATTATTGATATAACAAACAAACGTCCCACTTTGGTCGGGTGAATAAAAAGATTTTTCTGTTTATTTCATTTTCACGCTAAGAATTTGTTGTAATTGTTTTAAGTTGGCCAGCGCAGCTTCGTTACCTAGCTTTGCTGCCTTTCGGATAGCTGTTGGCTACCTGATACATTTCGTTCAGACTAAGGTATTTCGGATTTTCCCTGATAATGATGCGGCCTTGTTCAACATCGAAGTTGACAACGGTATAGGTTTTATTAAAAATGATAAGCGATAAACAGAAAAGCGGGGAAGTTTGTTGTCGCAACCTGCAAAAAAAGCTCCCTAAATAAATGGATAAAGATGTTTTAAGGCATAAATGCTAACATTTTCCACACATGAGGCGTTCATTATATAAAAGTACTTTGTGTAATCAATATGACAATGATTTCATATATTACTGTTTATTTTTACACACACATACAACTTTAATAACTACAGCCTATGAAAGAGCTTATCAAGAACCTGGAAGAACTGAACAGGAAAGCAGAAAA
>ERZ860264.1953-NODE-1953-length-12369-cov-9.679877_pt1 | contig 12369 bp, 8 predicted proteins | sample MGYA00509980_ERZ860264 | MGnify/ENA primary metagenome ERZ860264 (study PRJEB30046, sample SAMN00715212) | human gut metagenome | study: EMG produced TPA metagenomics assembly of the A metagenome-wide association study of gut microbiota in type 2... | reverse complement strand
CTTTACTTGCTAAGAATACTACTGCTCCCATTAAATCAAATGGATCTGCCCATCTCTCTGCTGGTATTCTACTTAGTATCTCTGCATTTCTCTTTTCATCTGCTCTTATTGGTGCTGTATTTGCTGTTTTGATATATCCTGGTGCTATTGCATTGATTTGGATATTGTGTGCTGCTAATTCATTAGCAAATGCTTTTGTTATTCCTGCTACTCCATGTTTACTTGCTGTGTAAGGTGGTACAAATTTTCCTCCTTGGAATGATAACATTGATGCTATGTTGATTATCTTTCCTGAACCTTGTGCTACCATTACTTTTGCTGCTGCTTGGCTTAAGAAGTATACTGAATTTAAGTTGATATCCATTACTGCTTTCCAATCTTCATCTTTGTACTCTAATAGTGGAGCTCTTCTTATTGTTCCTGCATTATTTACTAATATATCTATTTTTCCATATGTCTCTACACATGCTGAAATTACTTTATCTATTTGTGCTCTGTCTGTTAAATCTGCTTGGAAGAACTCTATTCTTCTTCCTTCAGCCTCTACCATAGCTCTTGTTTCATCCCAAGCTCTATCGTAAGTTACTACAAACAGATCTGCCCCTGCTTTAGCTAGTGCTACAACATAAGCTTGTCCTAGTCCAGTATTTCCTCCTGTTACTATTGCCACTTTTCCTTTTAAAGAAAAGAAATCCATGTTAAAACTATTTAACATAACCAATTACCTCCTATAATTTTTAATGTTTTTAGTTTATTTTAATATTTTTCAAACAAACTTTTCATTAAACCATATTACCTCTGTTGTGCCTTGATTATCTCACAATAAATTATAATTGTAAATCTTCATTTTTATATCTTCATTTTTCTACTAATTTCTATATATTTCTCTTATACTTTTCTACTCTATTTTTATATTCAATTTTCTATTGTCATTTTTCCACTTCTATGCTCTGCTTTATTCTCAATAGTACAAATATCGTTCTTATTCCACAATATTTTATACATATATTTATCTGTTTCAAGTTGATAAAGCTCCTCTTCTATTTTTAACTTTAATATTTCATCTATAACTTTACTTTTTAAATTTATTAATTCCCAAATTATTCCTTTCTCTTTTCTCTCATACTCCTTCCAAATTTTAACAAAATAATATTTTCCCCTCTCCTCTATCTCTACTTTTACTCTTTCTTCTCTAAAAAATTTTAATTTCCATTCTTCTATCACTATCTCTTTAACAGATTTTTCTATCAACTTCTCTTCATTTATATTCCCATCTAAAAATATTTTTGGTAACTTTGAATACTTTTTATTAAATAGAGTAGTGTATATCTCCTTATCACTCTCTATTTTATCCTCTATAAACACTATCTTTCCTTGTAAGAAAAACCATATCTTTCTACTTTTTAACTTCTCATTCCAATTTAAAAAATCCATTATTGCTATTCCTGTACTATCTAAAGATACTCCCCCTACTTTTCTAGTTTCTATAAATTTTGTTTCAAAGTTTCTTTGGGCATCTACTCCTTCCATACTCCCTTTTATCTCAGTAGTTCCAGGAATAAAATACATATCCACATTTTTCCAATATTCATCATATCCATCTATATCTTTATCGTAAAGATAATAAGCACCATCGCCTGTATACCAACCTCTTAGATTTTCACCATTCATAGCCTCATAGTTTCCTACATTATAAGAGTGCATAGCTATTCCTATAGCAAACTCTTCCTCTCTTTTCATAACTCTATTCATTCTATTAGTTACTTTTATACTATCTCTATATTCTACTTTTTTCTCCTCTTCTAATAATTCTTTCAATAGTTGATACATAAATGGATTTTTTTCTTCTGCTAGATATCTTTCTCTTCCATATCTCTCAACCTCTCTTTTTACAAATTTTTCTATTCTCTCTCTTTCCTTACCAACAAAAACTCCACTTATAAGTAAAATATCATTCAATATTCTATGTCCAATGACTTTATCACTATTGTTTTCACGAGTTATTCCTCTTCCAGATAACATATCTGTAAATCTCCCATTATAGAAAAATGGTTCAAAAGAACTAAAAATTATCTCATACAGATTCTCTAATCCTTTGATATATTTAGAAAATTTTGTATCCTTTATATTGTAGAAAATTTCCCCTAATCCTGTTAGTAAAACCTCTCCATAGCCACCAGCATAAGGAATTGATCCATGTTGAATAAATGATCCATCCCTATAGAAACCATCATTATCTCCATCTATATCATCATCTTTATATTTCCACACATCTTCTAAAGCTTCTAAAGATTCTTTTATCTCCTCCTCGTCTCCTAAGATCATTCCTCTAAAAAAAGATATTTTTACAGTATCTGTTCTATTCCCCCCACTTGATAATCTTAAGGGATTTCCACTTGGATGAATTGCCACTGGATTATTTCCAGAATACCTTGCATCTGGCTGAAAATATCTACTTGTTTTAAGATTCTTTAATATTATCTCTCTTGGTAGCTCTTTATAAAGAAGTGAAAATATATTATTTAAAATTAGAGGTATACCTATCTCCCATTGCCACCAATTAGTATGCTCTCTACATTCTATATTGTAATATTCCTTTTCAAATAAAATTAAACCATTCTTTATTAACTCTAGTATTCTCTCATCATTATAATAGATAGTTCCCTCTGTTTTATAGACTTTAGCTAAACTTAAAATATCTCCATACAGCTCTTTTATTACTACAATATTATCTCTATACTCTAAATATCCATCTTTTTCTAAAATTTCCTCTAATTTTTCTACTATTTTTCTTCCATTTCTATCTAACTCTTCTAAAATCTCTTTAGTTACTTCCCCTTCCCCTATTAAATATTTTTTTCTTTTATCTATCATTAAGCAATATTCACTCATACTCTCCTCCATTACTATATTTTTATCTCAGTTGTACCATTTTTATTAAAAATATACAATCCTCATATTTCCTTATAGAATTTTGCATATAAAGATATTACAATTTTTTAAATCTAAAACTAAAATTCTTCAATATAAAAAATCAAGAATAACTTTCATCTCTAAACGAAAGTCACTCTTGATTTTTTTAGTTCTTTAATTATAACACTCTCTTTTATGTTCTTTTTAAATTTTTGTTAGCATATGTCTCATTTTTTCTTTTTTAGTTTTCATATACTTTTCATTAGTCTCATTAAATCCTGTCTCAATAGCTTCTCTTCCTGTTACTTTCATTCCATAATCCTCAAGAGCCTCTATCTTAGCAGGATTATTAGTCATTACTCTTACAGATTTTACTCCAAGAGCTTTTAACATTTGAACAGCTACTGCATAATCTCTCATATCAGGATCAAATCCTAGTGCTACATTTGCCTCTACTGTATCTGCACCCTGATCTTGAAGTGTATAAGCTTTTAATTTATTTAAAAGTCCTATTCCTCTTCCCTCTTGTCTTAGATAAAGAACTACTCCTTCTCCCTCTTCATCCACTCTTCTCATAGCTCTTTTTAATTGAGAACCACAATCACATCTTAATGAACCTAAAATATCTCCTGTAAAGCACTCAGAGTGTAATCTCACTAAAACATTTTCTTTCCCAACTACATCTCCTTTTACTAGAGCTATGTGCTCCTTTCCATCTAGATTATTTTCAAATCCTACTATCTCAAATACTCCTGAGCCAGTAGGCATCTTAGCTCTTACACTTACAGTCATAAGTTGCTCATTCATCTTGATATATTTTTGTAAATCCTCAATAGATATCATCTTCATATCCAACTCTTTAGCAAGTAATTGTAAATCATCAAATCTAGCCATAGTTCCATCTTCTTTCATGATTTCACAACAAAGTCCCATTTCCTTTAATCCTGCTAATCTCATTAAATCTACAGTTGCTTCTGTATGTCCATTTCTTACTATTACTCCACCTTTTTTAGCTACTAATGGAAACATATGTCCTGGTCTTCTAAATTCATAAGGCTTTACATTTTCATCCAAAGCTTTCATAGCTGTCAACGAACGCTCATAAGCAGATATTCCTGTTGTAGTATCCACATGATCTATTGATACAGTAAAAGCTGTACAATGATTATCAGTATTATCATAACACATTGGAGGTAGAGCCAATTTCTTAGCATATTCCTCTGTCATAGGCATGCAGATTAATCCTTTTCCTACTGTTGCCATAAGATTAATATTTTCTGGAGTAGCAAACTCTGCAGCACAAATAAAATCTCCTTCGTTTTCTCTGTCCTCATCATCTACTACTATTATTACTTTTCCAGCCCTTAAATCTTCAAGAGCATCTTCTATTCTATCTAGCATTATTTTTCACTCCTCTAAAATCCATTTTTCATAAGAAACTCCATAGTAATTCCCTCTTTTTTTTCAGAAGGCTCATCTTGAAATTTCATAAATCTCTCTATATATTTTCCTATCAAATCTGTCTCTACATTTATATAATCCCCAACTCTTCTTTTTCCAAGAGTTATCATCTCCTGTGTATGAGGTATTAAAGAAACTCCAAAAGTAGTATCTCCTAACTTCATTACAGTAAGACTAGCACCATCAAGGGTAACTCTTCCCTTTTCAACTATATATTTCATATATTTTCTATCTATCTCTATCTCATATATCTTAGCTATTCCCTCTGGAGTAATTGCTACTACTTTTCCTTCACAATCCACATCACCTGTTACTAGATGCCCTCCCAATGGAGTAGCTAAAGTTATTGACTTTTCTAAATTTACTCTATCTCCAACCTTCAATCTCTTTAGGTTAGTTCTCTTTACTGTTTCATACATACAGTCTGCAGTAAAGAAATTATTTCCTAACTCTGTAGCTGTAAGACAAGTTCCGTTTGTAGCTATACTATCTCCTAACTTTGCTCCCTCTAATACTTTTTTACATTTTATCTTAAGTTTTAGAGATTTTTCACCATTTTCAATAGCTATAACTTCTCCCATCTCTTCTACTAATCCTGTAAAAATAGCACTCACTCCTCTCTACTTGTAAAACTCCATAGATACATTGTTTCCATAGCTATTTATCTTTACATTTTTTAATTCAAATCCATCTGCTATATTTTCAACAGAAAATCCTCTTACAAATGATATAGCTTCACTATCTCCTAATATTTTGGGAGCTATAAATATCTCTCCACCATCTATTGCATTCTCTTTAAAAGCCTTAGAGATAAGATAACTTCCACCTTCTAAAATTATTCCATCTATTCCTAGCTCTCCAGTCTTCTTTAATATTTCAGAGACTTTAAATTCATATCCTTCTAAATATTCCACTCTTACTCTCTTTTCCTCTAGTATCCTTATCTTTTCACTCTCCCTATTCTCCTGTGAAGTGATAATAATACTCTTTCCATCTTCAAAATTTACAATTTTACTTTCTAATGGTATCCCTAGTTTAGGGTCAATAACTATTCTATATGGGTCTCTTCCATTTTCTATTCTAGCTGTTAAACTAGGATCATCTTTTAATACTGTATTTATTCCTACCATTATCCCCATATATCTATTTCTTAATCTCTGTACTTTCTCCCTAGCTAACTCATTTGTTATCCATTTAGAATTTCCTGTTCTAGTAGCTATCTTTCCATCAAGTGTAATTCCACACTTTAAAAAAAGATAAGATTTTTTTTCTGATATATATTTCATAAAAACTCTATTGAGTTCTTTAGCTTCTCTCTCCATCACTCCAGTAACTACCTCTATTCCAGCATCTTGGAGCATCTTTATTCCTCTTCCTGATACTAAAGGATTAGGGTCAAGAGAGGCAATTATACATCTCTTGATACCCATCTCTATTATCTTCTTAGCACATGGTGGAGTTTTTCCATAGTGTGAACATGGCTCTAGTGTTACATAGATGTCTGCTCCATAAGCTTTTTCTCCAGCCATCTCTAAAGCAAATACCTCTGCATGAGGTCCACCATATTTTTTATGATATCCCTCCCCTACTACTATTCCATCTTTTACCACTACAGCTCCTACCAAAGGATTTGGATTTACAGATCCCTCTCCAAGAGCTGCTAATTCAAGAGCTCTTGCCATGTACTTTTTATCCATAATTACATCCCCTTTAGTAAGTTTACCATTTCTAAAGCTGTAACTGCTGCATCAAAACCTTTATTTCCAGCTTTAGTACCAGCTCTTTCAATAGCTTCCTCAATACTATTTGTAGTTAATACTCCAAATATTACTGGGATATTGCTATTTAAGCTAACTGTTGCCACTCCTTTTGATACTTCTGCACACACATAATCAAAGTGTGGAGTTGATCCTTTTATTACTGCTCCTAGAGTAATAATTGCATCATACTTTCCTGATTCTGCCATTCTTTTTGCTACAAGCGGAATTTCAAAAGCTCCAGGTACCCATGCTAAATCTATATTATCAGCTTCTACTTCATGTCTTAATAGTGCATCTTCTGCTCCACCTATAAGCTTAGAAGTAATAAACTCATTAAATCTAGCTGCTACTATACCTATTCTTAATTCTCTCCCTGTAAATTTTCCTTGTAATACTTTCATTTTCTTCCTCCTTGATTTCTCAGGACAAATAAAAAGCCCAGATTCTCTCTGGGCATATAAAAAAAGTATAAGATTTCTTTGCAGATATCTTTTCTTCTTCCATCCAGACTTTACTGTCGGTTTTGGAATTTCACCAAATCAGAGTTTTTACAAACTCTCGTGGACTATAACCACCGGTCGGGAATTGTTTTCACTCACCCTGCCCTGAAGATAAATATTTTTATTCTCTATAAATTAAGTATAGTCTTATTATTCCATTTTGTCAATAATTATTTTTTTCATTATCTCTACACCTTTTACTATCTCCTCCTTATTATTAGTTAAAAAGCTCAATCTAATTTTATTGCACTCTTTTTTATTGTTATAGAAGATAGTTCCTGGTAGAATAGATACTCCATTCATCTTACATTTATAATAAAAATACTCTCCATCTATGTGTTCTGGCAGTTTTACCCAAAGGAAAAAACCACCCTTAGGAATATTCATAACTTCAATATCAGGAATTTTTTTTAACTCTTCTAACATCACTTTTAATTGCTCTTTTAAAATTCCCTTTATCTCTCTTATATGTCTATCTAACTCTTTTTCTTTTATAAAATATTCCAATACCTTTTGATTTAATCCAGAAGTATTAGGATCTAATCCATATTTAGCTATTATAAATTTATCCATAAATTTTTTAGGTGGAATTACAAAAGCACTATTTATTCCTGGCATCAATACCTTAGAAGAAGTTTTTAAATAGATTACTCTCTCCTCTCCTACTCTATCCATACTCTTTAAAGATGAAACTCTGTCCTTGTAAGAAAAATCAACAAAGCAATCATCTTCAATTATATAAAAATGATACTCTTTAGCCAATTCTAATAACTCTTTTTTCTTTTTTTCACTCCAGATTACACCAGTAGGATTTTGAAAATTAAAAGTTTCATATACAAAATCAATCTTCTCTTTTTGTAACAACTCTTTAAACTCTGACATATCCCAACCATCTTTTTGTAAATCCATAGTTCTAACATTACACATATCCTCTAAAAAATTTAAAGCATTTGGATAACTTGGATCAGATATTACCACAGTTTTTTTAGGAGAGTATCCAAAAGCTTTCATTATAACAGCTAGCGATTGCTGAGTTCCTGATGTTATAAATATATCATCTGAGTTTACAAAAATATCATATTTCTCTATATACTCAGCTATAGCCTCCCTTAAACTCTCTAATCCTTGGACATCTTGATAACCTAAAAGATAACTTCCCTTTTCATTGAAGGCTCTTTCTATATATTTTCTATAACTATCCACAGGAAATAGATTTTTAGATGGAGTCCCATTAGAAAAATTTATTGAATATTTTTTTACATTTTGACCATAACGAAAATTTTCAATCAAAGGAAAAACCTTTTCATCAATAGAGATATCATAGTTAGCTTTTACAAAAGAACCCTTTCCCTTGATAGAATAAATATACCCATTTTCTTCTAAAAGCTTATATACTCTCAATACTGTATTACTATTACAACCATACTTACCACTTATCTGCCTTATTGATGGAAATTTTGAATTCACTTTCATCTTTTTTAAAATTATTTCACTTTTCAAAATATCATATAATTCTAGATAACTTCCTACTTTCTTTTCCATATTTTTTCCTCTTTTTCAATTCTAATATCCCCCTATTTAAATTATATAACATTTTTTTTATAAGATAAAGAGAAAGAAATGTATATTATAAAAGCCAAGAATGACTTTCATCACTCTTGGCTTTTGGTTTTTCTTATAAGGGACACTATGGAATAAGAAATATTTATTTTAATTTTTTCTTATTTTATTTGAGCTAATCCATATTCTAAGTCTGCTATTATATCCTCTATATTTTCAAGTCCTACTGATAATCTTACAAGACCATCTGTAATTCCAGCTGCTAATCTTTCCTCTTTAGTATATGGAGAGTGAGTCATAGAAGCAGGATGTTGAATAAGAGTTTCAGCATCTCCTAAAGATACTGCTAAAGCTGCCATTTTTACATTATTAAGTAATGTTTTACCAGCTTCAAATCCACCTTTTAATTCAAAAGCTAGTATTCCACCAAATGCATCCATTTGCTTAGATGCTACTTCATATCCATCATGAGATTTTAATCCTGGATAATAAACTTTTTCAATCTTGTCATGAGCCTCTAAATATTCAGCTACTTTCATAGCGTTTTCACAGTGTCTTCTCATTCTTAGTTCAAAAGTTTTCATACCTCTTATTATATAAAAAGCTTCAGTAGGTCCTAGTACAGAACCAGTCATATCTTTTACACCTACAAGTCTTACTTGGTCTATTATCTCTTTTTTACTTATAACTACCCCTGCTATTACATCCCCATGCCCATTTAAATATTTAGTTACTGAGTGAACAACCACATCACAACCAAGTTCTAATGGTCTTTGGCAGAATGGAGTAGCAAATGTATTATCTACTACTACTAAAGTATTTGGATTAGTATGTGCTATTTCTGCCACTGCTTTAATATCCACTACTTTCATATTAGGGTTAGCAGGAGTCTCTAAATATACTACTCTTGTATTAGATTTCATAGTTTTTCTTACTAGCTCCAAATCAGAAGTATCTATAAAGTCAACCTCTACACCAAATTTTGCTACACCATGGTTTAAGTAAGCAAATGTACATCCATATAGAGTTTTATCTGCTATTACATGGTCCCCAGCTTTTAAAAGTGTCCATAAAGTAGAAGTAATAGCTCCTATTCCTGAAGATGTTGCAACTGCTGCTTCTCCTCCCTCTAGTGCTGCTATTTTCTCTTCAAACACTGCAGTTGTAGGATTTCCTAATCTTGAATAAATATATCCTTCCTCTTCTAATGCGAATCTCTTTCCACCTTGCTCAGCTGAATCAAATACAAATGTTGAAGTTTGATAAATTGGTACTGCTAAAGCTCCAAATGGATTTTTATGATTCCCTGTATGAATACTCATAGTTCCTATACCTTTTTTCATAATTAATAACCTCCCTAAATTTATCTTAATCTTTCGCTCTTTATTCTTCTTGATAAAAGTGTAGTTTATTTTTTTTGCAAAGTCAACACTCTTAGAAACAAAGTGTCTTAAGACACTAAAAATAATACTATACTTGATTTTTTTGTATAAATAAATTACACTTATTATATAGGGTAAACAACATAACTTAAAATTATTAGGAGGAAAATATGGAAAATAAAAAATCTAGTTTTACTGGTTTAATACCTCTGTTAATCTTTGTTATCATCTATTTAGGAACAGGAATATTTTTACAATCTCAAGGAGTAGAGATGGCTTTCTATCAGCTTCCTTCTCCAGTTGCTATCTTTGTAGGAATAATAGTTGCCTTTATTATATTTAAAGGGACTATAAATGAAAAATTTAATAGTTTCCTTGAAGGTTGCGGTCATCAAGACATTATTACTATGTGTATAATCTATCTTTTAGCTGGAGCTTTTGCCACTGTTTCAAAAGCTATGGGTGGAGTAGATGCAACTGTTAATTTCGGACTTACTTATATTCCAGCTCATTATATAGCTGCTGGTTTATTTATAATAGCTGCTTTTATCTCAACAGCTACTGGTACTTCTGTAGGTTCTATTGTAGCTATTACTCCTATTGCCGTTGGACTTGCTGAAAAAAGTGGAGTACCTATGCCTCTTATATTAGCAGCAGTTATGGGGGGGTCTATGTTTGGAGATAATCTTTCTGTTATTTCAGATACTACTATTGCTGCTACAAAAACTCAAGGGGTAGAGATGAGAGATAAATTTAGAGTTAACTTATACATCGCTGCTCCTGCTGCTATAGTAACTGTTATACTACTTTTGCTTTTTGGATGTCCAGAAAGTATTCCTGATGTAGAAGTTCTTTCATATAATTTCTTAAAAGTTCTTCCTTATATAGCTGTTCTTGTATTAGCTATTGTAGGTATAAATGTTTTCGTAGTATTGACATCTGGAATAATCTTATCAGGAGTTATAGGTTTTATATATGGAGATTTTACTTTCTTAACATTTTCGAAAGAGATATACAATGGATTTATGGGAATGAATGAAATTTTCTTATTATCTTTACTTACTGGTGGACTTGCTACTATGACTACTAAAGCTGGTGGTGTTCAATGGCTTATTGAACAAATTCAAAAATTTATAATCGGTCCTAAAACAGCTAAAGTTGGAGTTGGATTCCTAGTTGCTGTAACTGATATGGCAGTTGCTAACAATACAGTTGCTATCATTATAAATGGTTCTATAGCTAAAAAAATCTGTGAAAAATATGATGTTGATTTAAGAGAAAGTGCTGCTATACTAGATATCTTCTCTTGTATATTCCAAGGACTTATCCCTTACGGGGCTCAAATGCTAATCCTTTTAGGATTTACAGCAGGAGCTGTATCACCATTAGATGTTATACCTCTACTTTGGTATCAAGGATTATTATTCATCTTTACACTAGTTTTCATAGCTCTTTCAATCAATGACAAAATAATCAATAGGCTAGATAGAAAGAAAAATAAATAATAAAAACAAAAAGCTTTCTGTGGAAAATTCCCAAGAAAGCTTTTTTATTTAAATTATTATTTTACTAATAAAGATTTTCCATTCATCTCTTCTGGCTTAGCAAGTCCTAAGATATCTAACATAGTTGGAGCTATATCAGATAATTTTCCATCTTCTAATTTAGCATTTTTGTACTCGTTAGAAACTAAGATAAATGGTACATTATTTGTAGTATGAGCTGTGAAAGGAATGTGAGTTTCAGGATCTTCCATTAACTCTACATTTCCATGGTCAGCAGTTATAAGTAGTGTTCCTCCAAGTTCTAAAACTTTTTCAGAAACTTTAGCTATACATCTATCTACTTTTTGTACTGCAGCTACAGCAGCATCAAATACTCCTGTATGTCCTACCATATCTGGGTTAGCATAGTTTACTATAATTACATCATACTCTCCAGAGTTTAAAGCTTCCATTAGCCCTTCTGTTACTCCACAAGCTGACATCTCTGGTTGTAAATCATAAGTTGCTACTTTTGGTGATGCAACTAATTTTCTATCCTCTCCAGCAAATTGCTCCTCTTTTCCTCCATTGAAGAAGAAAGTTACATGGGCATATTTTTCAGTTTCAGCAGTTCTTAATTGTTTCATTCCAGCTTTTGCTAAAACTTCTCCAAATGTATTTGTAATATCTTTATCTTCATATACAACTGGAGCATCTATTGTAGAATCATATTGACGCATACAATAATATTTTACTCCTAAGTATTCTCTTTCAAATCCTGTAAACTCTTTATCATTTAAAGCTCTTGTAATTTCTCTTGCTCTATCTGGTCTAAAGTTAAAGTTAATAAATACATCTCCAGCTTTTATAAGTCCATTAACATCTATAACAGTTGGTACAACAAACTCATCTGTTTTCCCTTCTGCATAAGAAGCTTCTACTGCCTCTACTGCTGAGTTAGCTTTATTTCCTACTCCTAAAACCATAGCATCATAAGCAAGTTTTACTCTATCCCAGTTCTTATCTCTGTCCATAGCATAGTATCTTCCAGAAAGAGTAGCTATTGTTCCTTCTCCTATCTCTTTCATCTTAGCTTCTAGCTCTTCTACAAATCCTTTAGCTGATTGTGGAGCTGTATCTCTTCCATCTAAGAAAGCATGTACATAGGCTTTTACTCCATACTTTTTAGCCATAGCTAAAAGCCCAAATAGGTGTTCTATATGAGAGTGTACCCCTCCGTTTGATAAAAGTCCTCCAAAATGAACATTTTTTCCATTAGCAACAGCATATTCAAAAGCCTCTTTTAACA
>ERZ860264.1950-NODE-1950-length-12374-cov-5.442163_pt1 | contig 12374 bp, 14 predicted proteins | sample MGYA00509980_ERZ860264 | MGnify/ENA primary metagenome ERZ860264 (study PRJEB30046, sample SAMN00715212) | human gut metagenome | study: EMG produced TPA metagenomics assembly of the A metagenome-wide association study of gut microbiota in type 2... | reverse complement strand
CAGTCTGTTCGCTACGCTTTACTCAAATTTGCTATTCCGTTAGGTGTTTATTTTATAATTGTTTTCTTGCCGTTTATTATATACAGGCCCGGCACTTGCGGCCGGCCGTATATACGATTGCCTTTCAGGTCATATATGATGTCAGCCTTGTCATGGCTCGTCATAATCTCCTCAATTCCTGACATTGGGGATAATGATAGCGTTATCTCAATTTCACCGTCGCCGAGAAATGCTCTGATTTCATTCGCCGACAATGATTTGATTTTGCCAAGTCTGGTATAGCTCCATGTGTTAGAGCCGTAAAAGATTACCAGATTCCTCCCTTGATATAGAATGACATCGCCGGGTTCGGTGGTGATTGGACTGTCTGATGTTGGAAGTGACATCGGAAGAGAGCCTACTTTCTCGAATCCTCAGTAATCGTTCAAGGATACCGACATAGGTCCGTTTGCCAAAATATCCGACAGTCTTCGGGTAGCGTCGTTGTTGACCGATGTGATTGTTTCGCTTCTACCACCGACAGTGATATACACAGAGTCCTGTGCCAATAGGGATAAAGGGCCGCACATAAACATTAAACTGGCTATCAGAACCTTGTCCATCATTATTCTGTTTTTAGATTAATCTGAGAATTATCATTCCAGACTTTCAATCCATTGTTTTATCTGTCGTTCATCCATGCCGTTAAGGACTTTGCCGGGCTTGAAGACAGCTTTCGGAGCGGAAACAAGCAAGTCCTTTTCGGTCTCGCCGTAGCCGCTGCCGCCTGATGTCGCGAATGGGATTATTGTCTTTTCTTCCGTGTCATAACTCTCAAGAAAGGTATTGATGATTGTAGGAGCTGTAAACCACCATATCGGAAAACCAAGATAGATGGTGTCGTACATTTCAAAGTTATCGACACGGTTGGCAATTTTCGGGCGTGTGCTGCGGTCTTTTGATTCGCGTGTGCCGCGTGCGCTGTCATTCCAGCCGTCAAGGTCTTCTTCGGTATAGATGTCCACCGGGGTTATTTCAAAAAGTTCACCGCCGGTGACGGATGCGATTTTCTCCGCAACGACTTTCGTGTGCCCCTGCGCTGAAAAATATGCCACGAGTGTTTTCGAGTCAGCTGTTTTTTGTATCGGAGCGTTGCCTGAGGCTCCTTTTGCCGTACAGGAAGCGAATGTAATCAGCGTTGCCGGCATTAGAACTGCTGTGATAATGGAGTTTAATCTTGTTTTCATTTTCTTAGGGATTATATTGATTACAGGTGCAAAATTAGCCGGTATCCGTCAGACACACTTACCGCTGTTGCGGTGAAGCCTACCATACATCGGGATAATGATGAAAACATGGATTTTAATGATTAAATTTGCAACATGAAAACAATGGACACTCTGAATCTGAACTCAATAGACGCATATAATAAATTATACGGTCTCATAACCTGCCATCCGCTTGTAACGGTCATTGACCTTAAAAAAGCGACAAAGCGTTTTGACAGGCTAAGAATGAACTATGGCGTTTATGCCCTTTATCTGAAAAATGGTGTAAACTGCTCCTTGAAATATGGACGCGAGTATTACGACTATCAGGAAGGAACGGTAGTATGCTTCAGCCCGGGGCAGATAATAGATGTTGACAGCTCAGACGAGCCTATAGCTCCGGATGTGGTCGGACTCATGTTTCATCCCGACTTGATATGCGGAACGCCGCTTGCGGATAAGATAAACGATTTCGGATATTTCAGGTATTCCCAAAGAGAAGCCTTGCATTTATCCGAAAAAGAGAGAAATATCTTTATGGACTGTCTGGAAAAAATCAGAGATGAAATAGAGTATCCTATAGACAGTCATTCCACCGATTTGATTTCAGCCAACATACAGGTATTGCTGGAGTATCTCGGCCGTTTCTATGACCGGCAGTTCCTCACTCGCCATAATACGAATTCGTCGGTCGTGGCTGCTTTCGAAAAGGAGCTGGCGCACATATATTCCGGCGGCAAGACTCTGGACGAAGTGCCGAAAGTATCGTATTTCGCTGAAAAAGCGAATCTTACATCGGGATATTTCGGAGACCTCATAAAACGGGAAACCGGCAGCACTCCACAGGAAATCATCACTCTCAGACTCATTGCCGAAGCGAAACGGAGGCTTGCCGCCACAGACAATGACATCAGTGTCATTGCATATGACCTCGGATTCCAATATCCGCAGCACTTCACACGGCTGTTCAAGCGCGTCACAGGGAAAAGTCCGAGTGTCTTCAGAAAAGAATTTTTATCCGATAATTGAAAATGACAGCACAGGAATACAACGACTATATAGCCGTACACGGCACCGTAATCGGCGGTTCAAAGGAGCATCGGTTCATGCATGCGGCATCGCAAGAGGCCATACGCATAACTATGGAAATCAACAACCGGTACCATTCCCCCGAGGCATTGCGGGAATTGTTGTCTGAACTGACAGGTACGCGGATAGACAGCTCCGTCGGTCTCTTCCCTCCGGTATATTCAGATTACGGAAAGAACCTGCATATAGGCAGGAATGTATTTATAAATATGGGCTGTAAATTTCAGGACCAGGGAGGGATATTCATCGGCAATGGCTCATTAATCGGACACAACTGTGTGATGGCGACAATAAACCATGACCCTTCGCCTGAAAAACGAGGCTCCATGACATTCAAGCCCATACACATTGGCAAAAACGTGTGGATTGGCGCGAATGTGACAATCACTCCCGGTGTTACAATAGGCGACGGGGCCATTGTCGCGGCAGGGGCTGTGGTTACAAAAGACGTCGCGCCTCGCACGGTAGTCGGCGGTGTGCCTGCAAAATTCATTAAAGCCATAGACCAAGAGGCTGTCTGAAAACAAACCTTAATTATGGGCGGCAGATTTACGGTCGGAATCCGGTCAATACAAAAGAGCATAGCGGGCTATGAGACTGAGACATGGCCGGATTATGGAGGAAATCTGTCGGACAATGACAATGAGCGTTATGTTTTCAGTCTTAAATGTTGATTCTTCTCCTGCAGTGAATCGGTATTACCGGTTTATTACTTTCTTTGTATTTGGCTTGAGGATAATCTTACCCCACATATACGAAATTAAACAAATGTTATGTGTATAAAACTAAAAACCGCTGTAAACCAATAATTTACAGCGGTTTTAACTTGTGTTTTTGCGGAGAGAGGGACATATAGCTTTTTTGTTGTCCTTGATAATGCGAGTGTCCACAGCAAGCTCATGCGGGAACTCCGTCCGATGTGGGAGAGACGCGGGCTGTTTCTCTTTTTTTCTGCCACCATACAACCCGCATCTGAATATCGCCGAGACGCTTTGGTGAATCCTCAAAGGCAAATGGCTCAAACCTGCGGATTATTGCTATACAGATTCCCTGCTTTATGTAACCAACCGTGCGTTGGCTGCGCTTGGAACTGACCTCAATATCAACTTTGCTCATGCGGCTTAGTATAAATTAATTCTTACGACTTACTTAGCCTATTAATTAATAAAATACACTGATTTGGTGCAAAATACTTTGAATTTCTTTGATTAACTCGATTTTTGTATGTAATTTTGTATGTGAAAATCAGAGTATCATCATCTCATACAAAAAATCTCTCTCATGGATAAGTACAGGCATCGCGTCAGTTTCCGATTGGAGAAGCGCAAGGATAAAAATGGCAATCTTCCCGAAGAACTGCCAATCAACGCCGACATTACTTTTTGTGGTAAACATATGTGGTATTCTACTCGCGTAAGCAACTATGTTATAGTTAGTCATGAAAAACTACTTGTCCCGACCGCATCCCCATAATCCTGAACTTATTGATTATCTGTCCATACGATACTGTAATAACAAATGACAATGCCAAAACTAAAAGTTCCAAAGCTTACATTTAATCAGGCAATAGTAATGTTGCCTAAGGAGTTTCAGCCTGTAGAACGAGATTCATATCATAGGCATAAGCTTAGAGCGAATTCTACTATGGGTATAGTCGCATTTAGTGCGTCAAAGGAATATAATGGTGAAAAAATCTGGTGGACAAATGTTTTTCCTCCAGAAGATGAACCGGAAATAACTTTTTGGATAATTGCTCTTGACATTCGAGGCATTTTAGTATTGCCGATAGACATTATTGACTGTTTCTGCAAGAAGAACAATGTGCCAAAATTATCATCCGGTAAATGGAGTATTCATCTGAAAATGGAAGGGCAGAAAATATTGATGTATTACACTGGTTCTTTCGAGGATGTTTCACAATATTTTATACCCTCTCTGCTATCATAAAAGAACGACTTCCTCTGATTACATGCTTGACGGGGATTAACACTAAGTGGATTTATCTACAACACTTGGATTTTGGTCGTTGGTATCTGTCCTTGTCGTTATCATTCCACGGCAAATTGGAAGATGAACTGCCTGTGCCGGTTCCGACATACGGTGTAGGGATTCCTCCGGCGGCGGTCTGGAACGCGACAGCAAGAAGGCTGTGCTGGGATTCATCAATCTGCTCCCACGGCTCAAACAGCTAGTTGACCAACTCATGTAGAGTCATCGCCCCACTGTCGTACTTGTCAAGAAGATTCTGAGACAGATTATAAGAGGTATTCTTGAACTCGTTACCATGAAACAGCGTCGTGATTGATAGACTGGGGTATATACGGTTGGGAATCCAGCCGCTTACAAGTTCGGTACCAGTCATAAAGGCGACCGTCACGTTAATAAGATACGGAAGTTTATCACTAAAATCCTCTTTCCATTCAGCAAGCTGACCGGTTCTGTCAGCAGCTCCTATACGGCTTGCCGCATACAAAAGAAAATCGGAGATGGAGAGTTTGCGGCTCTCCGCATTGGCATTACTGTATCGGATGTAGCATTAGCCGTTCTTTCCCTTCTTTTTTATGATACTGACGCTTTTGTATGTGACATGGATTGCTCGTCAATTTGTATGGTTTTGTGTGTATATATAATTAAAACCGCCGCAAGTCGTTGACTTACAGCGGTTTTAACTTGTGGTTTATTGCGGAGAGAGAGGGATTCGAACCCCCGGAGGTGTGACCCTCAGCGGTTTTCAAGACCGTCGCAATCGACCACTCTGCCATCTCTCCTTTACGTTGCCGCTCTATGAGGACCTCGCTTGGCCCGGATGCGGCTCTTTTGCGGTTGCAAAGTTAGCGCTATTTTTTTGATTGACAAAATCCGAATTTTATTTTTGTGGAATTTTTGTATGGGTTTTGCTGTTTGGAGCAATTTGTGGACTTTGCCGGGCGTTATTGGTGTATGAGAACTGAACTTGTTTATGTCTGGCATGACTGCTTTGTCTATAGGAGCGAGTCTTGTGTTATTGTGTTTGACTATTGGCTTGAGCCTGGTGTGGGGCGTGTCTCGTATGTCGGTGATACACCGGGTGACGGGGAGTTGCCTTTGCATCGGTTGATAGAGGAGTGCGGTGGACGTCCTGTCTATTTTTTGGTCAGCCATCACCATAAGGACCATTTCGTCAAGGATATTTTCCGGTGGTGTGCTGTGTGCGGGAATGTGCAGTATGTCATCAGCAGGGATACGGCGCGTGCGGTGAATTATCTGCTGAAGGAAGGTAGTACTTATACGGGGTCCCTTAAGGTAGACCGCAGTCGGGTTCATGTGTTGCGGCCCGGAGAGCGTTTTGAGGACAGCCTTATTCGTGTGTCTGCGTTTGGAAGTACCGATATCGGCAATTCGTATGTCGTGGAGGTGGATGGTTTGCGCCTGTTCCATGCCGGCGACCTGAATGCCTGGATGTGGAAGGATGAGTCTACCCGGGCTGAAGTGGCCGCCGCCATACGGGATTATGAGGTGAAGCTGAAGGAGATTGCAGACCATTTCCCGCAGGTGGATTATGCCATGTTCCCGGTGGATGCGCGTATAGGGCGCGACTGGTGGGAGGGCGCGTACCGATTTGTGCGTCGCATAGATACGGATGTGTTCATCCCTATGCACTTCTGTCTGTATGCCAATGACGCCGAGCGGATTGACTTCATACGTAAGGCGACATCCTTTGCGCTGTATGCGGACCCGAAACGGGGGCATTATGCAAGCATGACCGAGCCGTGGGAAAGGCTGTTGTTGTGATTATTTAACTTTTTAGGCGTCAAATGTGCGTTTCAGAGAAATTTTTAGTAACTTTGCCCTTGTCAATTGCCGGGCTTGAGGGTCCTTAAGTCCTCTTTTGAAAGCGAAAACTTTTAACCTAATACTTTATGACACAACAAATTACGACACTCCTTAGAGATAAGGCGTGGGTTAGATGGACGGCGTTGGTGTTGCTTGCGTCGGCCATGTTTTTCGGTTACATCTTTGTAGATGTGCTTTCTCCGTTGCAGAGTTATGTGCAGGAGACAAGAGGGTGGAACCCTGTAGCTTGGGGTAACTTCTTCGGCTCGGAGACATTCCTGAATGTATTTGTCTTCTTCCTTATTATTGCGGGTATCATCCTGGATAAGATGGGAGTCCGTTTTACAGCTGTCCTTTCCGGCGTGGTTATGGTGTTGGGCGGCGCCATAAACTGGTATGCCATGACCGATGCTTTCCAGGGTAGCGGTCTGGCTGCATTTTTTGACGGTATACTGAATCTGCCCGAGGCCTGGTGGAACATTACCCCCTGGGTAGAGGGTATGCCTGCGTCGGCCAAAATGTCCACTATCGGCTTTATGATTTTCGGCTGTGGCATCGAGATGGCCGGCATCACCGTATCTCGCGGTATCGTCAAGTGGTTCGAAGGTAAGGAGATGGCGCTTGCCATGGGTGTAGAGATGGCCATTGCCCGTGTAGGTGTGGCGGTAGTCTTCTTCGGCAGTCCCTGGATTGTAAAGATGGGTGGCGTTATAGATGTCTCTCGTCCTGTAGCTTTCGCTTTGCTGTTGTGCTGCATCGGTCTTATCTGCTTTATAGCATACGGATTCATGGATAAGAAGCTGGAGAAACAGATGGGCGACAGCGGCGAGGAGAAGGATGACCCGTTCAAGATTTCCGACCTCAAATATATCTTCACATCGTCGGTATTCTGGGTCGTTTCCCTGTTGTGCGTACTTTATTATTCGGCAATCTTCCCCTTCCAGAACTATGCAGGACTGATGCTTCAGAATGCATTGAAGATTAGTGAGGAGGAGGCAGGTCTTATCTTCTTCGTGTTCCCGCTTGGCGCGGCAGCCATCACCCCGTTCTTAGGCAACTTCCTGGACCGCAAGGGAAAGGGTGCCACAATGCTGATATTCGGCGCCCTGCTTATGATAGTCTGTCACTCCATATTCGCATACGTACTGCCTTCGGTACCGTCGAAGTTGCTGGCATACGCTTCCATTATACTGCTGGGTATCAGTTTCTCGCTTGTGCCTGCATCTCTGTGGCCTTCGGTGCCGAAGCTGATTCAGCCCAAACTTTTGGGCAGTGCCTATGCGGTGATTTTCTGGATTCAGAATATCGGTCTGTATGGTTTCCGCAAGGGTATAGGTACAATACTGGAAGCATCCAATCCCGGTATCAGCGACCCGTTGCAGTATAACTACACCGTGACCATGAGTGTGTTCGTAGGCCTGGGTGTGCTTGCCCTCATCTTCGGTCTTGTACTTAAGGGTATGGATGCCCGCAAGCACTATGGCCTTGAGTTGCCGAATATCAAGCCTAATGTCAAGGCCGAGGAAGCCGAGGCAGGTTCCGCAGAGGGATAATCCTCAGAACGTGTCTACGAATAAACAACTTCTTAAATTCAGATATTGGGAATGTGTCCGGGGAGCATAAACCGGACACATTTTTAATTTTATATAAAATTCATACTTTCTGCGCCCCAAATGCGTTATAGAGATATGAAGAAAATTCTACACCATATAGTTATGGCTATGGCTGTGTTTGTGCTGGGCGGGACAGTGTCCGCGCATGCAGAGACAGTGAGCCAGCGCCAGGCCAAGCATATAGCGCAGCAGTTTTTCAACGCAGCCTACGGAAGGGTAATGGGCGAACCCAAACTGGTATACAACGGGCGGCGTCTTACCACCAACAGCCTGTTTCCGCCGTTTTATGTCTATAATCTTCAGACCGGAGGATTCGTGGTCATTTCTGCGGAGAACAAGGCGTTCCCCATATTGGGGTATGACCTGAACGATAATTTCAATCCGGACAATATGACCGCAGCCTTAAAGGAGTTGCTGCGTCTGTATGCACTGCACATAGAGTATATACGTTACGATTCCACACAGCCACACGAGGCCGAGAAAGCCTGGCAGAATATACGTGAATATATAGCCGGAATAATTGCAGCGCCCTATAAGGCTACTGACACACGCACCACATACGAGGAGGCATACGCACACCTTGAAGAGATACTTGAGATGGATGACCCATATTCGTTTGCATCAAGCAGTTATACTCCGGACCAGTGGCAATATTCCATAGATCTCGAGCTTGACACTCAGCCGGATGTCGTGGTCGGTATCGTTAAGGGAGACGGCCTTGTGCCGGTCATAATTCATGGACGCAAGGGTGACTATTACCGCATGGAGTTGGATGGGCGCAACCATTCGTTGTGGCGACTGCTGCCCACCGAGATATTGAGCAAGGGTGAGGTAGCGGTGTTGGGCAAGCCTACAGCCGTTCCGGAGGCAGAACCCGAAGAGGAGCCGCACTCATTCTACCAACAGTTTGTTCAGGAGACCGAGAGAGAACGGGCCCGCGAGCAGTCTTCAATAGAAAACTCCTTAGTGGTGACAGAGCCGAAGGTGCAGTGGCTCGGTGGCGGACACTTTACAGTCTCTTTGCCCGAGGAGGTGGAGACCATGCGGCTCTACAGCCTTGACGGCTCGCAGGTGCAGTACGAGAAATTCCGCGACACCTCAGTGGCGTCAGTGAATTTGAGCGGTCAGCCTGTGGGATTCTACTTCGCCGTCTTCTTCGGGAAGAGCGGCAAACCTTACAGTGTAAAACTTTTCAGATAAAATTTTCTAAAAAGGTATGTTTAAGTCAAAATCAGTGATAAGCATAGCTCTGATAGCAGTAGTGTTGCTGATATGTTTCACATTCGCGCAACGCACAGTGTGGTGGAGTTTTATAGATGTGTTTTGTTTCTTTATGGCAGCGTTCATGCAGCTGATGGCGCTGACATTGGGTTCGAAGATACCCAGCGCCGGGCGCAGCTTCTCCACAATTGCGTTGGTGTTTGCCATAGCCGGTGTGTTGGCCTTCATAGTCGAGTCCATCGTCTGGTATAAAATCTTCTGATATCTCAAAAACCGCATAACCCGAATATTTGTTATGCCTATATAGTTTTGAAGCCGGGAATTTGAGATGTTAAATAGATTTTGTATTTTTGTGAGTTGAAAAGGAGTTGCCCAAGCTGTGCAAAGGCAAGCCGATAAAATTATTGTAATTCCATAAGCAACTGATATGAAAGGAATTAAGACTAAGCTGGCGGTAATGAACTTTTTAGAGTTCGCCGTCTGGGGCAGTTATCTTACCTGCCTTGGCAATTATCTGGGTCCGCATGGGCTCGGTACAGACATAGCCTGGTTCTACTCCGTGCAAGGTATCGTCTCCATCTTTATGCCTGCCATTATGGGTATGATAGCGGACCGATATGTGCAACCGCAGAAGCTGTTGGGCTACTGTCACTTCTTCGCGGCGGTGTTCATGCTTTCGGCGTGGTATTACGGTGTGACCCATCCTCAGCTTGAGTTCTGGCCTTTCTTTACGCTCTATACGCTGAGTGTGGCCTTCTTTATGCCTACCATAGCCCTTGCAAATACCGTGGCATTCTCGTCGTTGAGGAGCGAGGGGCTGGACACGGTGAAGGATTTTCCTCCTATCCGTGTCTTGGGCACTGTCGGCTTCATAGCCGCCATGTGGTTCGTGAACTGCTTCTACATTTCTGACGGCAGTGTGGGTTTCTCATTGAGCAATCCGTTAGGTCCGGACGCAAATGACCCCCGTTTCCAATATGGCGTGAACCAGCTTATCACAAGCGCCATATTGAGCTTTGTGTTGTTCTTCTACTGCATGACGCTGCCTAAGTGCGCCATAGCCGGAAAAGGACAGAAAAGGAAAGGACTCGTCTCGGTCCTTGGTCTGGAAGCCTTCAAGCTGTTTAAGCGTAAGAAGATGGCCGTATTCTTCATTTTCTCTATGCTGCTCGGCGTATCGCTTCAGATAACCAACGGCTATGCCACTCCGTTTATTTCCAGCTTCAAGGCCATTCCCGAATATCTTGACTCATTCGGTGCCAATAACGCCACATTGCTGACATCGCTGTCGCAGATTTCAGAGGCCCTGTGCATCCTGATGATACCTTTCTTCCTGCGTAAATACGGCATAAAAAAGGTAGTGATGATAGCGATGCTGGCATGGGTGTTCCGCTTCGGTTTCTTCGGTATAGGCAACCCCGGCGACGGTGTATGGCTTTTTGTCCTCTCGATGCTTGTGTATGGTGTGGCTTTCGATTTTTTCAATGTCAGCGGCGCACTTTTCGTGGAGCAGGAGACATCTCCGGAAATCAAGGCGTCGGCTCAGGGCCTGTTCATGCTGATGACCAACGGCATCGGCGCTACTTTCGGTACACTCGCAGCCGGAGAGGTAGTGAACAGATTCTGCCAATGGAGGCAGGAGGGCAATGAGTCTTATCTTATGGGCAATTGGGAGCAGGTTTGGCTCATATTCGCCGCTTATGCTCTTGTGGTTTTCATCCTCTTTACTATATTATTCAGGTATAAGCACCAACCCGAGCGCATTACTCTGAACGAGGTCTCGGAGCAGGGCGGCGGTAATCCCGAGGGAATGGTGGATTGAAACCGTGCAGGAACGAAATGATACAGTTCTACATAGAGAATATAGCAGAGCTTACCGAGCTTCCGGCGACTGAGTCTGGACATTGCGTGCGTGTGCTTCGCAAGGGTATGGGCGACGAGATTTATTGCGTGGATGGCAAGGGACACCGTTATCGGTGTCGTATAACCGTCCCGGACCCTAAGCGTTGCGGTATCCAGGTGCTGGAGAGAGAAGAGCTTCCTCCCCATTGGGGTGCGGAAATCACTCTCTGCTTCGCTCCGACAAAGAATATGGACAGAATGGAGTGGATGGCCGAGAAATGCGCGGAGATGGGAATAGACAGATTCGTGCCCGTAGACTGCCGCCACAGTGAGCGCCATGTGCTTAAAAACGAGCGTCTGCACAAGATTCTTGTCTCGGCTATGAAGCAAAGTCTTAAGGCGACACTTCCCTCTCTTGAGGAAATGACACCGGTGAAACAGGTCATCGCCGACTTCGATTCAATAGCCGGACACCCTTTTGAGGGAGAAAAATATATATGTTACTGTTCGGACGAAGTGGAACGGCGCGAGTTCGTACGCGAGTATACCCCTGGACGCGATGTCGCTATCCTGATTGGTCCGGAGGGGGATTTCTCCGCCGAGGAGGTCCGATTGGCCATGGAGCATGGGTGGATGCCCGTCTCTTTGGGCAAGAGCCGTTTGCGTACGGAGACAGCCTGTCTCACAGCCGTATGTGACGTACATTGTATAAACCAATTAAATGAACAAGAATGATACAGGAAGATATGCAGACATACCTGCAGAGTAGTCCGACAGGCAATTTTTTCTTACTCGCCGGCCCCTGTGCCATAGAGAATGAGGATGTTGCCATGAGGACTGCGGAACACCTTGTGCGGGTGACACAAGACCTTGATATTCCCTTTGTTTTCAAAGGGAGTTATCGCAAGGCCAACCGTAGCCGGCTGGACTCCTTTACCGGAATAGGGGACATAGAGGCCCTGAGTATACTGCGGAAAGTGTCTGATGCTTTCGACGTGCCGACAGTCACAGACATACATGAGACCCGAGAGGCCGAAATGGCTTCCGAGTTTGTGGATATGTTGCAGATTCCCGCCTTCCTGTGCCGACAGACAGACCTGCTTGTGGCCGCAGCCAATACCGGAAAGATGGTCAACATCAAAAAAGGACAGTTCCTGTCACCCGGCGCCATGATTCATGCGGTGAACAAGGTACGTATATCCGGCAATCCTCAGGTGTGTGTCACCGAGCGCGGCACTACTTTCGGATATACTGACCTGATAGTGGATTATCGCGGTATTCCCGTGATGCAGGCTGAATGTGACTGCCCTGTGATTATGGACATAACCCACTCGTTGCAACAGCCCAATCAGGCGAGCGGAGTTACCGGTGGCCTGCCGGGCCTTATAGCTACAGTGGGCAAGGCTGCGATTGCTGTCGGAGCCGACGGTATTTTTATTGAAACACATCCTGACCCTAAAAGCGCGAAGAGCGACGGAGCCAATATGCTTCCTCTTGATGAGATTAAAGCATTGCTTGAGAATCTTACTCTATTAAGGATGGCTGTAAA
>ERZ860264.1941-NODE-1941-length-12407-cov-4.241823_pt1 | contig 12407 bp, 8 predicted proteins | sample MGYA00509980_ERZ860264 | MGnify/ENA primary metagenome ERZ860264 (study PRJEB30046, sample SAMN00715212) | human gut metagenome | study: EMG produced TPA metagenomics assembly of the A metagenome-wide association study of gut microbiota in type 2... | reverse complement strand
CAAAGCCCTGGCAGAAGAACGGAACGGCAACCGCCACACTGCGCCACGCCGTTACGGCACGTGCCACAGACAACACACCCGCCGTGACCGTCCTCGAAGAGGACTTCTCCGGATTTACCGCCGGAAGCGAAAGCCAGCCTGACGCAAAGTGCATCAGCGGACCGGACAACGCCGGATGGAAGATTTCCGACGGCTATATGAAGACAACCGGATGGACAGGAGGCGGCGTCTATCAGGCCGGAGGCGTCTGCGCCCTGCTCCCCTATCAAGGCACTTACGGACAGGCATACGGCTACATCACGACACCCGAGATGGAATTCTACGGCGAATGTGTCGTGACATTCCGCGCAAAACGGACCGCGCAGAACGGCGGCGACCTTTGGGTCGTGCTCTGTGACAACGACGACGGACCTATCTCGGACGAAGAGATTGACTGCCATCTGACCACAGAATGGCAGCAGTTTGAGCTCCGGACGACAAAGGCGACATTCAAGGCCAACAACGTTTTCCAGTTTACAGCCCAGAAAGGCAACGTGCTCATTGACGACATCAAAATCACACGCAAGCGCAACAGCATCCCCGCCCCGGAGGTGAACCCCGCGATAAACGTATCGCAGACGGAGTTCATCGCCAACTGGATGCCGACAGCTACAGCCGAGAAATATCTGCTCAACGTCTATTATAAGGCCATGCCCGACGGCGAGCACATCTCCGGTACGCTCACCGAGAGCTTCGAGGGCATCAACGCCACGGCCGACGGCAGGATAAACACAGCGACACCGAATTATCCCGAGGGATGGACCATCAGCCTCTCCTCCGCAGGAAACAAGGAAATCACCACCACTGCCGGACAGTTCGGCAAGGGCAAACAGGGCCTCGTCTTCGACGCCGAGGGAGACTTCATCGAGTCACCCACCATCGCTGCACCGCTCAAAAAGCTGTCCTTCTGGATCAGACCGAGCTTCTATGACGAGGAAGACGACATCATGTCACTCCTTCAGGTGAGGATACTCCACCGCAACGGACAGTGGGAGACAATCGCCAACATACCGAACTACTTCCTCCAGGAATATGGCGGCATCTATACTTTCGAGGGTGACGCTATCGGAGACGACGTGACACGCATCCGTCTGGAACTTATCCAGAAGGACAAAGTCACGTTCTATGTCGACGACATCACGATGGAATATGAGACACAGCCCGTTCCCTATCCGCTGATAACGGACGAGGAGGTGACCGACACGTTCCGCGTCGTCAAGGACATCAATCCCTCACGGGACTACTTCTACTATGTCCGGGCGAAGGAGGGCGACATCGTTTCTGACGAGACATACCACGTATGGGTTGACGGACTGACCGGGCTGAAAGTGACCACGAAACCGGCAGCAAATGTGACTGCCGACGGTTTTACGGCACAGTGGGAGAAATTTGTCAAGGCAGACACTTACACCGTGAACCTCTACCAGTCGTTCCTCACGACAAAAGCCGATGAAGAAGTGACCCTTATCGAAGAAGACTTCAACAAAGCAACCGAAGGAACCGTAGAAAACCCGCGCATACCTGAAGGATGGGACTATTCATTCAATCTCTACGACCTCGGCATCACACGCACCGGCTGGCAGGGCCGCATGCCCATGTGGGCCAACGGCATGGCTGGCGGACGTGCAGCCGTCTACGAGGGCATGGCTGGCGGCACTATCATCTCGCCCGCTCTCCCGCTGGCTGACGGCAAAGACATCAAAGTGACAGCAAACGTGCTCAGCCTGAAAGCCGGCGACAAGCTCGCCGTCGTCATCATGGACGATCCTTTCGCCTACCAGGGTATCATGGGACTTGAAATTGACATAAAGACCACAGGACAGGTCGAGAAAGCAGAGGCCGTCTTCGCCGCAGAATACGTAAACGCCTACATGAAACCAGGCAAGGATTACTACATATCCATCCTGACAACTACCGGCGGCGCATTCTTCCTCGACGACGTCAAGGTGACACAGGTGCGTAATAACGCCGGCGAAAAGGTATTCGCTCCGTGCGACATCGTCACTACGAAGGAAACTTCCCACACTTTCACAAATCTGAAAGCCGGAACAAACTATGTCTACGGCGTCAAAGCCCAAAGGACAAAGGATTTCCTCGACTATATGACCGATTTGTCGGACTTCGTCGAAGTCACCCTCAGCACCTCCGGCATAGACAACGTCCATGTCCCGACTGACGGCATCTCCATCAACGACGGACAGATTAGCATCACGATGGCCAACGGCGGCACCATCCGCATCTGCGACATGCAGGGCCGCACCATCCGGACCATCAGCGGACAGAGCGGCATCAACACAACCGCCCTCCCCGCCGGCCTCTACATCGTCAATGCCGGCGGCAAGACGGCCAAGGTGCTCGTGAAGTGACAACGGAAAAGCCCGTGAAGGACAGACCGTTGTTCACAAGATAACGGCAATCAACAAGACAGTGGCCCCGTCCCTGTCAGAAAAGAACATGCCGGCATGCCCCATTATAGCGGACATGCCGGCAGTCTTTTGTTCCGGAACAGTGGCCGATTCGTTTAATACGTTTAATACGTTCTGACGAAATAAAAAAAAGAAGTTTTAAGCATGGTACAAACGATTTTTATTATTATCTTTGCTTCGATGTTTTGAATTTACAACAACGAAACCGCAATAATAATATAAAGATTATGAGAAGACCATACATCATAAAACAAATAAAAGAGACGATGCGGGCATCCCAACATGATGTCCAGCTGATTCTGTATGGTTCTGAAGCACGTGGCGACGCACGCGAAGACAGCGACATCGACCTGCTTGTTCTCACTCCCGGAAACAGCATCACCCCTGGAAACGAACACGACATAATACGCCGGCTATATGAAATTGAGCTGAGAACAGGAGTAATCATTAATCCGCTGATAATGCCAACTGAGAAATGGGAACACCGCGCTTTGCAAACCCCATTCTCCATTAATGTAAAGAGAGAAGGTATCATCTTATGAAAGAAGGACTGACACCGGAACAAAGAGCCGACCTTGCGGCATACCGCATTGAACGGGCACGCCAGACAATGGACGAAGCACACTACTTGTATGGCGGCGGATATTACAATGCTGCCGTAAACCGTCTTTATTATGCGTGTTTTTATGCTGCCATAGGATTGCTTGTCTCAAAAGGCTTCAACGCTACTACTCATAGCGGCGTTAAAACAATCCTTTCAAAAGAATTCATACGGACCGGACTGCTCGCCATTGAACATGGCGTTACGTTCGGTGACCTTTTCAACAAACGTCACACCGGCGATTATGACGACTATGCGTTCTGTGACGCATCAACAATAGATTATCTCAGCCCAAAAGCACAGGCTTTTATTGATGCAGTGGAGACTATTATCAACCATGATATTTCAGAATCTGGTGGTAACTGAGAACTACCGAGGAATATCCCTCGCCGCTGAAGATAACCTCATGCTGTAGCGGATTTGCAATCACGGCTGTTCGGAAGATAACGAAGGGATTAGTAGAGACGTCACACCGTGGCGTCTCCCATGCAAAGATGCTGACAGGAAGGGTGTATCAGAGGTATAAAGTAGTGGCATGTAACCATTTTGTTACCCCTGACGCAACACCGTGGACAGAGAGACGCCACGGTGTGACGTCTCTACCAGTCCCTTCGTTATCTTCCGAACGCTCGTGATTTGCAATCCGCGTAAACAGAAAAGAACATGAGAGTGTTGCAGAAGCACACAGTCTTTTGTACCGGAACAGCGGCCGAACAGATTGCGTCCGACCAACGCCAAACAACAGACGAAGCCTCACTCTAATAGTTAAAATTTCGTAAACGTTAGGCATTTACGTCATTTATCCGTATTTTTGCACCTCGAAAAAATCGACTATACATAAATAATATATTGACGAAAGATGAATATTTCATTTGAAAACCCCGATAAGCTCAATGGTGTGATGACCTTGACTATCGAGAAGGAAGACTATCAGGCTGATGTCGAAAAGCAGCTGAAAGACTATCGCAAGAAGGCTAATGTGCCCGGTTTCCGCCCCGGCCAGGTGCCGATGGGAATGATTAAGCGCCAGTATGGAACGGCCGTGAAGATGGACGTTGTCAACAGATTGCTCGGCGAGAAACTCTACGGATACATTCGCGAGAACAAGATACAGATGTTGGGCGAGCCCCTGCCGAGCGACAAGCAGGTCATGGTTGACCCGGAGAAGGACGAGACGATGACTTTCATCTTCGACATCGCCGTGGCTCCCGAGCTGAACGCCACACTGACCGCCGACGACACCGTTGACTACTACACCATCGACGTTGACGACAAGCTCGTCGACCAGCAAGTGGAGATGTTCCAGTCACGCGCCGGCCACTACGATAAGGTTGAGGAGTATGACGCCGCACAGAACGACATGCTCAAGGGTGACCTCCGCGAGCTGGACGCCGACGGCAACGCCAAGGAAGACGGTATCGTCGTTGAAAGCGCCGTCCTCATGCCCGAATACATCAAGGTTGAGGAGCAGAAGAATCTCTTCAACGGTGCCAAGCTGGGCAGCGTGATTACGTTCAACCCCCGCAAGGCTTATCCCGAAAGCGACGTTGAGGTTTCTTCTCTGCTGAAAATAGAGAAGGAGAAGGTTGCCGACATGACATCTGACTTCACTTTCCTCGTAACCGAGATTTCACGTTTCGCCAAGGCTGAGGTCAATCAGGAGCTCTTCGACCAGGTGTTCGGCAAGGACGAAGTGAAGGACGAGGCCGCTTTCCGCCAGAAGATTGCCGACGGAATCAAGACACAGCTCACGACTGACACCGACTACAAGTTCCTGCTTGACGTGCGTGCATACCTCGAAGGCAAGGTCGGCGAGCTTCAGTTCCCTGACGCCCTGCTCAAGCGCATCATGCTCAATAACAACAAGGACAAGGGAGAGAAGTTTGTTGAGGAAAACTATGAGGCCAGCATCAAGGAACTCAAGTGGCACCTTATCAAGGAACAGCTCGTGGCCGCCAACAACATCAAGGTCGACGACGCTGACGTCAAGAATATCGCTAAGGAGACCGCACGCATCCAGTTCGCACAGTACGGCATGGCAAACGTTCCCGAGGAATATCTGGAGCAGTATGCCGACAACATGCTGAAGGAGCGCAAGAACATCGATTCTCTCGTAGACCGCGCTATTGACGTGAAGCTCATCGCAGCACTCAAAGGTGTAGTGAAGCTGAACGGGAAAACGGTGTCATTGGATGACTTCAACAAGATGATGCAGGAAAAATAACGCATTTTTCAAAAAATAATCTCACAGATAAGGAGGTTATCGACTTTTTTTATTAACTTTGTTCCAAAGAACAGGATAAGAAAGTCGATAACCTCCTTTTTTATTCCTTATTATATATTATAATATCAGAATTATTAAAGTATCATTATGAATGACTTCAGAAAATACGCTACTAAACATTTGGGAATAAACGGGCTCGTCCTTGACGAGGTCGTAAGTTCACAGGCACAGTATCTGAATCCATACATACTCGAAGAACGCCAGTTGAACGTGACCCAGATGGACGTATTCTCCCGCCTGATGATGGACCGTATCATCTTCCTCGGAACGCAGATTGACGACTATACGGCCAACACACTGCAGGCCCAGCTGCTCTATCTGGACTCCGTGGATCCGGGAAAAGACATCTCCATCTATATCAACTCTCCCGGAGGAAGCGTCACAGCCGGTCTCGGCATCTATGACACGATGCAGTTCATCTCCAGCGACGTAGCCACGATATGCACCGGAATGGCGGCTTCCATGGCTGCTGTCCTGCTCGTGGCCGGAGCCGAAGGCAAGCGCTCGGCACTGACCCACAGCCGCGTCATGATCCACCAGCCGCTGGGAGGCGTACAGGGACAGGCTTCGGACATTGAGATTGAAGCCAAGGAAATCATGAAGTTCAAGAAAGAGCTGTACACCATCATCGCCGACCATTCACACACTCCGTACGAGAAGGTGTGGAACGACTCCGACCGCAACTACTGGATGACGGCCGAAGAGGCACGCGAATACGGCATGATCGACAACGTACTGACAAGAAAGAAATAAAAAAGCAGAGAGTGGTAAGGATGAAGAAAGTTTGCAGCTTCTGCGGAAGAGGAGAAAAAGAAGTGAAACTCCTCATCACGGGACTCAACGGATATATATGTGAGGATTGTGCCGTACAGGCATATCAGATAGTCCAGTCAACGGGTATCGCCGACGAGGCACCGATCGTAAAGAAGACCAAGAAAGAGAAATTTCCGTCTCAGATAAAGAAAGTACCCAAGCCGAAAGAGATAAAGGACTATCTTGACGAATATATCATCGGGCAGGATGAAGCCAAACGCTATCTTTCCGTGGCTGTCTACAACCACTACAAACGCCTTCAGCAGTCCAAGGGCAGCGACGGCGTGGAGATTGAGAAGAGCAACATCATCATGGTGGGAAGCACCGGAACGGGAAAAACACTGCTCGCACGCACCATAGCACGTCTGCTTGACGTTCCGTTCACCATCGTCGATGCCACTGTGTTCACCGAGGCTGGATATGTCGGCGAGGACGTCGAGAGCATCTTGTCACGGCTTCTTCAGGTAGCAGACTTCGATGTCGAGGCCGCACAACGGGGCATCGTATTCATCGACGAGATTGACAAGATTGCCCGCAAGAGCGACAATCCATCGATAACGCGCGACGTCAGCGGTGAAGGCGTTCAGCAGGGACTGCTCAAACTGCTGGAAGGAACGATGGTCAACGTTCCGCCGAAAGGCGGACGGAAACATCCGGACCAGGATTACATACACGTTGACACGAAGAACATCCTATTCATCTGCGGCGGAGCTTTCGACGGAATAGAACGGAAGATTGCACAACGGCTGAACACCCATACAGTGGGATATAACTCGGTGCAGAACGTCCGCAAGATAGACAAGGGTGACCTGATGCAGTACATCCTGCCGCAGGACCTCAAGACGTTCGGACTCATACCCGAAATCATAGGCCGTCTGCCCGTCCTGACATATCTCAACCCGCTTGACCGCGAGGCATTGGCACGAATCCTTTCGGAGCCGAAGAACTCCATCATCAAGCAGTATGTCAAGCTATTCGAAATGGACGGCATAAAGCTGACGTTCAGCGACGACGCCCTGAAGCTCGTGGTAGATAAGGCCGTTGAATACAAGCTGGGCGCCCGCGGACTGCGCTCCATCGTGGAAAGCATCATGATGGATGCCATGTTTGAGGTTCCGTCAAGCAAGAATAAGACTTTTGAGGTCACGCTCGAATATGCCGAACGGCAGCTCGACAAGTCGCATCTACAGAAATTAGAGGCATAACAACATAATCTATTATCACGATATGGCAGACAAGGTGAATCTGACAGAGGCGCTGAAAAAGCATTTCGGCTTTGACAAGTTCAAAGGCGATCAGGAAGCGATTATCCGCAATGTGCTTGATGGCAACGACACGTTCGTCCTGATGCCCACCGGAGGCGGAAAATCATTGTGCTATCAGTTGCCGTCGCTGCTCATGGAGGGCACGGCAATCATCATATCGCCGCTCATCGCTCTGATGAAAAATCAGGTAGACGTCATCAGCAATCTCAGTGAGACACCGGGAGTGGCACACTATCTGAACTCGTCGCTCAACAAAGCGGCCATCGATCAGGTCAAGGCCGACGTCAGAGCCGGACACACCAAGCTGCTGTATGTGGCGCCGGAATCACTCACAAAGGAAGACAACGTGGAATTTCTGCGTTCCGTGAAGATTTCGTTCTATGCCATAGACGAAGCTCACTGTATATCTGAATGGGGACACGATTTCCGTCCCGAATACCGCCGGATACGCCCGATAATCAACGAAATCGGCCGGGCGCCGATCATCGCGCTCACGGCTACAGCCACCGACAAGGTGCGCACGGACATCAAGAAGAACCTCGGCATGCCCGAAGCGCAGGAGTTCAAGAGTTCCTTCAACCGCTCCAACCTCTATTATGAGGTGCGTCAGAAGACCAAGGACGTCGACAAGGACATCATAAAGTTCATCAAGCAGCATCCCGGCAAGAGCGGAATCATCTACTGCCTGTCACGGAAGAAGGTTGAGGAACTGGCCGCCATACTCCGCGCCAACGAGATAAAGGCAGCCGCTTATCACGCCGGACTCGATTCCGCCACACGCTCACAGACACAGGACGATTTCCTCATGGAGAAAATCGACGTCATTGTGGCCACCATCGCATTCGGTATGGGTATCGACAAACCGGACGTGCGTTTCGTCATCCACTACGACATACCGAAGAGCTTGGAGGGATATTATCAGGAGACGGGGCGCGCCGGACGCGACGGCGGTGAAGGAATCTGCGTGGCATTCTATTCGCAGAAAGACCTTCAGAAGCTGGACAAGTTCATGGAAGGCAAACCCGTGGCAGAACAGGACATCGGCCGCCAGCTGCTGCAGGAGACGGCGGCATACGCCGAGACATCTGTCTGCCGGAGAAAAATGCTGCTCCACTATTTCGGTGAGACATACGACCGTGACAACTGCGGCAACTGCGACAACTGCCGTCATCCGAAAGAGAAAATACAGGCGGACCAGCAGCTGCTCATCGCGCTGAAGGCCATAACCGCCATCAAAGAGAATTTCCGCTCCGACTACGTGATTGACTTCATCGTAGGACGTGAGACAGAGGAAATCCTCGCACACAAACATCATGAATTGGAGGCATTCGGTTCGGGAGCAGATGAAGACGAAAACATCTGGAACCCGCTCATCCGGCAGGCTCTTATCGCCGGATACCTCAAAAAGGAAGTGGAGAACTACGGTCTTTTGAAGATTACACCGGAAGGCAAGAAATTCATGAAAAAGACTAAACCGTTTATGATTGTAAAAGACAACGAATTCAACGAAGACGAAGATACCGTACTTGAGCATGACGGAGTGACCGGAGCGCTGGACCCCACACTGAACTCAATGCTCATTGACCTGCGTAAGAAAGTGTCCAAAAAGATGGACCGCCCGCCATACGTTATATTCCAGGATGTTTCTTTGGAACAGATGGCGACCGACTATCCCGTAACCCTTGAAGAGCTGAAGAACATCCAGGGCGTGGGCGAAGGCAAGATAAAGCAGCCGTACGCCAAGGAGTTTGTCAATCTGATAAAGCGCTACTGCGAGGAAAACGACATCGTCAGACAAGCCGACCTGCGCGTCCGCACCGTGGCCAAGAAGTCAATGCTCAAGGTCAGCATCATCCAGAGCATCGACCGCCAGATTGCCCTCGACGACATAGCCAATGCCAAAGGCATAGAGTTTGAGGAACTGCTGGACGAGGTGGAAGCCATCGTCTATTCAGGAACAAAGCTCAACATCGACTATTTCCTCGAAGAAGTGATGGACGAGGACCGCATCGACGACATCTACGACTACTTCAAGGAGTCTGACACGGACGACCTCGAAACCGCTCTCGAAGAACTTGGCGAAGACTGTTCGGAAGACGAAATACGCCTGGTGCGCATCAAGTTCATCTCGGAAATGGCCAACTGATACGGATTGTCAGAAGTCAATCTACAAATCAAAAGTATTATAGATATGAGTGCAATCATTTTGATGTGGAATCCAGATATATCCAGCTATACCAAGGAACATTTTGAGAAAGACTTGAATGAGTTCAATACAATAGATGAAGATTGGTATAATTGGAGCGTATGGGAGCACGAAAAGGTAGAAGAGTCTAATGATTTCTACCTCGTAAGGGTTGGCAAAGGTAACACAGGAATAGTGATGAGCGGAACCGTTATATCCGAACCATATCTTGACAATGATTGGTCCGGTAAAGCCCGCAAAACCTATTATGTTGATTTGGATCCCGATGTACTCATTGATTCTGACAAGGTGAGAACTCTGACAACAGAAGAACTTGAACACGCCATCCCTAATTTCAACTGGCAAGGAGGGCATTCCGGCAGAATGCTTAATGAGAAAGATTCGCAGATTTTAAAAGATTTATGGACCGAATTCATCGAAAGAAACCTATCTGTATTTGAAGAAGGTAAATATGCCAAAAAGAGGGAATGGATATATGACGAAGACGAAGATATTGAAGACGAAGATATTGAAGACGATGATATTGAAGACGATGACTATGAAGACGAAGATAATGAAAACAACGGTAATTATTACTACGTAACAGAATAATAGTAATCACATCACAATATCAACAATAATCCCCACGAACATTACGCACAGAAGATAGAAAGCTGATTTGTTTGGCCACCCGGCTAAACAAATCAACTTTCAAAGGAGCCATCGGTTCAAACAATGCTACGATTCAGCAAACACCAATCAATCTCACTAATAACCAAAACAAAGTTCAATGGAACGAAATCATTCCATAGATACACTGAAGTTCATCTGTTCAGTTTTGGTTGTGCTTCTTCTATTTCACGAGTGCATTGGCGCACATCCACCTTTGCCACAACCGGATAATGGGAACAAGAATATACCCTTATTGTTATATCAACATCAACAGGCCGACCGTCCACATAACAAGGTGCCCACTTTGGCATTCTTTTGATAATAGGTCCGTAATTATACACAAACTCTGGACATTTAACATATTCAATCCGCCCATCCGAGCGCACGACACAGTCTATTTCCTCATACTCACTACTATGTCCAGTACTGCGATGGGCGTCTTCACCATACCGATACATTCTTTTCCTAAAGAACAACGTCAGACCTCTTTCGCCACAGGGGAATTGAGGTATGGAGTCCATTCGAGTACCATCAGTCATCAGCATACCATTCCCCGCCCGAATGTCGTTGAAAGTCAAATCTGCCCATTTGGTCCAATCACACCCCATCGGGTCATGTTCCTCTGCCAATTTATCGTCAACCACATTTTCCGGACCTAATGGTTCTGGCTCTTTCTGTGACTTCAAAACAAAATTACGTCCCGAGATTACGTCCATATCCACGCTTGTTATTGTCAACTCCAACGTATCTCCAATCCGACAATCATCATATAGCCATTCATCAGAATAACCATCCAGATTCATTCTGCACACCTTTCCCTTGATTGAAAGACGCACAATTCTCGCCGTATCGGAACTACGCCTTGTCCTAAACTTATATTTATCAACAATGACACATTCCAATCTAACCGGACCTTTACTCATATCGATAGGTATATATTGACGCGGATAAAATATCCAAAATGCGAAAAACACATAGCAAAAGGCCAACGACACAGCCTTGACCAATCTAAAACGTACGTAATTCTTGTTCTCACAATATTCTGCATAAGTCGTATCATACATGTTTGTGTCAAGCCAAACACCACGCACCGGTATTCTTATGTTCAACATTATTTTCAGAAATATCCAACTCCACCGTTGTATATTTCTCCAAGGTCCGTCCACATCAAAAGGGCGTGACAACAAATAAAGCCATATCGAAAGTAAAAAGACGGCCAAAACAAACACCCATAAATCATTATATTCCGTCAAGCCCATAAAATTAATAAAGTATTCCTCAGGTCCTGACGGGTTGCTATATAGAGGAATGTGGTTCTTGAAACGCACCACAAAACCAAAAAACAACGACAGCCATATCAGTAAACCTACAATCCCAAAACAGCCGTCATTATCCGCATATATATCATCAGCCACATCCGTATCATCGGATATAGCCAAGTCCGCCAGCACTTTCTTCAGATATTCTTTCTCGTCTTTCTTTTCGTTTATATCACTCATTTTCTACCGTCTTTATATCATACCATTTTACCCGTGCCACCAAAGCGATAAAGAAACATACACTTTTGACCCAAATAATCCGATTCATCCATTTCTTACAATGCCTGAGCAAATTTACACATAAATCACGAAATATCTACATCTGCAGAACAAATAATTTGTTCTGCCTTTAAATCAAAGATACAAAACAGGCTGACGGGCAAATAAATCCACAAAGAGAAACAACATATCAACAGACATATTTACCATATTATATTATCTTCTGACCAAAAAGCACATTTATCCATTATGTCACATATCCCCGTTGCTCACACTGGCGGCCACTATAGCGTTCACTTCTTTTTTGAGAAGACACAATTTCCTTACAAAATAAAGTCCGCAAAAAATCTCGTTCCAGCACATTTTGAGACCATTTTTATGGCCGCGGGGGCCCCATGGCTTTTGTCTGCCATGCGGTTTCCTACGCATTTTTGCCCCGCCGCGCCCCAAGGAGGCCCTTACGGCTTTTCAGGAGCGAAGATTTCGCCGGGTTTACGACCATGGATTTTGTCCGGAAAAGCTACCGTTTTTCTGCCGTAAGGGCCTCCCGGGGACACGGCGGCGGCCTTATTGCAGTGCAACGG
>ERZ860264.1938-NODE-1938-length-12421-cov-3.062268_pt1 | contig 12421 bp, 12 predicted proteins | sample MGYA00509980_ERZ860264 | MGnify/ENA primary metagenome ERZ860264 (study PRJEB30046, sample SAMN00715212) | human gut metagenome | study: EMG produced TPA metagenomics assembly of the A metagenome-wide association study of gut microbiota in type 2... | reverse complement strand
ACATATGAAGAAAAGGATGTGTGGATTGAAAACGGCAGGAAAAGCTCGTACACTCACAAAGGAAATTGGTCTACGTCAGGCAATAAGCTTACATTTTACGTTACTTATTGCCCGTCGAAAGATCCGGAAGATAACTGTGAGGGAGATACCGAGACCACTCGATATACGGTCTCTGAGGAGTATCTGATACTTTTCGGAGACAGATACGAACGCAAGTAGAAATACAGACATGCCATCCTGATAAGTCCCGCTGCCGGGATTTTAATAACGGCAGCGGGACTTATCATAAACGGAGTGCTTCATACGACCGGTGCGTTTCTGAGGATGTCTGAACCGCGCCTGACAGCGCTAAAGGTTCAGGTAGGACCGGAGGGCGTCGACGTATTCCTCAAACGCCTTTCGGCCCGCGGTCGTTACGGAGCAAGTCGTCCGGGGCCTCTTGCCTGACATCCCTTTCTCTATCGAAATATAACCGGCCGATGATAGTTTGTCGAGCTGCACACTGAGATTTCCGGCCGTCGACGATGTTTTCTCCTTAAGATATACAAAATCAGCTTCCTCCACATTCATTAGAAGGGACATTATGGCGAGCCTGAGCTGTGAGTGCAGAAGCGGATTCAGTTCTTTCATTGCTTCTTGGCCTTATAGTTTATAATATGTCCCGGTATTATCATCATCACGACCCATACGATAATGAACAATGGCATGAACCATGAAGCATATAGTGCTACATGTCCGGCAATGCAAGCCATCGTGAACAAACCTGCAGACAGACCTATCGCGCCACCAATTATCAGAGATTTTTCCTTGACAACAATTCCTGATGCTATTTCTGCGAAAGGAACGATTACCAACGCGATAGCGAACATCATTGACCATGCGTCAATACCTCCGACAAGCAAAAAAGCGAGACAGATAGCTGTAGCGACAATTGCGCTGAAGCCAACGGTGGACCATATACGGGATGTCACGATATCTGAATAGTTTTTGAAACCCTTCTCATGTTGCATTTTTTTGTCCATTATCGGAGTCAGTGTGCCTCCGATAATCCAAAGCAGGAACCATAGCCAGTTCCACACCGGATTATGAGTGACTCCGATAAGAGTCCATATAATTGCCGTGATAACAACTGTCAGATAGCCCCACATCAGCATGATGCGACCATCTCCGATATAGCGCTCCCGTGTGCGTGCGATCATCGAAGTAATAATCTCGAGACTCTCCTTCTCGGTAAGTTTTCTCTCTTCCATATTTAAAATTTTAAATTACGCAGCTACAAAGAATAAATGATGATATGTGTATTTTTCTTCGTAGCTACTTGTTAATATTAGGTTTATTTTATAAACCATTTCTTTCTGAAAAAAGAGCGGTCGCGCGATTCCGCTCTTTATTCGACAGCAAAGTTAATATAGTTTATTTTATAAACCAAATTTTAATGAACATTTTTTATCAGCAGACAAAAAATATGGTTATATTTGCATCAATCAAATCGCTTGGCGAACGCGAACCGGACTTCGTCCGACATTCGCTTTTGATTTTGAACCACCCTCTAAAACACTTTCATCATGAAAACAAATCCGGCAATCCTTCTATGCTCGGCTCTCTCCGTATTCACGGCATCGGCTGAAATACCTGAAGAAGCCATCCCTTTCATTCTTGATTCGCATGTGTACATTCAAGGGGTGGTTATGGATACGATACCGGTCTCACTTATCTATGACACGGGAGCAGACAGGTTGTATATGGATAAAGACTATATGGATTTATCCTCTTTCGGCAAACTGCCATTCAAAAAAGGCAAAGCCAGAATGGGAGGTGCCGGAAATGACGGTGTCCAGACGATTCCGATTATCATAGACACGATCCCGCTTAGAATGGGAGATGTAACTTATCAGGAAAACATCACGCCGATCATCAATTTACGTGAGATTCTCGGGAGGCATACGGACGGGATGATCGGCAACAATGCTGTATTTGACAAACCTCTGGCTGTAAACTATACGGACGGATATTTGCTCCCGCTCGACACACTTGACTCTTCGATGCTTGAAGGCTATACTAAATTGCCGGCACACTTCAACGATAACAGAATTGATATAGAATGCGAATTGAAGATTGATTCCCTTCAAAGCGTAAAAGGTACGTACAGGCTTGACTTGGGATGCGGCAGTTCTATAATACTTACCAATGAGGCCAGAAAAGGAATTGATCTGACCGGAAAACGGCAGGCTAAATGCTACTACTCGAACATGGGAGTAGGCGGTGACGGTACGGACGTCAATTTCAGAGCGGACTCATTCAGATTTATGGATGAACTGTATGATGTGGTTGTTTCAGCATCTTATAATACCGAAGGTTCACTGTCGGACCGCGCGCATCTCGGCATAATCGGGAATGATATCTTATGCCATTATGACCTTATAATTGACGCACCCGGCAACGCATTATATGCCCGGAGAAACGGCAACACAGACAATTCGTATCAAAGGAGTTCAAAGACGCAGATGGGATATGTTGACAGGACTGACATAACGGATGGCTGGATTGTCAGCAGCATGTATGACGAGGGCATAGCCCAACAGGCAGGATTTGAGATCGGAGATATAATATTATCTATAAACGGCCGGCCTGTAAAAGAAATCTCATGGGAAGAACAACGCAAGGATCTCGGCTTAAAAGGCACCACGACTTATGAGGTCAAGAAAAAGAATGGTAAAGTCGTAACCTATATTCTTGACATCGACAAAGAAATCATCTAAGCATTTTGACATACCATACTGTTTTATGAAATTCCACAACCTTCTAATAATTTTGCTACTCGCAATATCTTCCAGTTGTACTACATTCAAATCTATAAGATGCGGCAATCCATCTACTGATACATATCTGAATTTCGCTCTTGATACGATATCGCCACCTGACAATGATATAAAAAAGGTATTCATTTCATCGACTGAACATAACAGATATTTTGAGGATTCAAAATTTACAGGTGGTCGTTTCAAAAATGAAAGCATAGATGACTTGTTTTCTCGAATGAGAGGAAACGGAGCCCTTCTGATTGTCAGAAACGATACAATTCTCCTGGAAAGTTATTATGGAGACTTTTCACAGTATTCTCCATCGAACATATTTTCTATTTCAAAAGCTGTTACTTCCCTTTTATGTGGAATAGCAATAGATGAAGGATATATTTTACTTTCCGATCCGGTTACAAAATATATTCCGGAACTCGAAAAAAATGATTCACTTTTTAAGGAGTTGACAATAGAACATCTTCTTGATATGCGTACAGGTCTTGATTTCAAGGATGATTACAGTTGGAATCCATTCTCTAAAATGGCAAAGTTATATTATGGCAGCAATGTCATCAATCATTTTAAGAAGCTACGTTTTAAAGAAAAACCCGGTAGCTCACATTCTTATAATTCCATGGCTACCGCTTTACTGGGAGTTGCAATCGAAAGAGCTGTACAAAAACCTTTTGCACGCTATTTGGAGGAGAAAATATGGAAATCTCTTGATATGGAAACCCAGGCTTTCATTTCTCTTGATGACAACAAGCATCGTCAAGCCAAAGCATATGGAGGTCTGGTATCCAATGTAAGAGACCTTGCCAAAATCGGAAGACTTTACATTAATAATGGAAATTATGACGGAAAAAATATAGTAAGTAAAGAGTGGGTTAATCGCTCGACCCACTCTTCATTAGATAATGAAGCGTATTCCTTGGGCTGGAATAATATCATAACCAGAATAAATGACAAAGACACTGTCTCCTCAAGATTTTTTGCAATAGGATTATATGGACAGGTCTTATTCTGTGATCCTGAACAGAATCTAATATTTGTCACTTTAGGTGAAAAGAAAGGCTGTGAATACCACTTGCTTTTTGATGACCTTTGCAATCTTCTCCAAAACTCTCTTTGACAGTCACCAGTAATTGTTTCTCGCAATAAAGAACTCGACAGCGTAAGCATCGAGGATGTGCAAGCTGACCCGAAATGAACAATTACGGGTGTTATGCGCTTTTTGTCTATATAGCATAGACAAATGAGCAGGGAAACTATATATCAGCGTTTTTACAAATGGGTCGAACCGGTCGAAGTCGAAAAAGTGACCGTGCATTGCCGGTTGTAATGAAAGAAGGGAGGTCCGAATGAAAGAAAATGTGAATATAAGAGAAGTGATAGTGCTACCCACCTTGATGCACTGGCGCAAGGAGGTGATAGAAAATGTGTTTGGAAAGACACCGTCAAAAGAACTGATGGCAGCCAACCGGCAATATTATATGCAGCACATCGCTGACGGCACACATATAGCGATCGTAGCCGAGACTGATGACATTGATGTCGGATGCGGCGGACTGTGTCTGTCGGAAGAACTCCCCTCTCCCGACAACCCGTCAGGACGCTGCGCCTATCTGATGAATATATATGTACGTGAGGAATACCGCCGACACGGCATAGCACATTCGATTGTGCATTGGCTTGTGCATAAAGCCCGACAACTGAAATGCGGCAAGATCTGGCTTGAAACCACAGAAGGCGCACAAACGTTATATAGTGATATCGGTTTTAGAGAATTACCTGGAATTATGAAATATGGAGACATTCAGGATAGCGAATCTTAGAGGGTGTCAAAGAATCGGACGAAAATAAATCCAGCGCTTTCATCACCGAACCGGCAAATAATGCGGATTCTGCGGATGCTTTCCGGAATCATCAAGAATGCGTTTAGCCTGTTCCTGACCGATTTTGTAATTTGCAAAAGCTAATTTCCGATGGGCATTTATCTGACAGGCCCAGAATTCAATATCACGCGTAAAATTCTTAAAATCGTGATACCACCAGAAACACCTGCGTAGTTCTTCCGGAATTTTCATTTTCGATGTAACCTTGTTGTTGGATTGAAACAGCGTTATTTGTGCTATAGGAGAATTTCCGTAGTCATAGAAATCCACAATAACGATACGGCTCTTTCGTCTGTCGAAATAAGTATACGTGTACATTTCGGTTGCCTCTCTTGTCCAATCCTCTATATCATCCTCATTGACCCACATGGTATAAGGCCGTTCATCACCCATCGGTGAAGAAACTGAAGACGGCTTCATCGGCGGCATATCACCGTAGGGTTTCACAAACATAGTCTGCATCTGCGGAGCGTAAAAAAGAATTTCCGCACTGTCAAGACGACATGTGTGAAGTACATCCGCGATGAAGCGATCCATCCCCGGATATTTCGCTACGGAATCCGCAGAAGACACGATCACGAGAGGATCCGGTATGAGAACATTACCGAAGGTCATGCGATAAGTAGTGTCCTTATCGATTATTTGTCCGTAATAATTGCTGATATGCCATTCACGGTCGGCAAAGACAAGCCCTCTTGGTGACGAGCATCCTGCAAGAAGCAGAATTGCTATAAACAAGGTAGAAACACATTTGATCGAGATTATCTGTTTCATATTAATTGAGTTTTATTTCTGTTGCAAAATTAGGCAACAAACAAATCCCATAATCTTAGTTCAATCTCCTTTACTCTTAGTTAGTCTTAGAAACGACTGATAATCCAAATAAAAAAGATTATATTTGCATATGAAACATTTCAAAACCATAACGGCGTCATGTCTGGCGGTCATTGTTACGGCGATTGGGATTGCCGTATATAATCTTGCCGGGCTTTACAACTCCGAGAAAAAACGGGTCATGGACATTGTAAAGGAATGTGCGGCCAATGCGGATCTGCTTGAAATGATTTCGAGAATGGAAAGCGGTGAAAAAGCCTCCCAATCATTTATCAGACTCAATACATTCATAGAATTCCACCAACAGAAAGAGGGACGCGTGGCAGTATCCGACACACTCAACACATCTCTTGCAAGCATACTCAGAATCGGGCTTGAGTTCGCGGAAGGAAAACAACAGACAGACTATACTGTTCTTGACAGCATCTTCAGGGAGGAACTGCACAGACATGACCTATATCCTTCGAAAGCCGTATTGCGGCCCCACGGGTCCGATAATCCTTCGGGAGACAGATTGTGGAAAAGTGAGTTTAAGATCGACCCTGGACATTCACCGCAATACGACATATACGTCTCTCCCATGCCCGGCAAAGTACTTTCTTATATGTGGGGAATTATAATTCCTGTTTTCACTATTACCATTCTGTTTATATTTCTTTCATACTATCTGATATACACCGTCAGAAAACTAAAGGGCATCGAGAAGATGAAAGATGACTTCACCCACAACATGACCCATGAACTTAAAACACCGATAGCTGTGGCTTATTCCGCGGCAGACTCCATGCTCCGCTATTATGATCAAAGCAATGAGGAAAGAAACCGGAAATTCCTTAAAATCATATTGCAGAGACTGAGCTATCTGGCAGGCATGACAGAAAAGATACTTTCTGTCAGTATGGAGCGGTTCAACACTATGAAACTGAATATGGAACCCGTCTATGTCAGAAAGCTTGTCGAAGAAGTCGCGGACATGATAAAACTTAAGGCAGACAAACCGCTCAGAATAGATATCGATATTCCGGAGTCTTTCTCAGTACTCGCGGATTCCATGCATCTGGGGAATGTCTTCACAAACCTCCTTGACAATGCCGTGAAATATTCCGGGCCTTCGGTCGAGATATCAGTAAAAGCGGTTTCAGACCTGATAACCGTCACGGACAACGGTAACGGCATAGCCAAAGAATATCTGCCTTTTATTTTCGACAAGTTCTATCGCGTGAATGACGGAAACCGTTACGATACAGGAGGGTACGGGCTCGGACTTTTCTATGTGAAGCAGATCATAGGATTGCTTGGCTGGAGCATAGACGTGACCAGCAAGCCGGGGCAAGGCACCCGGTTCACCATCAAGACAAATTGCAAAACCAATGGCAGTGAATAAAGAGAGAATACTTCTGGTAGAAGATGACACTACCCTTTCTTTTATAATAGAGGATGCCCTGACACGGGAGGGATTCGACGTGTCATGCGCCCATGACGGGAAGAGCGGGCTGGAAATATTCCGGCAGACCGCTCCTGACATAATTGTAGCAGATGTAATGATGCCTGTGATGGACGGTTTCGAGATGGCACGCATTATCCGGCTAAACTCTGAGAAAGTGCCTATATTGTTTCTCACGGCACGCACTGGGATCGATGATGTGGTAAAAGGCTTTGAACTCGGAGCCAACGATTATATAAGAAAGCCGTTCCAGATCATAGAACTTGTGGTGCGCATAAAGGCCCTTCTTAAAAGGACACGCCACGGATCGGCCGAAGACACAAGGCTGACTGTCGGAGACTGTTCTCTCGATTTTGCGATGCAGCGTCTCGACGTCAACAAGAAAACAATCGGGCTGTCACATACTGAAGCGGTAATACTCGACGAACTGTTCCGGCATCCCAATGAAGTAGTCGAAACAGCAACTCTTATGTACCGCATATGGCAGAACGATGACTACAACAACCTGAACCGGCTTCACGGCTTCATTTACAAACTCCGTAAATATCTGTCGCACTCCGAAGCACTTGAACTTCTCAACGCAAGAGGTATCGGCTACAAGCTTGCCATAAAATAATCAAAGACATGCTTGATTTCTAATTATGGCGAATTCGCCATAATTAAGAGAGTCGTTTGAATTTAAAATGTCTTAACATATAAGAGAGTGTTTGAATTATAAACTTTCTCCCAAATACCGATAAACTCCAAGGTATTGGTTTAACTCCATAAGAAAACCCCGACATCTCTGCCGAGGTTTTTCTTTGTTTATATCTATTCTTGTATGAAGTGTATAATAAGCTATACTGTTTATAGATCTGGCAATTAGTTTATTGACAGACTTTGATTTTGGCTTTCTTTCCGTTGATCCGAAGGGATATTTTCGGATTTGAGAATTGGGTGATGTGCGGAAAGAAAGCATAACCGGTATTATGAATATAAGATGTTTAATATCGGGGTTATTAAAAGCGGGATTTCTCGGTGTTGCCGGCGCCGGTACCACGGTAGCGGTCACGGGTGGTGTTGAAGCGGTACTGGAGAGTGAGCATTACCGATCGACCGGGCGAGAAATTCTTCTGGACTATCTGGACGGCATTGCTATACATCAGCGCATCAATCTGCGATGTGCTGAACAGGTCTTTTGCTTCGAGAGTGACGCTGAATGTATTGTTAAAGAATCCCTTGTATAGTTTTGCATTGACATACCATGGAGTATTAGTCACTTTCATGTTGTTGTCCCACGTATGTGTCATCAGCTGAGCGTCGACATTGAGCCAGATGTCGAAAGGAAGATGGACAGCATTCTGCCACTGGAACAGAAAGCCCGGAGTATTCATCCTCATCAGCTTGCCGTCGACAGGCAGAGTGAGCCATTGCTTCATCATGCCGACATTTACGCGCGGCTGCCAGACACCGACCTGAAATTGTCCGCCGACGAAGGCCTGAAGATAATGGCGATGGTCAAGATTTGCGGTCCGGATTATGGTTGCCTCTCCATCTGATCCGTAAGGCTCCGTGATGTGGTACACGCCGTCCTTGAAGTATGTATATGACACTTGTGCGAAGAACTGACGCCACTGCGCCATATATTCCACAGTCTGCATTTTGGTCGGTTTCAGATAGGGATTTCCGGTCTCGTAGGTAAGGCGGTTGATATAGCTGACGGCTCCGTCGAGCTGTCCGTAGCCGGGACGAACGGTTTTGCCGGAGTAGTTCAGACCCATGCGGACCTTCCCTATCTGAGTGGCAACGTTGAGCGAGGGAAACAGATTGTTATAGATCTTGCTCTGGCCGTCGCGATACTCGCCCATCTCATAGTAATCGAATTTAACATGCTCGTAACGGAGGCCGACTCCGACACTGAAGCATCCGAATTGCCGTCCAAACTCCACAAAAGCGGCGATGTTGCTTTCATCCACACGGTTGTCGGCATCCGGAACTTCGGGGACGTTTGCGGTAAAGAGATTTGTGGTACGTGTATTTGTATATTCCTCTCCAAATTGAATCTGTCCCTGCCAAAGTGGATGGCTGACAACCAATTTCTCGGCAAACATGCGGTTGCGGTTGGTCGATTCAGTGCTGACATTGCGGTCATCTCCTATCTCACTGAGTTCTTCGCTCAATGAAAGTTCCCGGCTTTTATACCATAGATAATCCGCGTTGAAGTCAATGTTAAACTTCCCGACTATACCGTTATAATAAAAATTGACATTATGACGTGGCAGATCTATAGATCTATTGTTGACGTCGGAATCATAGCGGTCAAGCAATGCTCCGTTCTGCCAGACTTCGCTTGGAATTGTCCCGGTGGTGTGATGGCGGTTCCAGCTGTTCTGATAATAGGCGCCGATGCTGTGTTTGTCGTTGAACATGAAGGAAAAGCCGACTTTGCCAGTCATATCGTTGTAATTCTCTCGCCATATTGTGCGGATCGACTGGTTATATCTTCCTGCCGGTGTCGTGGTCGTCATGTCGTTAAAACGATCATTGCGGTTATCACCGTACCACCAGCCGTAGTTTACGAAGACTTCAAGGCCCCTGGTCCGGTATTTCAGATCTATGGAGTTTCCTGTTCTGAAATAGTGATGAAAACCGTTGTCAGAACGGAGAGTGCCGCTGAAGCCGTCGCCTTTAGGCGGTTTGGTGCGGATAATGATTACGGATTTCACGTTGGCAGCATAGGAGGCTCCGGGATTAGTTATTACCGAGACATTCTTTATATCGTTGGAATTGAGTTGCGAGAGTTCCTGAAGGTCATTGACCTTGCGCCCGTTGATGTAGATTGTCGGCTCGCCTTTGCCGAAGACTTCCAGTTTGCCGTCGTTGTTTACCACCATAGGCACTCGTGTCAGCACGTCATTTGCCGTACCTGCGATGGCGAGCGAGCTACCCTCGACATTGGTGACAAGTGCATTCCCTTTCATCGTCGTCGAGGGTCCGGAGGCGCGGACCACCACTTCTCCGAGTTCCACCAAGCAGGGCTTAAGGTTGATTATTCCCATGTTGCCCGAAGCGGGTACCGAGCGTTCGGAAGTTTCATAACCGACATAAGAAATCTTTGCGGAGAGATTGCCGGAAACATCCGTTGTAATGGAAAACATACCAGATTTGTCGGTAACAGTACCTGTAATATAGATCGAGTCACTGTACAATACGACGTTGACATAGTCGAGCGGAGCGTAATTCTCACCGACCACTTTACCTGAAATCTCACGGCCATATACCGTAGCTGCAGCCATAAATGCTGTCAGAAATGTAAGTAAAAATGTTTTCATTTTACATCAGATTTTATTTGTTTTCTGATGCAAAAATACGCCTAAAAGGATTTTAACTCCAAATATAAAAGTCTTAATACGCAAGATGCAACCCACTGAAAATCAGGAGTTGCATCTCTTAAAAGTCTTAATAACGCGTTGTCAGGTCTTAACAGCTTCTTAATCCTTGTCCCTGTTTTTAAGGAACTCCACAATATCTTCCTTTTCGGGCACTCCGAGTTTCTTTCTTATCGACGATTTACGGACATAGATCGAGGAGATGGCCTGTCCTGTTATCACGCTAATCTCCTTTGTCGAGAATCCGGCCACCATGAGCACGATTATCTGTTCCTCTTTCGGGGTGAGTTGTTCCCCGAATTGGCGGTGTAGCTCGCTATAAAATCCGGAATAGAGGCTGTCGATCATCTCGAATATCTTTTCCCAGTCCACAAGCTCACCGTTGGTCTTGCCGTCGATGGCTGAGATTTTGCGTAGCATCTCGCGGTTCTGCTCGGTTGGTGTCTCCGCCACCATCTTGATAATGCCAAGCTGCTTGAGCATTATGCCGCGGAGTGTAGACGAGTCTGCTTTTTCCTGCGTCGGCGCGGATTTGTACTCATCCACCATTTTCTGCAACGCCTCGATGCGTTCCTCATTGTCGCGTTCACGCTGACGGCGAATTATGAAGATCCATGCACTGCCGCCAAGAATCAAAAGTGCCGCAAGGCTTATAATAAGTATTATCACAGTTTTGTGCTCGCTTTCGGCTTTCAGAGCCAATGCGCGGTTCTGTTGATGCAGCGCGCCGCGTTCCGATTCCCATTGGGAGGCTTTCATACGGTTGAACCGCTCGCTCTGCCGGTTGTTCAGCCCATTTATGTGCATCAGTTTTATGCGTCCGGTCTGCCTGAAATCAATCATGGCATGGAGCAGATTGCTATAGCTGCGGAAGTAAGCGTCTTCATCACCTCTCAGTCTGACAGCAATGCTGTCGGCTGTTTTAAGATGATGTGCCGCCAGATTCACATTTCCTCTGTTCAGAGCATTAATGGCATATTGGAAGTGGAGCATATCGGCGGCACCGTTGTCGTGACCTGCCTTGCTGAATATCTCATCGATAAGTCTGTCGCTTTCGCCATCGTGTCCCGACTCAGTAAGAAGCTGTGCCTGTTCAACCATAAACAGAAACTGCTTGTCACCCCAGTGGCGGCTACGAGCATAGTCAATAAGCTCGTTAACGAGATATAAGGCAGAGTCAATTTCTCCGGCATACTCATATCCAGCCAAGAGCATATATTTTGCCTCCATCTTTCTCAGCGTATCGTTTTCGAGTATATGAAGCCTTTTTGCCAATGGTATAATTTGACGACCTTGATACTCAGATGTACCGAGCAAGACTCGGATTCTCAATGCCTCTGTCATTAGAGAATCGGGTACATCAGACAGCCCCGTAAGAGAATCAAGCATAGCAATAGAACCTGGAGTGTCGCCAACCCAAAACTTATAAAATGCAAGTGCGATGCCACTCCGTATATCTTTCACTATATCCTTCCCACGATAATATTTGTGGGCAAAGGTAATCAATGAGTCCTCAATCATGGAACGATTACGCTTCATGTGACCGAAAGCCTTCAGATAATGGAATCTTGCTTTTAAGGAGTCAACCTTGAGGTCGGACGGATCAATCGCCTCCAGAATAGCCAATGCGCTGTCCGGATTGCCCGACATCAACCGCTCGGCCTGACTGATTTTCTTGTCATATCGAGACTCTGACCTCGAGCAAGAAGCGAGCGCGACAATGACTAATAACAGATATATTATTATTCTCATTATAACAGTACGCACTCCAAAAGTCATTTGTCTGACTTCTGGAGTGCGTTTTCAATATTTTATCAAAATTTTATCAAGCGGTGGTCCGGGATTACTCGGCCGCACGTTCCTCGTTGAGGATGCGGATCATCTCGATCGCGCTCTTCGGGATGCGTGTACCGGGGCCGAAGATAGCCGCTACACCGGCCTTGTAAAGGAAGTCATAATCCTGTGCCGGAATAACACCACCTGCAGTCACGAGAATATCCTCGCGTCCGAGTTTCTTGAGCTCCTCGATAACCTGCGGGATCAGAGTCTTGTGACCGGCTGCAAGCGAAGACACGCCAAGAA
>ERZ860264.1934-NODE-1934-length-12433-cov-4.369607_pt1 | contig 12433 bp, 6 predicted proteins | sample MGYA00509980_ERZ860264 | MGnify/ENA primary metagenome ERZ860264 (study PRJEB30046, sample SAMN00715212) | human gut metagenome | study: EMG produced TPA metagenomics assembly of the A metagenome-wide association study of gut microbiota in type 2... | reverse complement strand
AATTTTCGCTAATCACCAAATTTACAGGTGATTATAATTCATCGAACTCACGTTAATTATCATGTAGAAGAACATCTTTCAATAGACGATTATATCGTTGGCAAATCAATTGTAGTCGAAGATGCTGGGACAATTGCTTTAGAGCAAATCAGCAAAGGTTTGTCATGTAAGAACGACTTACATCACCCCATTCAAGAAAGAATTGATGACATCGCTATGTATATAAAAAAGATTTCAAATAACAACAATGGATAAACTCAGAATGCAGAGCACCAATGGGGTGCAAGAGAATATTGGAAAGATTCAGTCGCTCTTCCCAGACTGTGTGACGGAGACGATTGACGAGCGCACTGGGGAACTGGTGCGCAAGGTGGATTTCGAGAAGTTGCAGCAGAACCTCTCGGATGTTATCATCAGCGGACGTGAGGAACGCTATCAGTTTACTTGGCCCGACAAGAAGAAGGCTATCCTGCTTGCCAACTCACCTGTCAATGCCGCACTGCGTCCCTGCCGTGAGGAGAGCGAGGATTTTGACAACACGCAGAACCTCTACATCGAGGGCGACAACCTTGACGTGCTGAAATGCCTGAAAGAGACCTACCTCCACAAGGTGAAGATGATTTATATCGACCCACCTTATAACACGGGCAACGATTTTGTCTATGAGGATGACTTTGCTGAGTCCTCTGCTGAATACCTCGCCAACTCCGGGCAGTTTGACGAGCAGGGTAACCGTCTCGTTACCAACACCGAAAGCAACGGTCGCTTCCACACCGACTGGCTCAACATGATTTATCCGCGTCTGAAAGTGGCAAGGGACTTGCTGACAGATGACGGAGTGATATTTATTTCGATTGATGACAATGAGCAGGAAAACCTCAAAAGAGTGTGTGATGAGATATTCGGAGAGGGTAATTTTGTGGCAGACTTTATTTGGGAGAAAAGGCTTAATAGAGAAAACAGGAAAGAAGTGTCTTCCAGACATGACTATATACTATGCTATTCAAAACAGAATAAGGAGAACGAAAGACGTTTATACTTATTGCCGATGAATGATAAGGCATTGTCAAATTACGGAAATCCCGATAATGACCCGCGAGGTTTGTGGAAGTCAGATCCTGCACACGCACAAGCTGGGCATGGAACGAAGTCGCAATTTTACACTTTAATAGCTCCAAATGGGAAACGACATGAACTTCCAAGCGGAAGGTGTTTTTATACTGAGCCAGTTATGAAAAAAGCTATTGAGGATAATCGTATTTGGTTTGGAGCAGAAGGTAATGGGGTGCCTCGAATAAAAACATATCTAAATGCGAAAGAGCGAGGACTTACTCCTGAAACAATGCTTTTTGCATCAGAAGTTTCAACTAATGAGAAAGCAAAGAATGATTTAAAATCTTTATTTGATGGTGTCGCCGTATTTGAGACTCCTAAGCCTATGGAACTCATATTACATTTTCTACGACTTGCATCAAAAGATGGTGACATAATTTTGGATTTCTTCAGTGGTAGTTCCGCTACCGCCCATGCCGTGATGCAACTCAATACTGAAGACGGAGGCAATCGCAAGTTTATCATGGTGCAGCTACCAGAACTGACAGACGTGAATAGCGAAGCATACAAGGCTGGCTACAAAACCATCTGCGAGATAGGCAAGGAACGCATTCGTCGCGCCGGCAAAAAGATAAAGGGAGAAAGCCCATTGACAACGCAAGACCTCGACACAGGCTTCCGCGTCTTGAAGCTGGATAGCAGCAACATGGAGGACATCTACTACACTCCAAAGGACATCAATCAGGCCAACTTGTTCTCATTGGTGGATAACGTGAAGTCCGACCGCACGGCAGAAGACCTACTCTTCCAAGTGATGCTGGAGTTGGGAGCCACACTCGACAGCAAGATTGCAACAGAGGTAGTGGCTGGCAAGACCATCTATAATGTGGCAGACGGCTATCTCGTGGCTTGTTTCGACAAGGACGTGACCGATGAGGTGGTGACCACCATCGCCAAGATGCATCCCCTCTATGCCGTGCTTCGCGACACTTCCCTGACTAACGACAGTACCGCCACCAATTTTGAGCAGATATTCAAAACATATTCACCTGATACAGTAACCAAGATATTGTAAGTATGATGGAAGCAGAAGAAATGAAATCTCCCTTCGAGGCAATCAAGCAGACGGATGAGACTGGCAATGAATGGTGGAACTCTCGCCTACTTGCCAAAGCTATGGGTTACACGAAATATTGGAATTTTGAGCGGCTCATGGACAAAGTGGCTCATGCCCTGCAAGTGGAGCGAGGACTGGAACGCAACGAACATTTCCGTGAGATAGAAGAGATGGCGCAGTTGGGCAACGGCACAGCACGACATGTGACAAGCGTGTTGCTTTCACGTGCAGCATGTATGGGTATCGCCTGTAATGCCGACCAGCGCAAACCGATGGTGAAGATGGCACGGGAATATTTCCAAGGAGCATTGACTGGCAAGGAACTTGCCAAAGGGATGGAAGGCAACGTGCTTATCTACCGTTCATCCACAGGCAAGGTTAATGTGTCTGTGCTGTTCAATCAGGAGACTTTCTGGCTATCACAGCAACGGATGGCAGAGCTGTTTGGGGTTAGCAGTGCAGACATCAGCTATCATTTGATACAGATAGAAAACAACGGAGAACTCCATTTGTCCGACTGTATCAAAAAAATTTTGATTCCCTCGGAACAATGGGATGAGCAGGGTGTGACGCTTTATAATCTGGATGCCGTCATTGCCGTAGGATATAGGGTAAACAGCTATGAGGCCACGCAATTTCGCATTTGGGCGACCAAGGTGCTAAAGGAATTCATTGTCAAGGGATTTGTGCTGGACGATGAACGACTGAAAGGCAAGACTGTCTTTGGTGAGGATTATTTTGAAGAGTTGCTCGACCGCATTCGCGAGATACGAACCTCTGAGCGACGCTACTATCAGAAGATAACCGATATCTATGCCGAGTGCAGTTACGATTACGACAAGAACAGCGAGACTACACGCCTTTTCTACAAGACCGTACAGAACATGATGCACTATGCCGTCACCCACCAGACGGCTGCGGAAATAGTATATGACCGTGCTAATGCCGACAAGCCTTATATGGGACTGACCACTTGGAAGAATGCCCCCGATGGCAGAATCAGGAAGAGCGATGTTACCATTGCTAAGAATTATCTGTCGGAAAAGGAGGTGCGTTCTCTTGAACTGCTCTCCACAGCCTTTGTAGATATAGCGGAACTAAGGGCGGAACGCCAGCAGCTCATGTCTATGAATGACTGGAAAGAGCAACTGGTCAAATTCCTTTCCATCAATGACCACGACATCCTTCCCGATGCAGGACGCATATCCCATGAACAGGCAGAAAAGAAGGCGTTGGGGGAATATGAGAAGTACAGAGTAATCCAAGACCAGACTTTCCTGTCTGACTTTGACAAGCTTTTGGGTGAGATTAATAATTGAACAAGATGAAACTGAAATTCAAAATACAGCAATATCAGACGGATGCCGTGGAGAACGTAGTGCGCGTGTTCGACGGACAGCCCAACCTCGGTCTGCTGGAATACAAGATAGACCATGGCAAGGTGTATGTGGAACAAGGTGGCAAGCGTGTGGAGGTAAAGGAGTTTGAATACGATGAAGAGGACACGGGCTATAAGAACGATGACATAGTGCTCGACGAGGAAACTCTGCTGAAGAACATCCACCATATACAGACCGAAAGCAATATCCACCTCTCCAATGACGTGGTGAAGAAACTCGGCCACTGCCAGCTCGACGTGGAGATGGAGACTGGTACGGGAAAGACCTACGTCTATATCAAGACCCTGTTTGAACTGAATAAACGCTACGGCTGGACAAAGTTCATCGTGGTGGTGCCCAGTGTCGCCATACGTGAGGGCGTGAAGAAGAGTTTTAACATCACCGCCGATCACTTCATGGAACTCTACGGCAAGAAGGCACGTTACTTCATCTATAATTCCGACAGCCTCGGCGACATCGACACCTTCTCGCAGAGTGCCAACATTAGCGTGATGATCATCAATACCCAGGCCTTCAACACCTCGCTGAAGGAGGGTGCCAACAACAAGGCGGCACGCATCATCTACGACAAGCGCGACTCGTTCCGCTCGCGCCGACCCATCGACGTGATTGCAGCCAACCGACCCATCATCATCCTTGACGAACCGCAGAAGATGGGAGGCGCAGCCACACAGACGGCTTTGGCACGCTTTAACCCTCTTTTCACCCTTAACTATTCCGCTACGCACAAGGAGACACACAATCCTGTATATGTGCTCGACGCACTGGATGCCTACAATCAGAAGTTGGTGAAGAAAATAGAGGTAGTGGGCTTTGAACTGAAGAACCTGAAAGGTACGGACGGTTATCTCTACCTCGCCGACATTATCCTCTCCAAGGACAAGGCTCCACAGGCACGTATGGAGATGGAGATACAGAATAAGTCGGGCAATATCAAGCGTGATTATAAGAACCTCTCGGAGGGTGATGACTTCTATTTTCTCTCTGGACAGATGGAGCAGTACAAGGGATATGTGGTGACGAAGATACACGTAGAAACCCTGATACCCTCACGCAGCAGCATCACTTTCGGCAACGGTACTACCCTATATATAAAAGATGTGGTGGGCAACGTGACCGCCGACCACAAGGCACGCATACAGATACGCGAGACCATCAAGGCGCATTTCCGCAAAGAGGCTGCCCTGTTCAAGCGTGGCATCAAGTGCCTGTCGCTCTTCTTCATCGATGAGGTGGCGAACTATCGCCAATACGACGAGGACGGGCAGCAACTGTTGGGACGCTATGGTGAGATATTCGAGCAAGAGTATATGGCGGAGCTGAACGAACAGCAGAATATGTTCAATCCCGACTATATGTCCTACCTTGGCAGCATCGCCGTGAAAGACACCCACACGGGCTATTTCTCCATCGACAAGAAAGGCCGTGCGGTGAACAGCGAGACCAAACGTGGCTCTGACACAGCCGATGATATCTCTGCCTACGACCTTATCCTGAAGAACAAGGAACGTCTGCTTAGTCTCGATGAACCGGTGCGCTTCATCTTCTCCCATTCGGCACTGCGCGAGGGATGGGACAACCCCAATGTATTCCAAATCTGTTCGCTGCGCCAGTCGAACAGCATCAGTCAGAAGCGGCAGGAGGTGGGACGTGGCTTGCGCCTCTGTGTGGATAGCCGTGGCATTAGGCAGGATGGCGACGTACTACCCGACGAGGTACACAAGGTGAACCGACTGACGGTGATAGCGAGTGAGGGGTATGCCTCGTTCGTCAGCGACCTGCAGAAAGACATCCGTGCCGACCTATACGACCGTCCGTTGCGTGCCGATATGGAATTCTTCACAGGCAAGATATTCATCCTACCCGACGGTACGAAGCATACCGTGACCACTGCCGAGGCACAGGACATCTATTTCCAGTTGCGCATGAGCGGCTATATCACCAAGAGCGGAGAGGTGACGGAACTGTTCCATACCGACCTGCAAAGCGGCACACTGAAACCATTGTACGATGACCTGCAACCCTATACAGAACAGGTATATAAGCGTGTGCAGAGCATCTTCGACCCGAAGGCACTCAACGACATGATTGACGATGGCAGCAAACCGCAGACACCGGAAAATAAGCTCAACGACAACTTCGCAAAGAAAGAGTTTCAGGAACTATGGCACCGTATAAACCACAAGTATGCCTATACAGTGGATTTTGACAGCGAGGAACTCATCAGCAAGGCTGTGGCAGCCATTGACAAGGAACTGAACGTGTCACGTCTGAGCTATGTGGTAACGCGCGGTGAACAGAAAGACCGGCTCACCCACGAGGATATAGAACGCGGGCAAATGCTCCACGAGGACACGGCAGACCACAACATGATGCACACCGATGTGGTAAGCACAGTGAAGTATGACCTGTTGGGCAAGATAGGTGCCAACACCAAGCTGACCCGCAGGACGGTGGCAACCATTCTTTCGAAAATCCGCCCCATGAAGTTCGACCTCTACAAGATGAACCCCGAGGAGTTCATCCGCAAGGTGTCAAGGCTTATCATGGAGCAAAAAGCCACCATCATTGTGGATCATATCAGCTACAACCAAGTAGATGGCGAATACTCCAGTGACATCTTCACTCAAGAGAAGCACACCACAATGGACAAAGCCTACGAGGGCAAGAAGAGCATTGTGGATTATGTCTTCACCGATGGCAATGCCGCAGAAAGTGTGGAACGCAAGTTCGTGCAGCATCTTGACACAGCCAAGGAGGTTGTTGTGTATGCCAAACTGCCTAAAGGCTTCCATATTCCCACTCCTGTAGGTAACTACTCTCCAGATTGGGCAATAGCCTTTCAAGAGGGCAGTGTGAAACATGTCTATTTCGTGGCAGAGACTAAAGGCAGCATGTCGTCCCTCGATTTACGTGGAATAGAGAAAGGCAAAATAGCTTGTGCCGAAAAACTCTTCGACCAACTATCATCCTCACAAATCAAGTATGGCAAGGTGGATAGTTTCGATGAGCTGATGAATGCAGTGAATGGTGAGTTGTAAAAAATAGAAACTATATTAAAAATACAGATACAACAACTAATTGAGAAAAAATTGAGGTGAATTTTAAAACAATAATACAACAAGAAACTTATAAAATATGAAAGTAGCAATAATACAAATATCAGATATTCATTTGGCAAGCGCAAAAGATTTTATAATCTCTCGCATGAAGTTAATAGCAAAATCTGCAAGAACTGTAACAGATTCTTGTGATAAAATTATTATGACAATTGCTGGAGATGTAGCGGATAAAGGCAGATCTGAAGAATATGCAGAAGCACTTTCCTTTTTCAACAAATTGGAAAAGGAAATTTTGCAGAATAATGATGTCGTAAAAAACATCGACTATATCATTGTACCCGGAAATCATGATTGTTCTTTATCGAACTCAGAACCACTACGAGATGCTCTTATTGCTAGTGTGTTAAAAGACACAAGTTCTGTTCCCGAACAGATAAGCAATGTGTTGCTGGAAGCGCAAAAAGGTTTTTGGGATTTTTCTAAGGAACTCACAGGAAGAGAAATACAAGACTGTGTCAGCCATGAGATAAGTATCAAACTTAACGATGAATATACAATAACCTTTCTCTGCTACAACACAAGCCTTTGTACAAAGATACACGAGGTTGTTGGTGGTCTTATGGTTCCAGAAGATAAATTTTTGCAACCCTCTGTTGATAGTCAAAATAATATTACTATATCAATATTTCATCATAATTCTGGTTGGCTTTCTCCTAGTACGAACAATAAGAAATTATTCGAGAATCATATTTTTGAGACATCTGATATAGTTATTTGTGGCCATGAGCATGACAGAAAAGAGAGATTGGAGAATAGTTTGCATGGAGATGAACAACTCGTTTATCTTGAAGGAGCTGCTTTTCAGTATGGTTCTTCCTCGGAATATTATATCAATGTTATAGATACAGAGACTTTAGAATGTGAAAAACATACTCTGAAATATCAACATTCTGTACAGCCAGATATGTGCTTATATAGAGATACTGTTGAAATGTTTGCTATACGTAATAAAATCCGAGGACTGCAGTTGCGTAAAGACTTTGAAGATAAATTACAGAAATTACCAATCAAAATTACTCATCCTGTTGTAGGTGATTTACACCTAAGTGATTGTTATGTTTTCCCTGACTTAGAGCCAGAGCTAAATAAAGAAGACGAATATGGTGCGTATTTAGATTCAGAAGACTTGGTTAAAAACAAAAAACAGAATACAAGAATTTTTATTCTAGAAGGTGCTTCACGTTGTGGAAAATCTTCACTATTAAAGATGTTCTATCTGTGTATGTTGAAAACAGGTATATATCCTATAATGTTAAAAGGTAAAGATATTTCAAATTCAACTCATTTTAATGGGTTATTAGAGAAAAATTATAAACAGCAATATGACTATAAGTCTCGTCCGTATGATTTCTATAAGCAATTGGAACGATGCAAGAAGGTTCTTTTAATTGATAATCTTAATAGATCTTCTCTTAATAGAGACAGCATCCAAACCATATACAAAAGTTCGTTGAATCAGTTTGAAACAATCATAGTGACAACAGACGAAAGACTTAAAATATCACAAATATTGCCCAATACTGAGTTGAAAGATATGTACCGCCAATATCGAATATTAAGTTTCGGTAGTATTAAACGGAATCTATTAATAGAGAAATGGCAGAGATTGGGTGCTAATTATGAAACACTTGATGAAAGGACATTAGAACAGGAAGTGAAAGAAATTTTTGATACTGTCAGTTCAATTCTCGGAGAACAATTTTTATCACCATATCCATTCTATCTGTTATCTTTGCTGCAGAACTTGAATCAAGCCGCAAAGAGACAAGAAGTTCATCAGACATATTATGCATATTGTTATAAATCGTTGCTAATTTCTTCACTAGATTCTGTTGAAATAGAACCAGAGAAACAGAAGCAGCTATTGGCTTTCTTAGCTTATATTGCATACAAAAAATTTGAAAAAGATGATTTAAATTACACCTTTTCATCTGCAGAGTTTGAAAAAACATTCTGGGAATATAAGAATACGTATGTATTCCTTTATAAATCTCCAGAATCTTGCAAAAAAGATTTGGTAAATGCAACTATTTTAGAGGAAGAATATGGTAGCATCACATTCTCTAGTAAATATATATATTATTATCTTGCAGCAGAAAAATTAGCAGAATATTTCAATAAGGATGCTAAAGCTAAAAACATGGTGGAAAAAATGTGTCTTAATTTGCATAATGAGGAATATTCTCATATACTTATTTTCCTTGTATATCATACGAGGGATTACAGTTTAATAGATAACCTCCTTATTGCTAGCACCATTCCATTAGAGAGTCTGAAACCAGTAACACTTTCGAAAGGTGATAAATTGTATGCAGATGTAACTGGAATCATCGAGGATGTAAGACAAAAGGTTATGATTCAGAATGAAGATCCTAAAAAGAAACGTCTTGAAAACTTACAAAAGGCTGAAGTGGCAGAGCGAAAGGCGGAAAAAGAAGAGGCTAATCGTGATATTGTACAGGAAATACAAGAGATTGAAAAAGATCCCCAATTAATGGAAGTGCTAACAGCAATGCGTTCTATAAAAATTCTCGGACAAATTGTCAAAAACGAAAGTTCAAACATAAAAAAAGAAAAGATACTAGAACTATTGGTACAAACTTATACTACAAGCTTCCGCATTATTAGTTCTTTCGCTTCTATGGTACAGGAAGAAACTGATGAAATAGTAGAATCTTTTATTGATGAAGCGAAATCTAAAGGAAGAAATATAGACTATCATTCCTTACGAGATAAAATAGGCAAAATGGTTGGTTATCTCGTATATAAATTCTGTTTATATAACTTCGCAAATCTCACACATTCTGTCGGAACAAAAAATTTAGATGAAATATATGATGGGGTGGCAGAAAAAATAGGGACACCAGCTGCACGTTTAGTTTCTTTTACCATAAAATCTTATTATGGGAAAAGACTTGATATAACCGAGTTGCGTAATTTGTACCATGAGTTTAATGGGAATCCTGTTGCTCAACAGGTTCTTAGAGCTCGTGCATTACATTATGTCTATCATAATACCGTTGAGAGAAGCGAGAAACAGAAAATTGGCAAAATCTGTAATTTGAAATTGATTGATAAAGCCGACCCCAACAAAGGTAAGAGGTAACGATACAAAATATAACTCTTAGACTTTAGATGAAATATATAATAAAATAACACAATGTTATGCAGTATAGGAATGATGGGACTTATTAGTAGTATCCTATCATTTTCTATTTTTATTTATTAATTCAAACATCCATATTTGTTACATGTATCTATAGTATGCAGATTATCAATACGCTTCACTTTTGAGGAAGTCAAGTAATCCGTCAATTTAGAAATATCTAAATCCATACAAATGGAGTGTAACTCAAAAGGTTACACTCCATTTTCTTTTTCATAATTTTAAGTCGGATTGATTCAAATTGAATTATAAGCATAATCTCTGCGTTGGACAGGGTTGAAGCACGGTGATATTTGCGTTTTGCTCTACTTTTCAGTGTATATTTCTCCATCTGCGAGTCAAAAACGTTGCAGAAATCATACGCAATACAGAAACTATAAAAGGCATATTGGGCTCAGATTACAGAATAATTTGCCTTATTCGCAAATTTATTTGCAATATTGTATATTATTCGGGCGATTTTTCAAATACATTTAGAGCGTCTTTGCGTTGAAATCAGTCTTTGTGTTTAGTTTTCGGCATTCACCCGAGGGATAAATATTTGTTCTTGTCATGTGATTTTGTCTGCCAACTTATCTTTTAGAACTTGCATATAAACTAAATTGCGGCCCTCAACATAATCAATTTATTTAGTGTTATATGGCAACAATAAAAGTAAAGTACCGTCCTTCTTCCGTCGCAGGCAGGGAGGGGACACTGTATTATCAAGTTATTCACAGACGTGTCGCCCGTCAGATAAGCACCGGCTACAGGCTCTTTCCATACGAATGGGACGGCCGGGACGGGCGCGTCGCGATTCCGTCGTCGGCTGACGAACGCCGCCGCCAGCGTCTCACGATGATGGACGAGGAAATCCGTCGTGACATCCTCCGGCTGGAGGACATCGTCCTCCGGCTGGACCGAAGCGGATGTCCATACGCCGCCGCCGGCGTGGTGGCCCTTTTTGGAACAGCCACGGCCGGCACCGGCTTCGTCGCTTTCGCCCGCACGCTCTCCGCCCATCTCTCCGCGATAGGCAAGAGCAGGATGTGCGCGGCCTATACGACGACGCTCAACAGTTTCATTCGCTTCCTCGGCGACCGCAGGGATGTCGCCCTGACGGATTTCAACTCCGACCTCATGCTGGCATATGAAAACTGGCTGAAGGACGGAGGACTGTGTCCCAACTCGTCGTCATACTACATGCGCAATCTCCGGGCCATCTACAACCGTGCCGTCGAGCGTGACCTCACCATTCAGCGCAATCCATTCCGCCATGTCTACACTGGCATCGGCAAGACCGTAAAGCGGGCGGTTCCGCTGCGCGTCATACGCCGCATACGCGACATGGACCTGACGGACAGTCCCGCGATGGACTATGCCCGCGACCTGTTCATGTTCTCGTTCTACACCCGCGGCATGTCCTTTGTCGACATGGCTTTTCTCAGAAAGAACGACCTTCAGAACGGTATTCTCTCCTACCGGAGACGGAAGACGAACCAGCTGCTGACAATAAAGTGGGAGAAACCGATGCAGGACATCATCGACAAGTATGACACCGGCACAACGCCCTACATGCTGCCGATCATACGGGACATGGAGAAGGACGAGCGGCAGCAGTATAAGAACAGTGCTCATCTGGTCAACGGCAAGCTCAAGCGGATCGGTTTGCGCCTCCGTCTGGACATCCCGCTGACCACATACGTCGCGCGTCACGGCTGGGCCAGCATAGCGCGGAGCAAGAACATCCCCCTGGCCACCATCAGCGAGGCCATGGGCCATGACTCAGAGACCACCACACGCATCTATCTCGCTTCACTGGACACGTCGCTGGTCGACCGGGCCAACAGACTTATCCTCAGTGCGCTGTAGCGTAGGGAGAACTTGCGGCTGGCCGTTGTCTTTCACAAAAGATAGCACAAACAAATTTGGCGGACACAATATTAATATATAATAATGTAAACAATAGACGCCGAAATGCAAAGTATCTGTTCCTCGGTATTCATTCAATGGCAATGATACGTTGCGTTTTGGCGTCCTATCCATATAAGTAATGCTTTTAAATTGAACGGGGCATCAAAATGCAGTTTCTTCAATTGCATTTTGATGCCCCACTATTCTTATTGCGGTAGGATATGTCTCCCGGTTTGCGTCTTATTCGTTACTCTTGTCCGTGATGGCCTGCATGATGAGGGCTTCGAGTTCCTCACACAGTTCAGGATTGTCGCGGAGCAGGGTCTTCGTGGCGTCGCGGCCCTGGGCCAGCTTCGAGCCGTTGTAGGAGAACCAGCTGCCGCTCTTCTGGATGATGCCGTATTCAACGCCGAGGTCGACAATCTCGCCGATCTTCGAGATTCCTTCGCCGAAGGTAATCTCAAATTCCGTCTTGCGGAAAGGCGGGGCGACCTTGTTCTTGACGACCTTGACGCGTACCTGATTTCCGATGACGTTGTCGCCGTCCTTGATGCTCGTCACGCGACGGATGTCGAGACGCACGCTGGCGTAGAACTTCAGGGCGTTGCCGCCCGTGGTGGTTTCGGGGTTGCCGTAGACCACGCCGATCTTGTCGCGCAGCTGGTTGATGAAGATGCAGAAC
>ERZ860264.1922-NODE-1922-length-12512-cov-4.057076_pt1 | contig 12512 bp, 12 predicted proteins | sample MGYA00509980_ERZ860264 | MGnify/ENA primary metagenome ERZ860264 (study PRJEB30046, sample SAMN00715212) | human gut metagenome | study: EMG produced TPA metagenomics assembly of the A metagenome-wide association study of gut microbiota in type 2... | reverse complement strand
TAACACGGTGCTGTATAAAGAAGGTGAAAACAGCCGCTTCTATATCAATCAGGCCGGCGGTTGGGGCAACCGTGCCAAAAAGAGCCACACGTTCATCGTCTACATGAACGGTTCGAAAGCCCGCGTCGGCTACAAGACCAAGCCCATGCCGGGATGCGAAATCATCGTGCCCACAAAACCGGCAACAAAGAAGATGACCACGGCCGAAATGGTTGCCATCGGTTCCAGCACCGCCTCCATAGCCACCATGCTCATCACAATCGCCAATCTGCTGAAATAAAAAAGAAGAACGTCATGACAAGCAACAATACAACAGAAGTAATCGACCTGCGCATCATTGCAAGAAAGATTCTTGCCGAGAAAAGACTGTTCTACAAGACACTGCCCGCCGCATTTGTCCTGTCCTGCGCCTTAATTCTGTGCGTACCGAGATATTATGTCACAGACACAAGCATGGCCCCCGAAGTTGGAGGAACCGGTATGGAAGGGACATTGGGCTCCATCGCCTCGTCATTCGGATTTGACCTGTCTGACATGCAGACCAGCGACGCAATCTCCCCCCTTCTCTACCCCGACCTGATGGATGACAACGGTTTCGTTGCCGGCCTGTTCGACGTTAAGGTCAAAAGTCAGGACGGAGATATCGCCACCACATACTATGACTATATCAGCAAGCACCAGAAGACGGCATGGTGGAACATCCCCATCTCATGGGTAAGAGAGCTTTTCAGCGATAAGAGCTCGGGGGCAAACAAAGGTAATAAACAGTTCAATCCGTATTCTTTGTCCAAGAGGCAGGACGATGTCATACAGGCTATGAGAGGCAATATAACAATATCCGTAGACAAGAAGACGGCCGTAATCACCATTTCCGTGAAAGCTCAGGATGCACTGATATGTAAGACCATGGCCGATTCCATCAGGGAACATCTGCAAGATTTCATAACGACTTATCGTACCAACAAGTCGCGCATTGACATGATTTACTACGAGAAATTGGTTGCAGAAGCAAAAAACGACTACGAGAATGCCCGCAGACTGTATGGGAAATATGCTGATGCCAACACGAACGTCACGCTGGAAAGCTTCAGATTAAAAATAAACGATTTGGAGAATGATATGCAGCTCAAATACAATACATACAGTACGCTTAACACCCAGTTGCAGGCAGCAAAAGCCAAAGTACAGGAACGCACACCCGCATTCACGACCATTAAAGGCGCTTCCGTTCCGATAAAGCCAGCTGGTCCGAAACGAATGCTGTTCGTACTCGGAATGATGGTATTGACATTCTTCTGCACATCACTGTATGCCGTGAAAGATGACATCAAAGTAATTCTGAATCCGGGAAAGGCTCAAAAATAATAATGGATTCTAAAAAAAGAATTGTCATAAATACATTTGCCCAGCACATAAGAACGGTATTGAACATTTTTATGTCGCTCTTTTCTACGCGGTTCATTCTATCTGCGTTAGGGAACTGTGACTTCGGTATATTCTCACTAATAGGCAGCATGGTGGCCATGTTGGGGTTCATAACCAATGCGATGGTCGTCACCACACAACGCCACCTGTCTTTCTCTTACGGGAAAAACGAGAAAGGAAACACCCGGAAGATATTTGCGAACAGTCTGTTCATACATATCCTTATCGGACTGACATTATCCCTTGTACTTTTATCTATAGAGCCTTTACTGTTTGACGGCTTTCTCGAAATAGAAAGTTCACGGTTATCCACGGCGTCAAACGTATATATCATGATGATTGTGATACTTTTCATCACGTTCATCACATCACCATTCCGGGCACTGTTCATCGCAAGGGAAAACATCGTCTACATATCCATAATCGACTTTATTGACGGCGTCCTGAAACTGCTTTTGGCCATCATGCTGTTTCACATTGATGCCGACCGTCTTTTTTCGTATGCACTGATGATGACAGGCATCACCTTATTCAACTTCATCGCATTTGCAGCATACGCAAAAAGGAACTTCGAGGAGACCGTACTTATACCCAAACGTAAAGACATAAAGGCAAGCTACATAAAGGATATGATGGACTTTGCCGGATGGACCATCTACAGTACGGGGTGCATCATCGGACGTACACAAGGCATGGCCATTGTCCTCAACAAATTCTTTGGCACAATCATAAACACCTCCTATGGCATTGCATCGCAGGTGTCCGGAGCCGTGCAATTCATCGCCCAAGCCGTTCTTAATGCTATGAGTCCGCAGATAATAAAGGCAGAGGGAGCAAAGGAACATGACCGCATGCTCACATTGTCGGAGCTGACAAGCAAGTACGCTTTCTTGATGCTGTCCATGGCCGTAGTTCCTCTGATTTTCGAGATGCCCTCCATCCTCAAAATATGGCTGGGCAACATTCCTGACGACACCGTCATATTCTGCCAGTTTATCCTCATTGCATCCATTGTTGATCAAACGACGATTGGATTAGGCATAGCAAATCAGGCTATCGGCAGAATAAGGACATACTCCTTGACTATAAATACGCTCAAGATCATGACACTCCCAATGTCATGGTTATGCCTCAAATTGGGGCTTCCTGTCGTGTCCACGATGTGGTGCTACCTGCTGATGGAGATTGCATGCGCAGTGGCACGGTTGCCGTTTCTTAAATATACAGCGGGGCTGTCCATATACCACTATATAAACAGTGTCTTTATACGGATATTGCCACCACTGGCGGCATTGCTCGTCACCGGATGGTTTATAATCACCACAATTGACTTTCCTTTCCGTTTTTTAGTTACTGTAGCAGTATCTATTATAACTGACATTGCTGTAATATGGATATTCAGTATGACAGACAAAGAAAAAGCAGTAGTATGGAACATTATTAATAAAAAGAGACAATGAAACAGACAATAAAATCAATATTACACCCACTAATATCCCCTATACACCAAAGGTTAATGTTGAACATTGGATATTTTTCACCAAAGACATTAGCTAATATACAATATAAAAGAGGATTCAAGAAAAACATAAATTGGGAAAATCCTCATAACATAAATGAAAAAATAAATTGGCTGAAATTCAATTCAGACACTTCGGCATGGTCTCGTCTCGCAGACAAATATAAAGTGAGAGAGTATATCTGTTCATGTGGCCTTGAAGATATGCTCGTAAAACTCTATGGGAAATGGGATAATGCGAAAGACATTGACTGGGATAATCTGCCCAATGAGTTCATAATGAAAACGAACAACGGTAGCGGCGATGTTCTCATCTGCCGTAACAAAGCCGAACTCAACACTGAAGAAGCCACACGACATTTCGATAAGATGCTAAACAACAAATTCGGAAATTTCATGGCCGAGCCACACTATAATAAAATAAGACCATGCATAATAGCAGAAGAACTTCTTGACAATAAAAAGCAAGACATAACCTCTTCATCTCTCGTTGATTATAAGATTTGGGCTTTTGACGGCAAGCCTGCATATATATGGGTTTGTTACAATCGCACCCCCCATTCCGTTAATGTCGGTGTCTATGACTTAGATTGGAATTTTCATCCTGAATACTCCATCTCTACATCTCACTATATATTGTCAGACAAGAAAATACCAAAACCCAAATCATTAAATCGCATGCTTCAAGCTGCAGCCATTATTTCAAAGGGATTTCCTGAGTTAAGAGTTGACCTCTATGAGGTTGACGGGAAACCTTATTTTGGTGAAATGACATTCTCCTCTGCTGCAGGATTCAATGATTTCTACACAGACGAGTTTTTAAATATACTTGGTGATTTGACACACATTGATGGTTTGGACAGACAATGATGAGTAGAATTATATCCGGACTGAAGTTCGCAGACATAATGCAAATCTGCATGCTTACGGCACTCCTGTTATTCGTAAGCATCAGTTTCAACGTGTTTGATTTCATGCAGACCGTCTCATACCTTGTGTGGGCTGCATGTTGTCTCAGTTTCGGTGTCATGCTCATTTTCTTTATCCGCAAACCCGTCATTTCCTATTTCGATCTGACAATTGCAGCCTATATGCTGCTGCTCATCACGTTCACCATCCTGAACGGAACGGACGTGAAATCGGCAATATACAGATCCATCGAAGTGTTCCTATTGACGATGATTGTCAACTACAGACATAACATCAGACTCATAGCAAAGACATGTGCGACGGTCCTGTCATGTGGTGCATATACCAATCTTGCCATCATGATTATGTTTCCCAACTGGATGTTTGCCGCCAAAGACACCTTCGACAGCCATCTGCTCGGTGGTAACTACAATCAGATTGGCAGTAGGCTCATCACAGCCATCATCCTGAGCATAATCTGCACAAAAATAAGCAAGAAGTGGATTATTAATACGGTTCTGCTCATCATCGTCTCCATCGTGACACTTGCGCTCGTCGGTTCAATGACGTCGCTGTCGTGCATCCTGCTCCTCTCCATTTTCTGTCTCATTCCGTCCTTTAGACTTCAGAAAGTGGGAGTTGTCGCCTTCTTCCTCTTTTTCATACTGTTCCAGTGCACAGTGGTCTTCAGCGGAGAAGGGCTTCATAACAACCCTTATGCCGTCTATATAATTGAAGACGTTCTGCAGAAAGACATAACGTTCACGAACAGAACCGAGCTTTGGGATGCCGCCGGAAGAATGTTTGCCGAGTCTCCGTTGATTGGATATGGCTTCGTCGACAGCGACTGGTACGTGTCCAACATGAACTCCTCTGCCATCGGCCCCCACAATTTCATCTATTCCGTACTGATAAACGGAGGCCTCACTCTTCTATGCGTATTGATAATAATGTGCCTGACAGCCTTGCGCAACATCCTGAGGAACTACGATAAGATAGCAGTCATACTGCTAATGGGCATCGCCACGTTGTTTTTTATGATGACAATGGAAGTCTATCCGTTCTTCTTCCTGTTCCTGCTGCTATATTTCACATACCATTATCCGCAACTGTCAAGTCCAGACCGTATATCACCAAAAGAGCCACAACATGCCTGACAAGAATCCGACACTTTCCATCATAATGCCGTTCTTCAACAACAAGAAACTTGTCGCAGAAATGATTGACAGCATAATTGCCAACAGTTTCTGCGACTGGGAGCTTCTTGCCATTGATGACGGCTCTTCAGAAGAGACGCTGGAGTTTCTCTGCAGTTACACCGCTGACAGACGGATACGCATAATCAGACGTGAAAGTTCCCCAAAAGGAGCACAGACATGCCGGAATATCGGAATAAGAGAGATGCGCGGAGAATTTGTCGTCTTCTTCGATTCCGATGACTATATCACGCCTGACTGTCTCCAGACGAGAGTCGACGCCATACGTGAGAATGCCAGAGCCGACTTCATGGTCTTTCCGTCCGGAACATACGTCGGCCATACTTTCCATCCTGATGCCCCCCGGTTCATATATGGATATAACGTACATGAAGACGACATCAGGTCATTCGCACGCAGGGAACTTCCGTTCATCGTCTGGACAAATATCTACAGAAGTGCCGCGATAAGGAAATATGGCATGACATGGGACACAAACCTGCTGTCACTGCAAGATGCCGACTTCAACATGACGGCGATACTGCGCGGTATGAAATACGGATACGCCCGCGTCCGTCCCGACTACGGCTACAGAATTGCATACAGTCAGGAGACAGTATCGAAGAAGATTGTATCGGAGGAACATTTTAACAGCCATATCTATGCAACTGGAAAATTCTTCAGCCAACTTCAAACCGTATATGGACATAAGTACGACCGCGCCATATTCCAGGGAATGTTATCCATATACAATCAGGTATTTACAAACGGAATAGACAAAACTGCAGCAAGAAGAATGGCCGGATGTATATATAAGTACAACCGTAGACTTGGCCTGATTTTCAAGTTCGAGGTTTTACTTACCATATTCCTTGAAAAGTTTGTGTCTGCAAGAAAGGCGCGCCAGATACCCATGACCCCATACCTGCTGATACATATCAGAAGAGAAAAAGCTATACGCAACAGAATAACCCCAATAGAATAAAGACATGAAGCGGCTATCCATAATCATAGTCACATACAACTCTGAGAAAGACATCTATGACTGCGTGTCGTCAATCATCAGGCATGCAGACATACCGCTGTCCGAACTTGAAGTCATCATCGTGGACAACAACAGCAAGGAACCGGATCTCATGTTTGAGAAGCTGCGCGGATTGTATGGCGAGGACATCGTTCTAATCAAGAACACCCATAACGGTGGCTATGGACAGGGAAACAACGTTGGTATACACCGGGCTACTGCTCCCGTCATTCTCATCATGAATCCCGACGTCCGGCTCATCGGACCGATGTTCAAGACTGCCGTCGAGGCATTTGAAAAAGACAGTGACCTGTCCATCTACGGCATGAAACAGATGCTATCCCCCACCCTGCCGAGTTCGTCATCGTTTATCTGCACATACATGATGAACGGCTATCTGAACACATTCCTGACCGGTCTGTGCAATCGCCTCGACCACTACATGCCACGATATATGCACTTCTCCGGCTCTTGCTTCTACATACGCAAGACATTCTTCGAGGTCATCGGTCTTTTCGACGAATCCATATTCATGTACGGAGAGGAAGACGACATTCACTACCGTCTGCGCAAGGCCGGCTACAAGAAGATGGTCTACAACCCCGATCTGAAATACATCCACCTCGTCAAGGACAGGCGTCCCGACCTGAAATATGAGTTGAAGCTCGTCGATGTGGCCATCCAGCAAAACGAGAAAAAGGGCTATCCGGCGGGCAAGACCGTCAAGAACAGGCTGCGCAATGCCCGCACGCTCCTCTTCAGGGAATATCTCCGCATAAAGATGGGCAAGCAGGATCGTGCGCTTTACCTCATGCTGAAGGAACTGATTGCCAAGCTAAAAACAATAAGCTATACAGAGGAATAATAATATCATATCTATATATGAAAAAGATTCTAATAGTATCCCGTGACATCTCAATAAAACAAGATGGAGGTACACTCGTTGCGAAACGCAATGAGAGGTTGTTACAACAGTTAGGGTTTATAACAGAACGTTTTGTAATTCCTATCCCTTCAATGAGAACCCGCTTATACAATGTTCTTTTCCGGCAAAGTTACGGAGAGACTCATGCGCTGAAAAAGGATTTTATCGAGAAACTGCAGCATATCAATTATGATTATATATTTTTCGACGGATCAATTTATGGCGGTTTTCTAAAATTGGCTTATGATTTAGGGAATACGATTATTTGTTTCTATCATAATGTTGAAGTGGAATATTACCGGCAAAAAGCCCTGCAAAGCAAATTAATTACAGATAAATTGATGGTATCATTTATCCAATTTAATGAAAGGCTGTCTACCAAATATGCCAACGCTATTATCACTCTCAACAACCGCGATTCTAATCTTCTGCATTCTTTTTATAACCGAAATGCAGATATTATTATTCCGACCTCTCTTCCTTACAGGAATATCGCATCGCTGTATTCTAATAAACCTGCTAATGAAGAACCTTTTGTGTTGTTTGTAGGAACAAAATTCTTTGCAAATATTGAAGGACTTGAAAGATTTATCTATAGAATCGCCCCAAAAATAAATATAAAATGTAGAATTGCAGGAAACATTAATGAAGCATTCAAAACAAAGTCAAACATCCCTGCAAATATCGATTTTCTTGGTAGGGTTGATTCACTTGATGATTATTATATAAATGCCTCTGCTGTAATCGCGCCTATATTTACTGGTTCTGGATTAAAGACCAAAACAGTAGAAGCCTTAAGTTTTGGGAAAACAGTCATCGGTTTTCCCGAAGCATTTGAGGGAATTGAATACGAAAATTATCATGGCGCCTGTATTAGTGTAAACACAGATGCAGAATTTGTTAAAGCCTTACAAAATATTAATTCATCCAAGCAGTATAACAAAATGTCAGAAAAGCTTTTCCAAGAAAAATTTTCAGACAATGCACAATTAGAAGCACTCCAGAATTTCTTTCTTACTTTAAGATAATAGACAATTTTAAAAAGCATACCAACTATTATGTTACCCATCAAGAATGCCCCGAACAGATAATATCAGCAAATCAGTATCATTGAGACAAAAGATCAATATTACCCATATTACCAAGTAAAATGGCTCTTTTTACTTTCCAAAACAGGCTATATTGGTCGGCAATATAGCCTGTTTCAGTCAACAATATAGCCTGTTTCACTTTGACGTATGAACAGAACGGAAGTATCGGGCAGGTCATATCAAAGCCTCATACCAACATCATAGTACGATTGGACTTACTTAACCCAATAAAATTTATTTTCACCCATCTGATTGAAAACTTTACCAAAGCCACCCTTAATACAATAAATTTTCGTAACTTTGTGCTCGGCAATCATAACAATTATTGTTGGTTAGAGACTAAGTTTGTAACTCTAATGGTGCAATCCATTGCTAATCTTCAAACTTTCAAATAGTTATAGCCTACAGAATTTACGTCCGTCAAACTCATGACAAAACAAATATAATGATAAAAGACGACAGACTTGTATCAATCATCATGCCGATGCACAATGCAGCAGAGTTTATATGCGAAGCCATAAACTCTGTCATAGCACAAACATATACAACATGGGAACTTCTTGTCGTAGATGATTCCTCCACTGACGACTCCCGGCGTATCGTCACTGAATACGGAAAGAAAGACAAGAGGATTATCCTGCTGACAAACGACAGGCATACAGGGTTACCCTCAACCCCAAGAAATGTCGGAATGTCAGTGGCGACAGGCAGATATATAGCCTTTCTCGACAGCGATGATGTCTGGTATTCCGACAAACTTGCACAACAGCTCCTTCTTTTCAAGAACCCCAAAGTAGCCATTGTCTATTCTGATTATGAAAAGATGGACCGTAATGGCAAACGTGCCAACAGAATAATAAAAGCTCCGGCTTTCGCTACATATAAGTCTCTCCTTGCAAGCAATTGTATCGGAAACCTTACAGGCATATATGACAGAAAGAAAGTCGGCAAAATCAATTTTATTGATATACACCACGAAGATTATGCCTTATGGCTTGCCATTCTAAAAAAAGGTTTTATCGCCCAAAACACACAAAGTATCACTGCCGCCTACAGAGTTACGGACAATTCCATTTCATCAAACAAGATAAAGGTGCTCCCCTGGCAATGGAACATCTATCGGAATGTAGAACATCTCCCTTTGCTCAGTTCCTGCTACTATTTCATACATTATGCAATAAGAGCGTTCATCAAAAACCGCATCTGAAAAACAGGAATGGCAGAGAGTGACAATATTAGACGGAACATTGCCGTAACCTAATATCGCTACCGCTTCTGATAAACCCTTATCCAGTCTATCCGTGTCTCATATACATAGTTCGTGTCCGGCTGGGCGGCCCAACGGCCGCTGCCCACACTCTGATTGAGAATCAGATAGAAAGGCTTGTCAAAAGGCCATTGTCCAGCGTCGAGCGCCTCCTTGTTCCTTGACTTCTCATAGACGCCAGCTGTCTTGCCGTCGACAGTCCATATCAGTTTATCCTCTGTCCATTCAAATCCATACACATGCCATCTGTCAACACGGACCGGCTCGCTGAATGACGAAATCGGACTATTACGTTTTCCCTTATTAATTGTCCAATTTGAATGAACCGTGTGATAAGCCTTGTTCTCGCTGTCTATACATTCAAAGATGTCAATCTCTCCGCCCATGGGATGGTCCAGTGCTGGCGGTTGGGGCATCATCCATACTGCCGGGAAATTGCCTTTATGGTTTCTTGTCCTCATCCGCACCTCAACCTTTCCATAGGTGAATGAGAACCTGTCCATCGTCTCCACGGCTCCCGTCAACATGGCTGCCGTGTCGGCCTTCTCGGCACGGTTCGGTATCGCTCGGCAGACAAGAGCCCCGTTCTTTATGTAAACTACATCCCGGCTATCGCTTATCCATCTGTTCCACGTACTCCAATAACGCTTGCTGCGTTTCCATTTCGTCGAATCGGGCTGGCTTCCATCATGCTGGTTGAATTCATCATGAAATACGAGCGTGTAACCGTCATCCTCCGTCACTTCCGCATACGTCACCGACGTGTCGGAAATGAACATTATTGATAATGACAGCAACAGGATTCTGAAAATACAATTGCTTTTCATAAGTTATAATAAGAATGAAAGGCTATGACAAAGATAATTATCCGACGCGGTATCACGCCCTCAGAACTTCTTTCCGAACACAATGCTCACGAACGTCTTGAAAAGAATCTTGGCGTCTGTCAGCAGCGAATAGTGCTCCAGATAATAGAGGTCATACTCCAGGCGGCGGAGCATCTTCTCCATCGTGTCGGTATAGCCGTTGTAGAGCGTGGCGTATGATGTCACGCCCGGGCGAATCTGATAGAGCAGCTCGTAACGGCTGTCGTGCTTCATGATCTGGTCTATGAAGAACTTGCGTTCCGGACGGGGGCCTATGAACGACATGTCACCTTTGAAGACATTCCACAGCTGCGGGAGCTCATCAAGATGGTGTTCGCGAAGGAAGCGGCCGATATGGGTCAGCCGGTCGTCATTCTCGGAATCAAACAGAGCCGGGCCGTTCTTTTCCGCGTCCATCCTCATGCTCCTGAACTTATATATATAAAATGGTCTGCCATGAAACCCGATCCTCTCTTGTGCAAAAATGACGGATCCCCCATCTTCCTTCCTGACAGCAAAATAACAATAGACGAAAAGCGGCGAAAAAGCGACAAGACACACAGATGCCACTGCCACATCAAACACACGCTTTATCATACTCTCCACTTTATTCATATAGTTCGTACCTGTAATATATATACAAATAATTCAATTTATATATATAACTGACAAAGCCGGATTATATTGTATCAATCCGCAATTTATTCTCCCGAATATATCCTCCACTGTCCCTACATCTTCCTGAAATGGAGGCGCAGGACGTCTGTTGAGAGCTGCATCCGTGACGACGACAGCTGCTCGACACGGAAGTTTTCCTCAAGCGCATTGATTCCGAAAACATTCAGCGGCTCAGCCGTTTCCATCTTTATGTCTCCCACCATGCGGTCGTTGACGTACATGTCATAAAGCCGCATCCGGTCTCCCTCGTGGCTGAAATGTGACAGATAGCCGAAGTATCCGCCATTGGAGGTGTTTCCACGGTCCACTATGCTGATAAGATGGCGCTGCACAGCCCAGAACCTCAGTTCTTCCGAGAGGTCACAGACGCCTCCGGTCGCCAGAGTGTCCACGCGCTCCAGATGCCAGAAGCCGTCAAGGTCGCCGTTGTCCGACGTCTCCAGCGTACATGAGACGCTGCTGCCGGCCATCACGCCCATTGCCGCAACGGCACCGGCCAGCGAACATATTTTCTTTTTCAACGAATGCCGCTTCTCCGTTGACGGGAAAAAATCCGATTTCAACGGTGACATATCCGACTTCAACGAAAACCGGTTCCTTTCCGGTAAATGTATCTTCATCTTCATAACGAGAATAGTCCTGATTTTGATATTGTCAACTGAAAGCCGTTGTTATCTCCAAGAATACGGCCAAAATCCATTGCGTAGGCACCCCTGACGCTCCATCCGCTCATCCTGCCCGCTTCGGGGAAGACATATTTCGCCTCAACCATGAAGCTGCTGTTGTTCTTTTTCTTCGTGAAAGGCCGGTCGTAAGTTCCCAGTCCCTCCTGCCACGTCCCAAGAAAACGGTAGCTCAGATTTTCCGTGATGTCGCCGTCAACACCAAGATGAAAAGCCATGAAACGGCTGTCGGCCACACGTATCTCCCCGTCTTCGTTGTAGACAGGCGAACTGTAGAGAGGGTTTCCTATCACCTGCCCCCAGTGCTGCCAGCCAGTGAATATGCTGTGATTGTAGAAGTTGTCGTTGCCGCCGATATGCTCGCTGATGGACTTCGTGTGGTCATGATAGACCGGACCGCTCTGATATTTGGTATAAAGATACTCAAACACGATGTTTCTCAACCAGCGTCCCGTATAGAGGTTGACCTCCACGCCAAGCATCATGTCCTTGAAGTCATACAGCATATACCTGCGTTTCTTCCTCACGTTCCATTCCTCTCCCGTTCCGTAGCCGTCATAGTCGAGCTGGAACATGGCCGAGTGGTCCTCAAAAAACTTATCGGCATAGACGCTCATGCCCCACGTATTTCCCTTATAGTTCAGGCGTATGAGCCAGCTTCCGAGCTGGTTGCCCTCAAAGTTCTGATATGTCGTCTCCGTGGCGTCAGCGCCGCCGGGCAACAGAGCTTGCCACATCGCTTTCAGTCCTGAGCTGTTTTTGACCGCCTCCATCTCTCCGTTGCCGGCCGGCCGATATGCCGTTCCGCCGAACGTTGAGGCCATTTCCAGTCCCAGCTCTACCGAGAACGGACAGAACCGATAGTCGTTGCCTATCTTCAGATAGCCGGCCTTGCTGTGAAACAGAACCCCGTCGGCATATTTGCTCTT
>ERZ860264.1916-NODE-1916-length-12556-cov-3.265899_pt1 | contig 12556 bp, 8 predicted proteins | sample MGYA00509980_ERZ860264 | MGnify/ENA primary metagenome ERZ860264 (study PRJEB30046, sample SAMN00715212) | human gut metagenome | study: EMG produced TPA metagenomics assembly of the A metagenome-wide association study of gut microbiota in type 2... | reverse complement strand
AAAAGTAAATTTGTAGCCTCCATTAGGGTTGTTGGCAAAATAGCGTGTGTTTACACCATTGGATATGACGAATAATTGTATATAATCAAATAATCCATGAAATGAGGTTTTATGATAGCGTTGAATTTGGTTATATGCTTCTTTTAATTCAACTCCTCGTTTCTTTAATTCTATCTGAACTAATGGTAATCCATTTATTAAGAGGGTTACATCGTAGCGACATTTTTTTCTCCCTTCTACTGTTATTTGATTGGATACCTGGAATTCATTTTGGCACCATTTATTTTTATTCAAGAATTCTACCCAAATACGTTCTCCATCTTCTGTTTCTAATGGATATAGGTCACGAAGTTTTTTAGCTTTCTCAAAACGTGTTCCTCCTTCCAAATAAATACAGATCTTTTCAAATTCTTTATCAGTGAAATGTTTTCTCTTGTGTAGGGAGAGTTCTCTTTTATTGTGTTTCTCAAGTTGCTTTTTAAAATTGGCGTACAGATTATCTTCTTCCTTGATAGAAATATATTCATAGTTCATTTCCATTAAGGTTTTTATTAATCCGTTTTCTAATACTTGTTCACTTTGGGTAACCATATGTTGTCGTATTTTTAATCCATAATCTAATAGATTAAGGATAAGGGAGCTTAAAATTGAATCTTTTCAATGAGGAAAAAGAAAAGATGATTTTAATATCTTACTTTTCTATCAAATTATGTTGTAAAGTATTGATTTTATTGTTATCAGTTCGTGTGTTATTGTAAAACTGATATTCTATAGGTCTTTATTCTGTTAGTCTCATAAGCAACTATCAATTCTAGCATTTTGCTAGAATTGATAGTTGCTTATGAATGCGTTTTTATTCTACACTTGTAGTTGATACACTGAAATTCTCTACTAATGTACTACCTTTCGTTATATATTCCTTTTCTAAGCGGTTAACCTCTTTGTTGTCTATATAGGCAATAACAGAAATTTTTAGTTTTTTGCCTGCTTGTTCTGATGTACTTATTACTGATCCTGCACAAGTCATCATGGAACCTTCTTTACCTGTCTGGCAGCTTATCTTATTTTCTGTCACTTTATTTACCAAATATGAATCACCTAAATATTCGCCATTTTCATTGTATAATTTTGCAACTCCGCTGGTGTTGGCTGCTCCGAATGCGATATTTAGATCAAAATCGTCTGTATTTCCCGACTGCTCTATAACAATTTTGTGTACTCCTGTTGTGTTTTTATTATCGTCATCGTTTCCACAGCTAACTAGGATGACTCCTAAAAATAGGGCAATTATGCCTAATAATGATAATATTCGCTTCTTCATGTTTTTTTGTTTATTATTACTTAATTATTTCTTCTTCCTGTGCTTCAAAGGACAAAGATACGTATTTATTTTTGAAAACAGAGGCTTGTAAGGATATTTTTTATTCTGATTTTTGGATTTAAGAGATGGGGTGTTGGGGGCCGGTTTGTCCGGATCAGTCAGCCAAAGGACATTTTCTTCTTTATAAGTATAAGTACTAGGAACATTTCGGAATACTATCTTATAGCTGCCATCATAATTCTGGCAGCTTTCTATTTCGGGAGTCTTGATTTGACCTTTTATAATAATCAGATTTTCGGAAGTATCTATCATAGGCTTGTGTGTAAATATAATAAGTCGTGCAGCTGTTTTTATTTATTATTTGGGATATAAAAGTAAGAATATTTTCCAGAATATCAAAACTGAAGTAGAAAAAACAGTGAATGACTTTATTCAGCTTTGTATTGTTATAAATATAGAGTGAGATTCGGTTTGGGAGTATTGAACGTGATAAAAGAGATTTGTTTTGCCAATGAAATCATTATCTTTGCAAGGTATATATTAATGAACGAGGAGGATATTATGCTTGCATACACATATATTGAACACGGAAAGTTTGAATTGCAGGAGAAAGCAAGACCGGAAATAAAGGATTCACGGGATGCAATCGTGCGTGTAACACTTGGTAGCATCTGCACCAGTGATCTTCATATTAAACATGGCAGTGTGCCGCGTGCTGTGCCCGGAATAACTGTCGGGCATGAGATGGTAGGTGTGGTAGAACAAGTAGGGGCTGATGTCACTTCGGTGAAGCCTGGTGACAGGGTGATTGTGAATGTCGAAACTTTCTGCGGTGAGTGTTTTTTCTGTAAGCATGGATATGTGAATAACTGTACTGATCCTAATGGCGGTTGGGCTTTAGGTTGCCGAATTGATGGCGGTCAGGCGGAATATGTCAGAGTTCCTTATGCGGATCAAGGTTTGAATCGTATTCCGGATACAGTGAGTGATGAACAAGCTTTGTTTGTCGGTGATGTGCTTGCAACAGGCTTTTGGGCAACACGCATCTCGGAAATAACCGCGGAAGATACTGTTCTTATCATCGGTGCCGGGCCTACTGGGATTTGTACTTTGTTGTGTGTGATGCTGAAGAAGCCCAAACGCATTATTGTCTGTGAAAAGTCTCCTGAAAGAATTCGGTTTGTCTGTGAGCATTATCCTGATGTGTTGGTGACTGAACCGGAAAACTGCAAGGAATTTGTTTTCAAGAATAGTGACCATGGTGGTGCAGATGTTGTTTTGGAAGTGGCAGGGAGTGACGATTCTTTTTATTTGGCTTGGGATTGCGCCCGTCCTAATGCTATTGTCACGATTGTAGCCCTCTATGATAAACCACAACTTCTTCCTTTACCTGATATGTATGGCAAGAATTTGGTTTTTAAAACAGGTGGAGTGGATGGCTGCGATTGTAACGAGATTCTCAAGCTGATTGAGGAAGGTAAAATTGATACTACTCCTCTTATTACACATCGATTTCCGTTGAATGAGATTGAGGAGGCCTATCGTATCTTTGAAAACAAATTAGATGGAGTTATTAAAGTAGCTATATCAGGAAATAAATAAAAATAGAATTTGTGTATGAAGAATATACTGATAGTAAGTAATAATGATATGTGCCGCAGTCGTATGGCACAGGAAATTTTGAACTCCTTCGGTAGAGGGATGAAGATTAGTACTGCCGGTATTTTGGCTGGAAATTCTGTCCCTGACGTTGTTTGCCAAGTGATGGAACAAAATGGATATGACTTTTCGCGTAGAAAGCCCTGTGACGTTGCGACATATGCCCAACAGACGTGGGATTATGTCATTACCCTTTGTCCGGAAGCAGAGGAAGTGCAAAAGGAAATGCAGGGTGTAGTGAGAAAATACGTTTCTTTCAACTTTACAGATCCCTTTCAGGGAGGAATTCATGTAGAAGATGAGCAGGAAGAACGGGTTAGGGCACTATATGACATCATGCATAAAGAACTGTATGAGTTCTTTCGAAGTGAATTGATGGAAAAGTTGTTACCTCGCTGTTCCTGTGGCGCAAATACGTATTGTAGGTGTGAGTAGGAATATAAGTAAAATCATATATGTACATCATCCGGTGATGGTGGCAGATCTGTGTCATTTTGAACGCAAGTTGCCAGAAAGCAATAGCGGATGCGGCGGCTACATTGAGAGAATCGACACCGTTTGCCATAGGAATGCGGACTACATAGTCCGCCTCATTGATTGTTTCGTTTTGAAGACCATCCCCCTCTGTTCCCATTACGATGGCTAACTTGGGTTCGGTTGCTAAGATAGGATTATCGATAGAGATTGATTTCTCCGTGAGTGCCATAGCGACTGTACGGAAACCCTGTTTACGCAACTCATTGGGAGAACCGTCCAACCAAGTCCATGGTATCAGGAAGACAGAACCCATCGAAACCCTGACTGCACGTCGGTTTAACGGATCACAAGAATTGCGTGTTAATAATATAGCATCTATCCCCAAGGCGGCTGCGGAACGGAAGATGGCTCCGATATTAGTAGCGTCTACCACGCCCTCAATGACTACGATCCGTCGAGCTTTCCGACACACCTCCTCTACACTTGGTAGTGCCCGACGACGCATGGCACAGAGGACACCGCGCGTCAGTGTATATCCGGTCAATGTGGCAAGTAACTTTCTTTCACCGGTATAGACAGGTATATCACCACAACGTTCAATGATGCCAGCGGCATCACCAGTGATATGCTTCTGTTCACACAAGAGGGCTAAAGGCTCATAACCAGCATTCAGAGCTACATGGATAACTTTGGGGCTTTCTGCAATAAGCAATCCCTTATCAGGCTCGATACGATTCCGTAATTGAGCTTCGGTGAGGGTACTGAATATTTCTACTCCGGAGTCTGTTAAGGATGATATTTCTATAATGGGCATAGTGATTTCTTTAAACGATCTATTTTATTGCAGCAATGATAGTATGCGCTTCTTACTTACCGATGCAGCATATTATGCTAATTGACTGTCAATACTTTATGGCTTAAAAGGTAGAAGGCTCAAAAATTTACTTGTTTTTTGCCGAAAATCGAAGATTTAACACTTTTAACCTTAGTTTATCTTCAAACGAAGGGGAAAAGAGAAAAATAGCTCTCTTTTGCTCCGAAACCTCCGGTTCGCAAAGATAAGGCATATCGGTGATTATTTCGCCGATTGAGGCTGCAAAATCGGAGATGGATTTACGGATTTGCAGGTTGCTTTTGTGTCTTGATGAGGGGCGAATCTTGCTTCGCTTTTGAGTTAGGATTTCGGATTCTTTTGCAGCCAAAAGAGAAAATCGGTAGATATGGTTCGGCTCGGCTTTGGCGAAGCCATTTCTTTTTCTCCCTCTGTTAGCTTTACTTTAATGAACGTATATATGAATACGGAGATAAAGTAAAGTTGCTTTCGATACAATCACCATCTTTGACCGAATCAATTTAACAAACTGTATACCATCAAAAATACAAAGTTATCTAGAACAAAAATAGAAAAATAATTGGCTGAATGAGATGTAATCACTATTTTCGTAGTTAGTCTCGAAAGAGATAAAATATCTGGTTGGCCAGTTTCACTTGAAGATATGAGTTTAGATACGAAATTACTGATAGCTAAAGATTATGAGGAAGTAATCTGTGACGAGGATATTTCGAGGGTGGGTAAGACACATCGAAATCCAGCGTTGACAAGACTGACTCTTCATGCATACGCAAGAAACATCTGTACTTAAAAAAACATACATGCTTGCCGATGTCGCAGAGGAAATGAAAGGGCTATCTATGCCCACGTTTGATGATTATGGAGTGCATTGGAGAAATTTTTGTCATAGATGATATTGAAGCGTGGTCTTTGGCTATTCGCTCAAGGACTGTAATACGAACAGGAAAGAAATGTTGTTTCGTTGATTCTTCGATTAAGGCTTCGTGAACCAGATTCGCTAATTGCCCTCACAGGTGGAGAAATGGCATACACCCGCGAGGATGGAATGAAAATAATCCTAATAGATTGTTTGAGAGACTGATTACATTGTTATAAGTTAATAAAACATATATAGAAAATGGTCATAGAGATTCTTCAAGCAGGTACTGGTGATAGTATTTGGGTTAGTCACAATAAGAAGAATATTGTGATTGATGGTGGAAAATCTACAGCAGCTATTAGGGCCAAGTATAGCAAAATGCCACAGGATGAGATTATTGACCTGCTTGTGGTGACTCATATTGATTCTGACCACATAGCTGGTATCATAGCATTGGTTAAACACATGAAAGAAATTGGAGAGACACATAGGCTGAAACAAGTTTGGTTTAACTTTCCCAAGAAAGAAGAGACAGATGAATATTCTGTAGGCGAAGGAAATGAGTTAACGTCTCTTCTTCTTGAAATAGACGGATTGTTCTGGAATAATAATACTTCCGAGTTACTTGGTTCTACGATAGAGTTTGGCGACATAAAACTGCATGTATTAGCACCTGACCATGATGTTGCATATGAAAATAAGCCGAAAGAACCTGATGAGCTTGGAGTTCGTTCAGATGATTGGTATATTGATTTAAGGACCTTGATTGATAATGTTGATGATGACGATATAGATGAAGGAGGTACCAATAGTCAGTCAATTATAATTCTGGCTGAATGTGAAGGCAAGAAGTTATTGTTACCAGGTGACAGTACCCCTAAGAAACTATGTGATGCGCTTCAGTCTTATAATAAGACTAACGGTACACCTCTTGAATTGGATTTTATGAAACTTCCCCATCATGGGAGTACGCGAAATGTTACTAAAAACATCCTTAACGAGGTAACATGTTCAAACTTCATAATTTCGACAAAGAAGAATAATAAATATTATTTTCCAAATAAAGAGACTATTGCCAAGCTTATTCGCTACAGAGACAGTGCAGATAAGGCAATCAACGTGTATTTTAACTATCAAGAATCTCTTGATGTACTTGGAATAACAGCAGAAGAGTTGACAGAAAATAATATTAATCTCAACGTTTGCAATGAATTCAACTTTTGACATACGCAGTAATTGTGTTAAGATAAAGGCTGACATCAAAGGAAGAGGACTCCAGTTTCGAGGAAGTGGAGTCCTATACCCATTAGATGGAGATGACGAGTATGATTATATCTTTACAGCTCAGCATATTTTTAAAGATACTAGAAAAAAGAAGTTGAATGCTGTTCTTGATAAGATAGGAACAATCGAAATAGAAGTATTTGAGGATGGCCATTTTGTAACCTATAAAACCATTACAAAAGACACTATCTCGAATTCTTTACTTCCTATTGGTGAAGATTTTCTTATCATTAAGATTGACAAGAGCGAAAAGCATTTTACTCCCTTCTTGTTGGCGGATGACCTCATTGAAGAAAAATCCATGCAACTATATGGGGTTTCAGGTGAGGCACAAGATATAATTACCAGACTGGACTGTAAATGTGTAGATAGCAAAGTAGATTTGGTTAATATCACTTCGCATGTAGACAAGATGGACAGTTTACATGGAATGTCTGGTGGTGGTGTTTTTGCCCAGAATCAACCATTGATGTATGGTGTACTATGGAAATATGCTGCGACGGAAGGTGAGTTTCACAATGTAAAGATTACACAGGTATTAGAAGAAAAGATAAAATCACAGTTAACGCTACGAAGATGGAAATCACTTAATTTCATCAAAATAACACAGTGTAAACAAGCAATGGATGTTGTTTACGGTAGCTTGTTCCGTGATGTCAATGATTCAATACTGGTTAACCGTAATAATACGCGGTTCCCTCTAGAGGCAAGATTTGTAATGCCTGACTTTATTGATGAAGTACAAAGCTTATATTCTGATGATCAAGTGAAACCAGAAGAGAAGTTTGTTCTGGCTGATCCGACAAATCTCTATATAAAAAGTAGTGAGATTCAAGAATATAGTGAGCAATATCTTAAAGAATTCTATAGCCAACTGAATAAAACGAGCAATAGAGAAATCAGAATCCCTGCATCAACCATATTGAATCCCAGCAGGAATATATTACTCATTGTGGGAGGTCCCGGCTCAGGCAAGTCTTCTTTGCTAAAGTATCTTACCTTACAACTACTAAAAGGAAAAATGGATATCTATGACGGCTACTTACCTGTATGGATGCCATTTTCATATATGGCAAGGAATTGCGATAGTGATATAAAGAGCATAGTTCGGGATTGGCTTCAAGAAAGTAAGTTATGGGAGAAAAACAGCCATTATCTGGAATATGCATTTGAGCAGCAAAAGATACTATTAATAGCTGATGGAATAGATGAATGGGGTGATGAGCCCTTACAAGCAGATAGAATTATTCGTAAAGTGAAGGCGGAGACAGAAGCTGGTAATTTACTAGCCATTTTTTCAAGTAGGGAATATGGCATTGCGAATATCAATTCTCCCTTCAGTACAAGCGACACATATACAATCGCACCATTGTCTGCGCTACAGCAGGATGAGCTTGTGAAGAAATGCGTTGATCATTATAATGGTCTGGTTCGCGAAACAAAGAGGACAGCAGAGTTCCTATCTGCTAAGTTGAGGTCGCTACATGACGTTGATCGTATGAAAGAGAACCCTATGCTGCTAACCATCCTTATTGGGCAATATCTACAGGGTAACGAACTTCCTCACAACAATATTGCAGCCATGGACTGTATAATGGAGCAATTGTTTGTTAAGCATCAGCAGTCACGCAAGTACCAGGCTTACGACTATTCTGGGTCATTTGACTACACAAGTAACAAAATGATGCTTGGAGTTCTGTCAAAAGAAATGTTTGACTATTACAATGATGGCAGCATGGATAAGACCCAGGCAGAAATACTGCTTAACCAATATCTGAATAGTCAGACATCAGGGCAGGAACTGAATAATGCGCGTATTGTTGATGATTTATTCAGGCATGATACACATCAACTGGGCGTTATAGAGGAAAGAATAGGCTCTCGCATCTCCTTTATCAATAGGCAACTACAGGAATTTATGACTGCCAAATACCTTTCGGTAGATATAGAGAGGGCTAAAGCGTTTATTCGAGATAATGTTTCGAATACCGGGCTACACCAAGTTGTTCTCTTTCTTTTCGAAATGATGCCAGCATCAGCTTTTGTAGGTTTGTACAATATCTTAAAACCTATAAGAACAAACGATTATAGGGATTATTATTTGTATAAGTTGAAATTAGAGGTTCTGGTAAGATCTGTGAAAGCACCCAAATATTTCTTACTCGAAGAAATTGAAGAATACATACAAAGGATTGAGTGGGAATCTGATTATGACTTCAAACATGATTTACTGGAAATCCTGCTCGATGGTTTGTATAATACCTCATTACAGGCTCGTATTGAAGACTTTATTTCCAGATATATCCCTTCGGCTTCCGTATATCATGACATTAGGTTATCTGGTTTGGCACAAGTGGCTAACTTGACGGAAGAAGATCGCCAGTTTGTTGTTTTGACTGTTATAAATGGTGATGTGAGCAACAAAATACTCGCATCTAAGGTAATTAGGAATCATATCGCTGGAGATGAGAAGTTGCTGGAGATGGTTAATTCATATATAGTACCATCAACATTGCCAGAAGTGGTAGCCTTCTTCATTAGAAGTGTTATTGTAGATGGGATAGATATAGATCAGGAAAACGAGCTAATACGGAAAGTTGTGGCAGGTGACATCTTTACTCACTTTTATCAAATGGAGTTTTCTTTATTTAAAGGTGAGCCCGTTTTATCTGATGGAATCCTTGAATTAGTTTCAGAACTACCATTTTCAATTCGAGAGGAGGCTAACCGGTTATTGCAGCAATATTTCCTACAAGACGATGCTGTCATGCAAAAGGCTTTAAAGTCGGTTAGCGCACCCTACAGAGAACAAGGTAGTATTAGCAAGGATATAGCCTGGAAATATCTATTGACATGTTGGATAAATCATCCAAATGTTATCAAGGCCATCAGGGAGGAACTTAATAAGGAATATTCTTTTAATTTTGGGAATGGATATGAATTGTGGGCGATTATTCAAAGACAAGAACTATCTTCTGATTTGCTTCAAGTTATAACCGAATGGGCTGTCAATAGGGACAAAAATCATTTTATGTGGGGTGCTGAGTCCCTCATTGTAAATACCATTGTTAACGATTCTCGAATTAAAGCTAAACTTCTTGAAGCATTAGAGGGGATGAAAAGTTATCAGCATATTGTTGTCCATCCTCTCATCCAAAACTGGGGACAAGATGCTGATGTTATCGAAAAACTTCAGCGATGTCTGGATGAGATGCCGTTAAACCAATCTTCGTGGATAGCAGGATATGCATATGAAATATACCAAGGCAATGACGAACGTATTAAGGCATATCTAGATAAATGTATCGATAATGCGAACAAGGATATAATGAAAGACCGTGCAGTGTCTGTGTATATAGAACATTACAAGGAGGAATTTGCAGAAAGGTACATACCACGGATACTCAATGGCGAAATCTCGATGAGTGACCATATCCTCGGTTCAAAATGGGGCATACTGGAAGCCATTATACAGAATTATTCTGAGCGTCAGGATGTCAAAGAGTACCTTCTGACTAATTATTCTGACGACTATAGATTTGCTGGTCAGATTATAGTAAAATATCATGGTTCTGAGTTAGCCTCTCGAATGCTTAAGAAGTGGTATCACATGGATACGCGTTTAAGACTCATGATGATACATAAGATTTCCAACCTGTCGAGTATGGACGAGCATTTAGAGGGAATGTTACACCTATTCAAACAGGAAGGGAATGCCTATGTCCTTTGTGATATGGTCTTATGTCTAGTTGTTCATTTGAAAAGGACGGGGAGGGATACAGACGTATTCAAAGTTACCGAGGAGGTGTTCGATACGGCTCAGGTGACAACAGAATACACATACAAAATGCGATTCTGTATATATCTAATGTATCATAAGCTTGATGAATATGTGCAGTTAAACTTGAGTTCTGGTGGTAAAGAGTATGAATTTTCCCAGATGCACATTTTCTACAATGATAGTCCATATATTGAGAAAACAATCGTTGATGAGGCTGATTATTTACTTGCCGATGATATGGCTAATTTAAAGAAAATTGTTAAGGAAGACAAGTGTATCTATTCCTATGTTGTTTTCTTCTCAAAATATATTAACACAACATCAGACGCGGCTCGAATCATTGTAAAGTATCTTAATGAAAATAGAGATAATATTGACGATGCAAATATTCTGCTGTTCTTAATGAAAGTGGGAAACCAGAAACAGTTATTGAAAGAATTGGTTATAGCCAATATAGATAATACGAATAGCGAAATGTCTGCGACATTGGCTCAAATCATTGTCACTGAATTTGATAAAGATGAAGATATAAAACAGCTTCTGAAGCTGGAAGAGTGGAAATGGCATGATGATTCCTTTAATAGAATATCAATTAATTGTTCACTCAACACTAACGTGGAAAATTTGAAAGAGATTTATAGCGAGTTAAAAGAGAACAAGTATGAATTGACTAATTGTTATGCCTCATACAACTTCATATTCTCAATGATGGATGATAACAAAGTTGTGGAGAACCTGAAATACTACTTGACCAAACTTCAAGAGACTTTTGTCTATCGAATGATTGTTACCCCCTTGACCATGAGGTTGAAACGAGATAAAGCAACGGCTGATAAACTATATGAAGAACTATTACAGACTGAAGATCCAAGAATCAGAGTGGGCTTCTATTCAGTTCTTTCATCAGCAGGTGTTAAATCGGTAGAACTAAGGGGTTGGAGAGAACATCAATATCAGCATCTTGATGAATATGGACATGATATTGTGTTGAATAGAGATAGGAAGTTGATTGTGATTGTACAATGACAATGACTTAAGATTAGGTATATAAAATATTTTCTTTGTATGATAGCACAAAATCAATTGAAAAAGCCAAGTAACTGGCAAGACTTTGAAAAACTCTGCAAATTATTGTGGGGTGAAATATGGACTTGTGAAGATACAATAAAACGACATGGTTGCCAAGGGCGAAATCAGCATGGTGTTGGTGTATTTTCATATGTTGAAAAATATGGCGGATATTGTGATATTCAATGCAAAGGTAAGGATGACTATGCGAATGCTCAGTTAACAGAAGGTGAGATTGATACAGAAATAGAAAAGGCACTAGGCTTCGAGCCCGAATTAAAGTTGTTGATTTTTGCAACTACTGCGAATAAAGATGCCTATGCTGTATTATAGTGGTTGATTATAATGGCTTATTATCAGTGTTTTATGACTTAAGATATACTGCTCAAAAATCGAAGATTTAACACTTTTCTTCGTTGCCAATCTCAAAACAGAGGGAAAATGGGGAAAATCGTTCTCTTTTGCCCCGAAATCTCCGCTTCGCAAAGATAAGGCATCTCGGGGATAATTTCGCCGATTACGTCTGCAAAATGGAAGGCTGGTTTACGGATTTTCGGGTTGCCTTTTGTGGCTTGGCAAGGGGCGAGTCTTGCTTTGCTTTTGAGGTAGGAGTTGGGATTGTTTTGCAGCCCCCAAAAGAAAGTCGGTAGATATGATTCAGTCTGGCTTTGGCGAAGCCATCTCTTTTTCTCCCTCTGTTAGCTTTACTTTAATGCACGTATATATGAATACAGGGATAAAGTAAAGCTATGTTGTATTTTTACTTGAGTGATAAACTGTACTCACATCGTATTCGCTCTAACTCATTTTTTAAATCATTTATATGTAAAATTGTTAGATAAACATTTTCTAGATCTGTTATTTCATGTATTTGCGATAGTGAATATAATGGTCTTAAAAACTTTTTCACTTTCATTCGTTCTTTTCTTGCAGAATTAGTGGATTCTTTACACTTGGTTTCTCTCAGTAGTTGAGACGTTAAATCTTCGTCAGACCTATTGCCAAAATTGACAATAGCAATTATCTTAATATAATCTTTTGTGTCTTGAATACTTTTACTTGCCTTTATATGTCGAGATGATTCTAACCGTAATTTTCTAGCATCTTCAAGAATTGCATTGATTTGTGCAGCACCAAATTTTTTGTTGCGGATTAGAGAATTGCATTTGACTTCTACTAATATTTTTACAGGAGAGTCAATTCTTATGTCGAATCCATTTGTGTTTGGCTTTTGTTTATCAATATCATTAAATA
>ERZ860264.1914-NODE-1914-length-12571-cov-3.447347_pt1 | contig 12571 bp, 8 predicted proteins | sample MGYA00509980_ERZ860264 | MGnify/ENA primary metagenome ERZ860264 (study PRJEB30046, sample SAMN00715212) | human gut metagenome | study: EMG produced TPA metagenomics assembly of the A metagenome-wide association study of gut microbiota in type 2... | reverse complement strand
CGGGATCGTTCAGCCGGTCTTCAAGCGTATGCTGCTCGTCTTCCAGCGCCGTCATCTTGCCGGGCAGGGCTTCCAGTTCGTCCTTGAGCATTTGCAGCTCGCGCTGTTCCTTGAAGGTCAGCTTGCGCGGGCCGATCTTGGCCGGAGGGGCCAGCGGCTTGGGTTTCGGCTTGTCGGCGTGGGCAGCCACGGGCTCGGGGCGCTGGCGCAGCCAGTCCGTGTACCCGCCCACATACTCATGCACCTGCCCGTCGCCTTCAAGAGCCAGCGTGGTGGTGACGAGGTTGTCGAGGAACTCGCGGTCGTGGCTCACGACGATGGCCGTACCGTCGAAGGCACGTATAGCCTCCTTCAGGACGTCCTTCGACTGCATGTCGAGGTGGTTGGTGGGCTCGTCGAGGATGAGCAGATTGACCGGTTCGAGCAACAGGCGGATCATCGCCAGACGGCTGCGCTCGCCGCCGCTGAGGACCTTGACCTTCTTGTCCGAAGCCTCGCCGCCGAACATGAACGCTCCGAGAATGTCATTGATGCGCAGACGTATCTCACCTTTGGCGACATTGTCGATGGTCTCGAAGACGGTGAGGTTTTCGTCGAGCATCTGCGCCTGATTCTGCGCAAAATAGCCGATCTGTATGTTATGGCCTATCTTGAGCATGCCGGTATATGGTATCTCGCCCATGATGCACTTCACGAGCGTTGACTTTCCCTCGCCGTTCTTTCCCACGAAAGCCACTTTCTCGCCGCGCTTGATGGTGAGCGTGACGTGGTCGAAGACGGTGTGGTCGCCGTAGTCCTTGCGCACTTCGTCGCAAATCACGGGATAGTCGCCGCTGCGCAGACATGGCGGGAACTTCAGACGCAGGGCCGACGTGTCCACCTCGTCGATTTCGATGGGCACGATTTTCTCCAGCTGCTTGATACGGCTCTGGACCTGAACGGCCTTCGTCGGCTTGTAGCGGAACTTCTCGATGAAGTCCTTCATGTCCGCAATCTCCTTCTGCTGATTCTCGTATGCGCGGAGCTGCTGCTCGCGGCGTTCCTGACGCAGCACGACATATTCGTCATATTTCACGCGGTAGTCGACAACGCGGCCGCAGGAAATCTCCAGCGTACGGTTGGTCACATTATTTATAAAGGCACGGTCGTGGCTCACGAGCACCACGGCTCCCGACGACTGGGCGAGAAACTGCTCCAGCCACTGAATGCTCTCGATGTCGAGGTGGTTTGTCGGCTCGTCGAGCAGCAGGACGTCGGGACGCTGAAGGAGGATTTTGGCCAGTTCGATACGCATGCGCCATCCACCACTGAACTCGCTCGTGGGACGCTCCAAATCCGTGCGCAGAAATCCCAGACCGCACAGAGTCCGCTCTATCTCCGCCTCGTAGCTCTCGGCTCCCATCATCATATACCGCTCATGCTCCTGCGTGAAACGCTGCACGAGCTCCATATATTCCTCGCTCTCATAGTCGGTGCGCTCGGCCAGCTGCCGCTCCATCTCGTCGATGCGCTCCTTGAGACGGGTGTTTCCGGCGAACGCCTTGCGCGTCTCTTCGCGCACGGTGGTGTCGTCCTGCAGACGCATGACCTGAGGAAGATAGCCTATCGTCGTGTCGTTAGGCACGGCAACCACGCCGGCCGTCGGCTTCTGCATGCCGCAGAGAATCTTGAGCATGGTCGATTTGCCGGCTCCGTTCTTGCCCACAAGGGCTATGCGGTCACGCTGGTTTATGACGAAACTGACGTCGCTGAACAATGGCTTTATCCCGAATTCAACTTTAAGTCCTTCTACTGAAATCATCTACAATGCAATCAAATATGTGTATGAACGTGCAAAATTACTCCATTTTTTCGAGTAAAGCGAAAAAATGTATAACAAAATGGCGAAAGGCGGCGGAAACAGGACTGCCGGCGGAAAGCCAAAGACGCCATTCCTTGGATTCATCCGGCAAATCCGAGAAAGTAATATGACTCATTTTACCGACCAATATGAGTCATTTTACCGACCAATATGACTCGTTTTACCAACCAAAATGACTCATATTACTTTCCAATATAGCCTATATTGCAAAGTGAAATAGGCTATATTGGCCGGTAATATAGCCTGTTTTGGTCGGTAATATAGCTTGTTTTACTTTACAGCACAGGCTGAACGGAAGTAAAAGTCACGGTGTTTTCTGACCGCCCGTCAGCGTTCAAGAAGTATGACGCGGGCTGCCTGATTGTCCATACCGGGCATGGTCCGGCCCACACCGGCACCGATATATGTCGGGTCACAGACGGTGAAGCGACGGCCGGACAGTTCTATATAGTCGCCGGCGACGGTTTCACCGGAAAAGCATACGGCAGTGGCCAGATGGCCGGGATAATAGACGAGGACGACATCAAGGCCAAGCAGGTCACGCACCAGACGGGAGAACAGGATGGACCGGTCCTCGCAGTCGCAATAAGGATAATACAAAGTCTCCTCTGCAAAGAACGCGCGGTCATGTCCCCAGACCTTCTCGTCATATTCATAGACAAAAGCCGTCTGCACGAAATTAAGAAGCCGTTCGGCAGCTTCCTTCGCGTCCAACCCTGCAAGCTGTTCACGCAGCGGCGTATAAAGCATGCGCGCTACCCCCTCATCCATAGGGACATTGGCATATACGGCCCAACGGGTCATAACATTACGGTCCGTCTCCGACGCCGGATAGCTGTCATAGAAGTCATTCAGGTTCTTGTTGACACGGACCTCAGCTTTTATTTCGGGATAACGTTCCGACTGGAGTTTCCTCGCGGGAGTTTCCTTGCGGGCCAGTTTCGGCTGGCGGCGCATCTGCAACGAAAGTGACTGTTCTTTCGGAAAGGCAACATCACAGACTTCCATGCGGCGGACATTATCGTCCGTCGGATAATAGCGGGTGCCGCCGATATCAAAGAATGGACGGCCATATATGGTATGCTCACTGCCGTAAAGCAGCACCAACCGTCCGTCAGACCTTCCGAGGCGCATCCTGTAGCCTGACTGACAATAGACGTATGCCGTCAGCATCACTGCCTCATCGCCATTGCCCATGCACGCCTCGGCCATTGTCTGCAGCAGCGAGAGGTAGGCCCAATCAGACAGTTCCATCCTGACGCGCAGTTCAAGGCAGTCACGCAGCAGATTGTTATACGCTTCACCGGCCATCTTTTCCCATGCAGAAGACAGGACGTCGTTGGACAATCCGCCAAGACGAAACCGGCAGTCATCGTCAAAGCGCACCTTGACGTCCGTGCCGTAGAACCGGAAGGCCACACTTTTCTCCTCCTCCGTCACCGGCACCTCACGTATGGGAACCAGCGGAAGAGGCTGCGGAGCGAACACCGGCGGCTCAACAATGTCACGTATCGGAACGGGGCGGCTCTCCCGTAACGGCACACGATGTTCTTCCTCCGGCATCACCACTGGCGGAACGGTTTCGTCCTTTGGTCGCGGTATGGCCGACGAAGCGGTGAAAGTCTGCCACGCATGCTTCATGAATTCGGCATAACGTCCGTTCGCTTCGGCCCGAAACTCAGCATAACGGTCACCGGCTTGCTGCCGGAACTGTCCGTACTGCTGTTTCAGACCGTTTCCCTGAGCAAGAGATGAAGACGCAAGGGACAGACACAAGGATATCAGGAATAAATGTCTCATAGCGCATGACGGTTTAATATATAATGACGCTGACGATACGGCAAAGACGGACTTGCCTCACCTGAAGCAATATCCGTCTTTGTCATTAATTGGTTAGATTAGAACTTATAGCCTAAGGTCACGTAAGCGGCAGCGTTCTTAACGTCTCCGCCACCGGGCGCGAACTTCAGAAGTCCGAGCTCATACTCTGCACCGAACACAAAGCGATGGTACTCAAAATCTACGCCGAGGTCAAGACCGGCATCAAAACGCTTTCCCGCCTCTTCGCCTTCATAAGACTTGAAGAGGTCCTCATCCCAGCTACCGCCTTCGTTGCCGTCACCATAAAACGAAGAGCCCTTAAAACGTCCGGAGATAGCGTATGCGAAATAAGGACCGGCTTTGAGCGTGAGATTCCAGCTGTCGTTGAGATTGATGCGGTAGGCGGCTACGATAGGCACCTGTATATAGAAAACGTCAAGTGTCTCCTTATAAGATTCACTGAATCCACCATAGACCTCGCCGAGGTCTTCCCCATACTCAGCACCTTTCCATGCCAGTTCAAGAGAGGGCATCAATGACCAGTTGGAAGACAGCGGCTTCTCTATTCCGACACCAATCTTGCCGACAAAATGGTTTTCCATACCCTCAACGTCACCATAGCATGTCGCAAAACCGACACCACCCTTGACGTTCCACGTAATCTGAGCCGACGCTGCGACAGCAAACATGGCCACACACAATAAACTAAATAGCTTTTTCATAACTTTTGTTTTTAATAGATGAATAATTAATATGAATTTTAAAAAAGATTATTGTCCTCTTCAAATACAGACCGCGTCATCGGCGCTCAGAAATGCAGCTCCTTCCACTTCGCACGCATTCCTGCCGACACATTCACCGACGGCGTCTGCAACTTGTCGTTCTCCAGCATTGAGTTTTTCTTCACCTCTGACGACAACGTGGTGAACAGTTCTCCGAACGAGACCTTGCCCTTGGTCTCCTTGAGCTTGTTTAACAGGAAGTAGGTGAACATGCCATGACGCTTTTCCTGATATGCCAGAGCCGTCTCGTCGTCAGATGCTGCCGTGAAGACAACGATATTTCCGCTCAGGACTTCCTCCTTCGGCTTGATGGCTATACCTCGGGCGGCCACAAGCGCCTGTCCGCTACCGCGCTTGACACCGCTGAAACAGGCGTCGAGCAACACCGTGACGCTCTGTGTCTTCAACTTACCCAGACGTCCGTAGAAATCGCTGAGTTTGAAACACGTGGTGATGTCCTTCGGAAATCCGTCCGTAGGAATGAGATAAGCAGTCTTGTCCTTCTCATCCGGCATACCGTGGCCGGCATAATAAAGGAGCATCTTCGACTTCCCTTCAGTCACGTTGGCCATTGTCTCCATCCAGTTGAGAGCGCGCTTTATATCTGTATATGAGGCGTTGATGAATGTCTTTATCTGTTTTTCCGGTATGCCGAGAGTCTTTATGCAGTACTCCCGGAAAACCTCTCCGTCCCTTTGGGCGAATTCCACTTCGGGCACATCCTCATACTTTTCGTTGGCTATAATCACACAATACATATCCCGATTCTTGTCCGTGGCAATCACCGGAATATCCATGTCCACGTCAACAGGAGGCAGAGCCGGTACGGCGGGTTCAACAGCCGGCCGGGACTCAACGGCGGCCGCCACCTCCTTCGAGCCGGAGGCGTCTTTACCCAATCCGACCTTGCCAAGCAATTTTCCCATCACACTCTTCTTCGGCTTGGGCGTTTCGGCTGCCAGTTCCGCGTTTTTGCGTAAACGTTCGGCCTCCTTTCTGGCCTGCTCAGCATCTTCCGCGGCCTTCCTGGCCTCTGCCTTGGCGATGGCCAGCTTGTCATATTCAGCCTTCATCTGCATTTGCAACTGCTGTTGCTGTTCCTTCACGGCAGCCTTGGCGGCCTTGGCTTCCATCTTTGCCTGTCTGGCAGCTTCCTCCTCTGCCCGCTTGCGGTCGGCCTCAACGGCATGGCTATTTGCGGCTATCAACTCTCCGCCAGCCTTAGGATAATGCTCCAGCCCCTGACGTATGGCGTTCTCGTCAAACGTCGACGGCATGGTCAGGGTCATCATGCTGTTGTCACGGAAAGCATTCTTCCCGATATACTTTATCGACGGCGGCAGCGATACGGTCTGGAGCTTACGGAATTCGTTGAAGCAGAATTTGTCAAGAGACTCTATTCCGTCCTCCAGCGTGAGGTTGACCGTCAGATAGTTGACACCGTTAAGGAACGTACTGACCTGCTTCACCGGATAGTCCGTGCCCTTATATGTCACCGTAGCGGGTATGGTCACATCCATCGCCTTTACACTGAATCCTGTGACACAGACGCTGTTGCCCATCAGCTTGCACTTGAATGGCACGCCCTTATATACATACTCGAAACGCTGCGCCATGACCACGGCGGCCATAAGGCAGCAGATTATTGACAGTGCTGTCCTTTTCATTGTTGTTTTGATATAATTAAAGGTTTCATTATTGTTTGCATTTCCTTGTCATGCTTACGGCATCGTGTCAGCCATGACTGGAAATCGGCGTAAGCCAACTGACGTGGCAGTGTCTCGGCGGCACTGCTGTCCACGGCCTTGGCAAATGACATAGGCGAGAAGACCACATAAATCTGATTATGTTCCGATGCCCGCGAGCACGTCAGGGTGTATTCGTCCACGTATTCCTGTTCCCGTTCAGGTGCTTCCTTGATACGGAAGAAGAGATAGCGGCGGTTGGCCTCAACCTTGTATATGCCGTCCGTCTGACTGCGGTATGGCAACAGACAATAGGCATTTCGCTCCGCATCAATCAGGTAGACGGCGAGAAAACCGCTCACGGGCGACACAAACGACAGATACATGTCGTCTCCGTCACTGAACTCGTCCGCTTCAAACTTGTCTTCCGTACCGTTGCGCAACACGCAGGCCTTGATGTCCACACGGGCGGAGACAATCTCCCGAGCCTTACCCCGCACACAGACACGAACCACGAGCATGCCCTGCTCGTATGATATGTCATATTCCGGCTCACCCTCCGTCTCTATCCATTCTCCCTTGACCTCACTACCGCCGATGGACAGGAAGTCTATGTCAGACCGGCCGTTGCGGTTCTCCATGCGTGTGGCATTGGTCTGGCTGACAATCGTTCCGAACTCGTCGGCCAGAGCCTGTATCTTCGCCCGGTCGAGAGCCGTGCGCCGAGCCTCCTCCAGACTGACGTTCTCTGGTGCATGATAGGTGTATTCACCTTCCACCGTCTTCATCTTCTGGGAGAAGACGGGGATGGTGAATAACAGGAAAAAATATAAAAAAGTATGCTTCATGTACACGACACAGGTTAAAATCCGTGATGATCCGCTGCGCCGGAGATTACCATCCCAGCAGCTCGTCCAACTTCTGATGCAGTCCGTCACCCTTTTCTTCCAGCTGTTCATAGACGGCTTTCTTGGCTGCGGCCTTTGCCATGTTGCCATTGTAGGCTATGCGCACAAGGACCTCCTTGTTCTTGTTAGGCTTGACACGGTACAGTTCCATGACGGTGATGGTGCGTCCGATGCTCTGCGAAATGAGATTTTTGGCCGCCATGATGCTCTGGGTGACTGATGCGGCTTGCTCCGCCGCCAGCTGTTTGTTGGACACGGTGTTTTCCACCAGTGCCGTTATTTCTGTCTGAATCTGTCCCGCAAGATTCTGCTTGGCAAGCTCCAGGGCCTGCATCTTGGCTGCGTCATAATTCTCGGCAATGCTGATAGCCTCACCCATGAGATACTTCGGATACATGTCTTCATCATATTCCATCTGCATCATGTATGACCTGTCAAGCTGCTTGACCAGTGGCAATGCTCCGGGAGCAGACTGCCAACCCTCTTTTTCCAATTTCTTGGCTTCCTTGCGCGATGTCTTTGAAGCCTTTTCGTTCAATTCCGCCTTTGAGGCTTTAGCCATTTCGCGGCGTTCCTTAATCTGTTCCTTTGAGATTTGGGCCGATGCTGCGGTAAACAAACCTGCCAGCATAAGCGTCAGAAGACATTTGGCTGCTTTCATAATTACATTATTAATATATGTCCGCAGCTCCCGAACCGGACGGTTCCTTTTTCCGTATTTTTGATTTGGAGGCCATATAATAAAAAAAGCGCGGGAACTGCACCTGTCACTTATCCCGCATACTGGGCCTCGCAATTGCCTTTGGTCAAGGATAAGCAACTGCAGAGGCCCACGCCGATATGTATATATATGCCACACCATGCACCCGTATGAAACCATACAGATACAATGATGGCTGTATACAACACACCCATGAACATCTACCGCTGCATTATCGTGTGACCATTTTTTGAAGTTGCGAGTTTCAGTATGCCACAGATAAAACGTCAAGTAAACGTCTTCTTCTATATATAGCGCACCCCCACCCTTCATTCCCGGCATATTCTATCCGAGAATATCGGCGTAGGTTTGCGCTGCAAATATACGAAAAAGTTTTAAATATACAAAAAAACGTTGCAAAAAATCCGTTTGCGGCATTCATTCTGACACTATCTGTCGCAATAACGGATTTTACAGTATCAGGAAACCGCGGGTGATACTGTTGATGATACTGTAAATGATACTGTAAAAACGGCCGACACGACTTCTCGCCTCATCGCCGCCATCAAGGAACATCCGGAATACACCTACGACGAATATGCACAAACGCTGAATGTCGGCCGCGCCACGGTTGCACGGTATATAAAGAAGTTGAACGGGAAAGTCATAAGACGTGTCGGGACTGACAAGGACGGACATTGGGAGCTGATGACGGATTGAGACCGCCAACAGAGCACAGGGTACAGTATCAATGCACAGATAGAATATAAAGGTAGGGACATAGTCTTGTCTTTGTCCGCCCGGTAAACGTTGATTATCAATCACGTTATTGGCGGATAAGGACGAGACTATGTCCCTACCTTTATATTCTATCTGTGCCTCAGGGCTTCCCTCATCTTTCCGCCATACGCCGGCGGAGCAGCCGCGGGATCAGCCGGCCGTCCTGTATTGCGTCGGGGTCTTGCCCGTATGTGCCTTGAAAAAGCGGACGAAATGCTGGGAATATTCGAAGCCGAGGCGCTGGCCGACCTGCGTGATGGTGAGCGACTCGTCGTTGAGCAGCTGCTTGGCAGCGGCAAGAAGGTGGCCGGAGATGAAGTCCTTGGCCGTACGGCCGGTCTCAACCCTCACCAGCTCGCCGAAATAGCCGCTGGAGAGACAGCACTTGTCGGCGAAATAGGCCACCGTGGGCAAGCCCTCGCGATGAGCTTTCGTGGCGATATAGTCCTTCAGAAGCGCCTCAAACTTCTTCACAACGGCATGGTTTATTTCCTCGCGCGTCACGAACTGACGGTCGTAGAAGCGCAGACAATAGTTCAGAAGCAGCTCGATGTTGGACACGATCAGGTCACGGCTATGCTTGTCGATGGAGCGGCAAAGCTCCTGACCAATCATGTCGAGCACGCCACGGAATATCTCTATCTCGCCCGACGATAGGTGAAGGGCCTCATTGCTCGTATATGAGAAGAACTCATAGCGCGAGATATTCCGGCCCAAAGACGTTCGGGCGAGAAGGTCGGGATGGAAGACGAGGGCCGTCCACTTGGGATATTCCACCCCCGGCATAGGCTCGACGTGGACCGTCTGTCCAGGAGAGAATGTCGTCACGGTCATCTCGTCGAAGTCATATTTGGTGCGGCCGTAGGACAGGCGGCATCCTTTGTTCTCCTTCAGGAAAAGGGCGTAGAGACCATAGTGGGTGACACACTCCTCCACTTTGTGCAATTTGTCATAGCGGACAACGCTCACCAAAGGATGAAGAGTCTCAAAACCATACTGCTCATTGAACTGCTGGACTGAATCGAAATATATCTGTTTCATATTCTTGGATGTTACAAAGACGCCGATACGGTGTCGCATTGTTATAACGTCACGGCCGCCGGATTATTGTTGCGGCAGACTGTCGTAAGCCGCGTCGTCCACCGGTTCGAGCCATTCGTTGCTCTCCTCTCCCGACGTACGGACGTGGGTGGCGAGATGCTGGAACCATGAGTCACGCTGCGCGCCGTGCCAGTGTTTCACTCCCTCGGGAATGTCGACCACGTCGCCGGCCTTCAGCGCTATTGCCGGCTTGCCCCACTCCTGATACCAGCCTTTGCCGCTGACGCAGATGAGCACCTGACGGGCACCGTGATGGACGTGCCAGTTGTTGCGGCAGCCGGGCTCAAAGGTCACGTTCGACAGCGGGAGCACGGTTTTCTCGCCGTCCGCCGTCAGATTGACGGGCCGGATGGGATTGAGATAGCTGTTGCCGATGAAATACTGCGCATAACCGGTGTTTTGCTGTCCTTTCTCAAACTCACCCTTCAGTGTCAGACCTTCGGCGTCAAGCCAGGCGCAAAGCCCGTCCACCTGCTCCTGAGTGTTGCCCATCATCACGGCACCGCGCTTGTGGGAAGCCAGCTGGCTGTCGACACCCGTAAGGCCCGAAAGGGCCGCAACGGTGACGATTTCGCGGTCCGCCGGCGACAACTGGTCACCGGCGAAGATGTCTCCGAAGAGATGGCTCTTGAGGTAATAGTCGTCCTGCGGGCAGAAGTCGAAGTTGAAAGGACGGCCGGACAGCTTCGTCTGTATTTCCGTGCCGCGCTTCAACGCCTCTTCCGCATCATCCCACATCGCAGGACGGGTCCACGGCCGTCCCTCATTGTCGGCGATGCCTTGTGCCTTGCGATTGTCAAGAACCGTCTTCAACCGGTTCAGAGCATTGAGCGAACGGGGGAAACCAGTGTAGGCATAGAGCTGCGAGAAAGCCTCTTTCAGCTCATTTACGGTCACTCCGTTGTCAAGGGCGCGGCGTATCGCACCGTCAAGCCGCGTCATGTCTCCCTGCGCCTCAAGGCAGGCACACTCAGCCAACGACAGCTGGCGTTGTGTCAATGTTGTTGTCTTCATCTGTTCCATGTCTGTTTTGTTTCCACTTTGGTTCTGACGGTCTGCCGTCTGGGCTGTGGCGGTCAGTGTGCAAACGACCGCCACAGCAATCAATACGGTCAATCTGTCCATCGTTATGACATCAATTTGGTTATATCTTCTACGATCATGCTGTCCACCAGCCTGTTGGCAGCGAGGAATTCCGGTAGCGAATAGCGGTCGACAAACTCCTTTCGTGCTCCATAGCAGAGCGTCCTGACTGCTGACGGGCCGTAATGGCGGGCCACCTTCTCGCCGAAACCGCCCGAGAGAGCACCGTCTTCGAGGGTCACGACGACACGGTGGTCGGCGGCAAGGCTGTCAAGCAGCTCCGTGTCGAGGCCGGAGATGTAGCGCGGATTGACAAGCGTGGCGTCGATGTCCTGCGCCTTCAGCATGCGGCTGACGCTCTCGCCGAGCTGGAAGAAACCGCCGAGGGCGAGGATGGCGACATCTTTTCCGCGCTCAACCACCTCATAGCGGTTCAGGCAGGAATAGTCCGTCGCGACGGGACGGGTGGCGGGAACGGTCTGCCCCACCGGCACACGGATGGCCACGGGGTGGTCCTTATATCCGATGCTCCAGTCGAGCATGGCGAGATATTCCTCGCGGTTGGTCGGTGCGAGATAGACAAGATTGGGGATGTTGCACAGCAAAGGGATGTCGAAATGACACAGATGGGTCACATCGTTCATCGTCGAGAGCGAGCCCCAAAGCACGAGTATCGTCGCCGGATTGTCGTTGATGCAGAGATCTTGCGACAGCTGGTCGTATGCGCGCTGTATGAACGAGCTGCAAACGCCGAACACGGGCTTGCCTCCGGCCTTCGCTATGCCCGAGGCAAGTGCCACGGCGTGCTCCTCGGCGATGCCCACGTCGACAAACTGACGGCCGGCCTCGCGGCGCCGGTCGGGCGTCCAGTTCCAGATACCGGGCGTTCCGGCCGTGATGGCGCAGAGACTGCGGTCCTGCTTCATCTGCTCCAGAAGGTGGGTTGCGGTGAGCTCGTCGTATGTCTCGCCGTCGAAGACGTTCTTCAGGTTGCCGGTGGCGATGTCGAACGGTGCGCTCCAGTGCCAGCGTTCCTTGTCCTTCTCGGCCAGCTCATAGCCCTTGCCTTTGAGCGTGTTGATGTGGACGACGATGGGATGGTCGATGTCCTTAACCGCCTGGAAAGCCCCGATGAGCGAAAAGATGTCATTGCCACGGTCCACATAGATATAGTCAAGCCCCATGGCACGGAAGAGATTGTTGGGGCACTTGCCGTCGGACTGACGCAACTCCTGAAGATTCTGATAGAGTCCGCCGTGGTTTTCGGCTATCGACATCTGGTTGTCGTTGACCACGACGATGAAGTTTGTGCCCAGCTCAGCTGCCCAGTCAAGACCCTCCAAGGCCTCGCCGCCGCTCAGCGAACCATCGCCTATGACAGCGATGACGTTGCCCCGCTCTCCGCGCAGGTCGCGGCCCTTGGCCAGTCCGCCGGCCAGACTGACCGACGTCGACGTGTGGCCGATGACGAAATGGTCATGCTCACTCTCCGACGGCTCCGAATAGCCCGAGACGTCGTCGTAACGGTCAGCTTTCAGGAAAGCTCCGGCACGCCCCGTAAGCATCTTGTGGGCGTAGCTCTGGTGGGACACGTCGAAGACTATCTTGTCTTCAGGCGAATTGAACACGTAGTGCATTGCGATGGTGGCCTCGACCATTCCGAGGTTGGGACCGCAGTGGCCGCCGTGGCGGCTCAGTTTCTCAATGAGCAGCATGCGTATCTCCACGGCCAGCTCCGTCATCTGGTCCAATGTCAACAGCTTAACATCGGCGGGTGATTTGATGGTTTCTATTATCATCCTAAAATCCGCAACTATCATTCAATACACGATTAAGGGTAGATTTATGAA
>ERZ860264.1902-NODE-1902-length-12708-cov-4.895835_pt1 | contig 12708 bp, 12 predicted proteins | sample MGYA00509980_ERZ860264 | MGnify/ENA primary metagenome ERZ860264 (study PRJEB30046, sample SAMN00715212) | human gut metagenome | study: EMG produced TPA metagenomics assembly of the A metagenome-wide association study of gut microbiota in type 2... | reverse complement strand
AGGAAAACTTGTCCTACCATCAGGCCAGACACTCCTTCGGAACTTTCTTAATTTCAGAGGGAATACCTATCGAAAGCATCGCCAAGATGATGGGGCACTCAGGTATAAAGACCACCCAGCGGTACGCGGAAGTTACTGACAAGAAGATTTCAAAGGACATGGACAACCTGATAGCCATCAGGCGGATATACAGCACAGGCGAATACAGAAAGAACAGAGCAACTGTCAAAGACGAATAAGTATGAAAAGAGGAATAATCACAATCACTGAAAACGGGTCGGTCACGATGCCGACCGCTCCCGTTTGGATGACGCAGCAGGAGATGTCCGATGCGTTCAACGTGTTCGGCGGCGACATCCGTAGGGCTATCCGTGCCATTTACAAGAACATGGAGTTGTTTGAAAGCGACACCATGCGCTATATCAGACAGGAAAACGGGATAAGCTACGAGGTGTACAGCCTTGAAATGGTGATTGCCGTCGCCTTCCGGTTGCGGACTAAGGAGTGTATGGCTTTCCGGCGGTTCATTATATGCAGGCTGGGAGCAAGCCATCACAACAAACCAATCAACCTTTTCTTTTCGCTCTCTCCATATAATGGTCGGAGAGTGAACAATTAGAAAAGGTGAAAAGAAAAGAGCCGACAATGAGCAGGAAAAACAAGTCCTCCGTTGTCGGCTTCTTCTTATTGAATGGCAGGCATTATATGCCAGCCTGTCTGAACGCTTCCCGGTAATTGGCGGCAAGCATCCTTTCGATGTCCGATTCCTTGTACAGAATTTTGCCGCCCAACTGGTAATAGGCGATTACGCCGTTGTTGCGGTAGTCCTGCAAGGTGCGTCGGCTTACTTTCAGCCGTGCCGACACCTCCCTGTCCGTCAGGAAGCGTTCACCGCCCAGTGTCGAACGGCTGTTTGCCATGAAGTTCTCGATGCCGTCCAACAGACGGTCAAGGCTGTCGCCGAACTCGGCGACAAGCGCATGGTTCTTGGTAATCATTTCACTCATTGTCACGTCGGATTTAGTGGTACAATAATAATCAAACGGCTTTGTCTGTCAGCTTACGTTCAACTGGCTTGACGATGCGCAACACATCCTCCGGTCTGTAAAACACCTTGTGGTTTATCTGCGAATAAGCCAGCGTGCCGTTGTCGCGCAGCGTTTGCAAGGTACGCGGACTGATGTTCAACTGCTGGCAGACCTCTTGGTTGTCCATCCACCCTTTTAATGACTTGCCGCCCTGCTTGGCAAGGAGTTCGTTCACACGGTCTGAAAAACGGCAGAACTTCGCCGCCATTTCCTCAAACGCCTCTTTCTGAAAAATCAATACTTCCATTGTCAATACTGTTTTTAATGTTGATACTCGGTTTTGGATGCAAAGTAAATGGGCATTGAGCATCAAACAATGGGTTGGCTCTGTGATGGCAGCTTGTGGCAGGGAGTGGCGTTTTGAGGAGTTACTCTGAACCTATCCAACGGAGTTTTGAAGGGAGCAAGTTTGTGTTTCGGGCATACCGAAACCGCCTGCTTCCATGTCTTGTAAGACGCATAATTGTGCTGATATACAGTTTATCATTATTATCTATGCGGTGGAGAAATCGCCGAACTCATATAAGTTCTGCTGCATTGCAAACATTCATCTCGCAGTTAAAGTCTGAACTTGCTACGCTTGACCGCAAAATCCAGTTGGAACTTGCACCGCCTATGCTGGAAGTCGTTGAAAAGGAGAAAGATGGGCAGAAAGTCAAACCAGTTGTGGAAGGAAAGCAAAATATAAATCCGCAAATTGTAGAAGATTCCCCACCGATACGTAATCAAGACACATCGTATAGGATTGAAGTCTTAATAAATTTATGTGGGTAGGTGGCAGTGTTTTTTGATTTTGATGCACTGCCACCAATTTAATCGTTTCGGATAGAAAAATCCTCGTACATCTATATTAAATTACAAAACCGTAAAATACCAATAATTAAACAAAGGATTACCACGATGCCAAAACTTACACAAATAAAATGTTTTGTTTTCAATTTTGATAAATCCAGTATTTTGCATGATTTTGTTTTATGAATTTTGATTGCCTTTTGGGGACATATCTGCTCACATAATCCACAGCCAATACACAAATTCTCATCTACTACATTTACAAATCGGCAAAAACCGTTGTCAACTATTTTAAGACAACCAATCCGACAGGCATGGACACATTTTCCACAACCTGTACAATCGGTGGTTATTGTATCTATTTTCATTCTGATTATTTTTTATCATGATAGGCATCGCCATTAATAGATGCTCCCGGCGAACCATTCTTTAAAATCCGATACTTTTTGACGGCTGACAATCACTTTTTCCTCCGTAGGAACAATAAGGTTTACGACCAGCCTTCCCGTGAACCATACTGTCAGGTCTTTTATTGCCTTACGTGCGATGATATACTGGCGGCAGACACGGAAGAACTGTACAGGATTGATTCCTGCGTATATCTCATCCAAAGTATGCGGTATGGCAACTTTCTCCTGTCCGTCAGTAACGGCATATACTACACTATCAGATATATAGAAATATAGTACGGTTCCGATGTCTAATGGAATGAGTTTGTCGCCATGCGCAGGAATTAGAAAATGGGTGCGAAAATTTCCTTGATTGCGAAGCGTCATTATCAGCCGTTGTATATCCGTTTCATTTACGCTACCCGCATTCTTTCCTGATTCGCTCAACATTTTCAGTTTGTCCAATGCTTTCATCACGTCGTTCGGGCGGATGGGTTTCAGTAAATAGTCGATACTATTCACCTTGAATGCTTTTAATGCGTATTCGTCGTATGCCGTCGTAAAAATAATCGGGCAACTTATTTTTACATGGTCAAATATTTCAAAAGATGATCCATCGGAAAGATGTATGTCGAGAAATATCAGTTCGGGCATGGGATTGTGATTCATCCATTCGATGGTGTCGGCTATGCCTTCCAGCACTCCGATAATTTCCAGTTCCGGAGCATTTTGTACCAGAATCTTTTTCAGGTTGCGGACAGCAGCCTGTTCGTCTTCTATAATCAATGTTTTCATAATCTGATGTTTTTATCCTGTTTGATAAGTGGAATTTTCACGACAAACACTCCGTTCCTCTTATTGACTATTATATTACGGTTAAACAGCAATTCATACCGCCGACTTAGGTTTTCCAGACCGATACCGGTCGCATTCGCATTGCGCATATCGTACTTGGGACGGATAATATTGGAAACAACGAGCCATTCATCGTTTTCCGTATGTATGTCGATGGTCAGTGGCGTTTTGCTGCTAATCTGATTGTGCTTAATTGCATTCTCAATTAGCAGTTGAAGAGACATTGGAGGCACTTGTTTTCTTTTAGCTTCATCACTCACGTTGATTTCATACCTCAGATTATCTTCATACCTCATCTTTTGCAGGAAAAGATAAGCAAGAGAAAAACGAACTTCTTCTTCGACATCCACAGTCATGTTTTCGCTTTCCTGAAGCGTGTATCTGAGCACGTATGACAGCCCCTGTATATATTCCTGCGCTTTCTCGGACGATTCGTCAACGATAGTGGAAAGGGTGTTGAGCGAATTGAACAGCATATGCGGATTCAACTGACTTTTCAGAGATTCATACCTGTTTCTTGCATTTTCTGTTTGTAACTCCTGATACTCCATTGCCATCATGTGCTGCTTACGAACATAGTACATTCCGAAAGAAGTGCCAAAAACAATCACTGTGGTTATTACATCACGGAGAAAATGAGTAATATGATAGATAGCATACCCGGAGTCCATGTCTTCTTTCGACTGATTCCAAAAAATCAGTTCTTCCGATGCTTCACGCAATATCAGTGTAGCGATAAAAATAAAAAGGAACGATAGCACAAGTTCAAGCCCTCCTATTTTTCTTGATGGGTCATTGAACTTGAAAATCGACGAATTTGATACGAACAATATCATCATAACGACAAACGATGCACCGCCACCCAATAAAATATCAGACATTTTCAAGTGAAACACCTGCTTAAAAACATCGTCGTTGTCGAAAAACAACGCCAATTCGGGCAATATCGTCACGGCAGAAACGACAAACGATACAATAACGAATATAGCCAAGTTCCTTGATATGGATTTCTTTTTTTTCATATTGCAAAATTAACGAATCGACATCGAACAATAGAATTCAATTCATAAATTTAATAGCTCTCTTCGGACATTCTCTCATGCAATGTCCGCAGCGGATACAAGCATCCGCATTTACAACGAACGATTTGTTCCCGTTTCGGTGGCGATATTTGAATTTGCCGGCAATGCCGATATTTTCCGTTGTTTTTGTCTGACGTATTTCAAATACACTCTTTGGGCAACCCGATGCACAGATTCCACAACCGACACAGCGCGACACATTTACATGTGGTGTTCCTTCAATCAAAGTGAATTTGTGTCGTCTGTGCTTGGCTATATGGACAATGACACACAGAATTGTCAAAAGTCCAAATTTGCCATGTACCATGCCATATAAGCGCGTAGAGTCATTCATGCAGGCCAAGACACCTGTAACGACAGCGGTAAGAAACACCGCCGATAAAATGATTGTTCCTTTACTATGGTGTTTTCTCACTCTGTCCCCTTGCTTGAATAGAGAACCGTACCATCTTCTGTTCCGATATACATGTATGGAAACAAGCATCACGGCAATCAGAGAACTTGCTATATGGATAATATACGGCATCTTTTCACCGACGGAGTGGAACCAACCGCCTGAAACGGCTGACACAAGCAATGCCACAGCCAAAAGAACATTCGTAAAAACTTGTTTTTTTAGATTTTTTGTTTTCATTACTGCTGTTTGATTTTTTTCGGCAAAATTAGGGCTTCCAGCCTTGCTGTCACGCTTTTATGGAATGAATTGACAGTTATCGAGATTGAACGGTAAAAAGACAGTCTGAACGGTAAAAGTATCTGTGCAAATCGGAACGAATGCTTCCGATTCACATTCAATCCGGCAATAATTCCATTCAACGCCTCTTTTTGACAAATTAAAAGTCATCACCTATTTAGGTGACACCTTAAACATAATTTTGCCGCCGGATTTACAGAGTTGCGGAAAGAAAGAGGAATCTTAACACTCGCGCATCTTCGCATTGCGGAGGACGGTAAGAAACACTCAATTGTTGGTACTCAACACTTCTGAATCATAAACCGCCCAACAGAATTTGCTTGTCGCGCCACTGGCGGACATCAGCAACCGCTTTGACGGTATACAAAGTACGATGCAGTATATGGTATTGGGTGCGGTGGAAACGAATAAGGCATTGTCTTGACAAAGAAAAAGAACAGGCATATTTATGTATCGTAAGAATGTGAATGGTGATGTACTTCTAAACAGGAAAAGATGGTAAAGCTAAAATTGCGATTACATTTGATAATTATATTCGGGTACTTGATAACGGTCATGGTTATCGGGAGTATGGTTTCTATCTTGATAAATGAACGTCACCGAATACGAAACATTGAGAGGAACAGCAAAGAAATCAATGTTATACGTGATAAAATCCATTCCATTCATCGCAATATCACCGAACTTTCCATTTTAGGCGAAAGCTTCATTGGCTGGAATGTGGATGATTATCAGTCATATCACGTCAAGCGCATATTGACGGATAGTTTATTGCAAGCAGTGAAGCCGATATGCTCAGAATATGTAAATTCTGAACAAATAGATACCCTATGCCATCTTTTAACAGTCAAAGAAAGCCATTTGCTGTACATATTAAAGGCACAGGAAAGACAGGAAAAAACAGACAGCCTATTAGTAAATCATTTACCGGAAATAGCGAAACGAGCAACTCGTATTCGTACTATTAAGCGGAAGAAAACTGGTATTGCAGGATTCTTTGGTGGGAAGAAAACCATACAGATATTACCGTCAGCGGAAGAATTATATGCTTTCAGTGACAGTCTGGTAACGCAACAGCAAATACAATCCGCAGAAATGGATGCCTATATTGACAGTCTGCGTATTCGTAATCAGAATTTGAACATTCAACTGAATCAGCTTATAAACAATATTGACGAACAAGCACAAAACACTTTTGCCAAACGGGAACAAGAGATTACAGATGCACAGGAGTTATCCGTGCGGCTGTTCACCATCACCATATCCGCCGCCATCATCCTGCTGTTTTTGTCCTATCTCACCATCCATAGGGAACTGAAACGCAACGCGGACGAAAAGAAAAAACGAGAAAAACTCATCGGCGAGTTGCAGGAGAGCAACGACGCGAATGAGAAGTTAATCAAGTTGCGGCGTAACCTCATCCAAAACGTCACCCACGAACTGCGCACACCGCTGGCAGCCATCAGTGGCAACGCAGAACTGCTGCTGGACGACACGGAAACGGACAGCCGTATGCGCCACGCACAGACCGTCCATGATGCTGCCGGGCGCATGGCAGGGATGATAAACAGCCTCTTGGTGTATTTCCGTTTGGACAGCGGAAAGGAAACGCCAAGTGTCAAGCCTTTCAAACTGCACTCCATCGCCGAAACATTGGCAACAGAATTTGCACCTTTGGCAAAAGCCAAACAACTCAGATTCACGGTGGAGAATCAAGCGGACGAGATAGTGAGCGGCGACAAGAACCGCATCCTGAGCATCGGGAGCAACCTGCTTTCCAACGCCATCAAGTTCACCCCAAGTGGCACAATTACATTAAGCACCGATTATGAGAACGATGTATTTACGTTATCGGTGTCGGACACGGGAACAGGAATGACAAAGGAACAGCAACAGCGGATATTCACCCCGTTTGAGCGGTTAGGCAACGCCGTGACGGAGGATGGCTTCGGATTAGGGCTTGCCATCGTATCCGATACGGTGAAGTTGCTGAAAGGAAACATCACGGTAGAAAGCGAGCCGGGCAAGGGAAGCCGCTTCACCGTAAGCCTGCCCTTGCCCAAGGCGGAGGAAGCAGAGATAGTCGAAAAGAAACAAGAAAGCCGCATATCGCTTTCCGGTTACAACATATTGGCGATAGATAACGATGTGGTACTGCTTAATATGTTACGCGATATGTACAGGCAGCACGGCGTGGAATGCGACACCTGCCAAAGCGTGGACGAACTGACAGACCTAATGCGCACGAAGAACTACGACTTGCTGATAACCGACCTGAAGATGCCGGAAGTGAACGGCTACGAGATATTGGAACTGCTGCGCACATCGGAAATAAGCAATTCGCAGACCATACCCGTAGTGGCGGCCACCGCCGCAGGCTATATGGAGGAAGAAGAACTGACGGGAAAAGGCTTTGCCGCCGTGCTGTACAAGCCTTATTCCATCGGCGAACTGCTGGCTGTCACGGAAAGCTGCATCAAGCGGGACAAGACAAGCCGCATAGACCTCTCGCCCCTGCTCGCCTTCGGCGACAAACGGCGCACATTGGAAAAGCTGGTAGCCACAACACAATCCGACATGGACGAAGTGCGCAAAGCGGCAGAAGCAAAGGACATGGAAGCGTTGGATAATTGGGTGCATCACCTGAGAAGCTCGTGGATGCTGATAAAGGCGGAACAGCCGCTGAAAGTGCTGTATGATGCTATCCATAAGGAAAGTATATCGGATGAAGATGTGCAGTCCGCAGTAAATAAAGTATTGAAACAAGGCAGACTGATTGTTGGCTTGGCAAGTAAGGAGGCGGAACGATGGGACGGATAATCGTGATAGAGGACAACCTTGTGTTCGCCGACTATGTATGCGGGCTGTTGGAAAGCAAAGGCTTCCAGACCATCAGCACCTCCACCTGCAACGGCGCACGGAAGCTGTTTTCCAAGATGCAGGAGGACGACATCGTGCTTGCCGACCTGCGCCTGCCCGACGGTGACGGCATCAGTCTGCTGGAAGAATTGCGGAAACAGGGCAGGAACAATCCCTACATCGTCATGACCGACTATGACGAAGTGCCCACCGCCGTCCGGTCGATGAAGTCGGGTGCGGAGGACTACATCCCGAAGAAACTGATTGAAGCCAACCTTTTCCCGCTCCTGAAAACCTTGCAGAAAAGGATGGAGCGGCACGATACGCCCATCCATGAGCGGCAGAGCGCGGCTTTCCGCGAGATAGACCGCAAGATAAGACTGGTCGCCCCAACTAACATGAGTGTTTTGATTTTGGGCGAAAGCGGAACGGGCAAGGAGCATATCGCAGAAAAGATACACGCGAGGAGCAAACGGGCAGGCAAGCCTTTCGTGGCAGTGGACTGCGGCCTGCTCTCGAAGGAGCTTGCCGCATCCGCCTTGTTCGGACACGAGAAGGGAGCATTTACGGGAGCCGAAAACAAGAAACAAGGCTTTTGGGAGGAAGCCGCCGGCGGCACGCTGTTCCTCGACGAGATAGGCAACCTGCCATTGGAAGTACAGCAGATGCTGCTCCGGGCGCTGGAATCAAAAATGTACAGACCCACGGGAGGCAGCAAGGACAAGCGGGCTGACGTGCGCATCATAGCCGCCACCAACGAGGACTTGCGGACTGCCATCGCCGAAAAGCGTTTCCGGGCAGACTTGTATCAACGGTTGAAAGAATACACCATACAGATACCTCCGTTGCGTGAATGCCGTGAAGACATCCTGCCATTGGCTGATTTCTTTCTGAAACTCGCCAACGAGGAATTTGAAAAGCAAGTGAAAGGCTTTGAAGCGGAAGCAAGGAAACAGCTGCTCGCTTATACATGGGTCGGCAACGTGAGGGAACTGAAACGGGTCGTGCGCATGGCGGTGCTGCATACCGAAGGCGATACGGTCACAGCTGGCACGTTGGAACTTGACGAAACACCATTGGCGGCTGATGCTTCACTTGCGCTGAACGACATGGAAAAGAAACAAATCATCCATGCGCTGGAACAGGCAAAGGGTAACCGCAAGTTGGCGGCGGCATTGCTCGGCATAGGGCGTACCACGTTGTATAACAAGATACGATTGTACGGCATAAAGTACAAGGAATAGCCCAAGAACACCGCAAGGTTTGAACAGGTTGCCCGACTTCGGAGAGGCAACCCGGTGGCAAGGTTTCGGGAGTAACCCGAAAGGTTTTGAGTTACTCAAAACATACCTTGCTGATTTCTCGTGGAATCAAGAATCCGTCAGCAAACGGATTGGAATTTGAGTTGTTATTCCGGCTTTCAAAGCATCGTTTCCCGATGCCTAAGCTGCCCAAAAGAAGAACGGGGATAAGGTCGGTGTACAAGTCTAAACCTTATTTGAGAACGTAAGAAATGAAAATCGGATTTTCATCCTTTCAAATGCAGACAATAGCGTCAATCCGATGCCAATATGTGTCAATTACAGCCAAAATTCGCCTTAGACCAATAGGGAAATGCAATTTTAGGCAAACACTTCCTCGCTTGTTCATAAGTGCATTGAACCAATGGTTTGCAAAAACGATGATGAACAGAAACGGATAATCAAGAAAGCCATTCCATACAGATAGGAAACAACATAGTTTCAATGATGCGCTGGTTTACTGTTGTGCTGTCGTACTGGTTTACAACAGCGAAACATCAAATAAAGGTTTCAGCAATGGGGTGCGGATTTAGAGGGGTAGAGTTTGGATGATGTTAAGCAGTAGTACAATGCGCATGCCTATCAATGTAGCAATACAGGAACTAGGTGGCGTTGCAATGAAGTTATGCAGATTGGTACATCCTGCTGTTTGTGGAATCGCACAATAGTTTCTGCATCGGATTTTCATAGGCGGAAACGACAATATTTTCCGTTTTCATAGAAATAGTTTTGGTCATGCGAGAGAAAAGTGTTAATTTTGCATTCGTATTAGTTCTTTGAGTGACTGAAGAAGGCTTTTTGCTAAAATTTTGCTAATCATCTAAAGCGAGAAATCGCACCAATTCGATTGGTTAATCGGGGAGATGTAAGTTCACGAAAGACGATAACGCAAACGACCTTGTATGCTCTTATCCGTCTATATCGTACGGCTTTATGTATCATCTGTTCTGATTTTGTGCATATTATTTTTTAGCACGTGAAACTAGAGAGCAATGGAGACAATGTTTATAGCAAGTTTTAGTTTGGTCATATTGATTTAGCACGTGGCAATATTGCCCGAACTAAAACTTTTCTATTATGACAAAGACAAATAAAAAGAAGCCTTCAAAGAGAGGGAAGGCTAAAAAGAAATCCCTCCATTGTTCTTCAGGGACTGTGACACAGAAAAGCTATGTGAAAAAGTGGACAATGAATATGGTTGTTCTTACAAAACTACTAAAAGCATTAGTCCAATTGTTCAATGCCATCAAACCTTTCGGGGAATTGGTAAAATCGCTATTTGAATTGTTATAGTCTGCTCTCTAATTTCTTTTTTATATGATAACGAGCAATAAACATTTATTATACATTCTTGGTGTTGACCAAACACAGTTAGAGTACATTCTTGCTAACCTTGAAAGTTTTTATTATTCCTTTGAGAGAGAAAAAGTTGATAAAATTACTGGAAAACCTAAATTAGAAAATGGTGAGCCGACTTTCCGTAAAATAAACTCTTCCACAGGATTATTAAAAGCAGTGCAAACCCGTTTATATAAGTTCATTTCAGAAAAAGCAGAAATTCCTAATTATGTATATGGCGGCGTAAAAGGGAAAAATAATGTTCTTAATGCACGTTATCATCAGGGGAATAAATTCATCTTTACAACTGACCTAAAATCTTTTTTCCCTTCGATTTCACATAAACAAGTTTTTGAAATGTTTTTAAGAGAAGGGTGTACTCCAACTATTGCACGGATTTTAACAAAGCTGACCACAATAAAGCGTCAAGTTCCACAAGGAATTCCTACCTCAACGCTCATTGCCAATTTGGTATTTAAGCCCACGGGCGAAAAGATAGCCCAACTAGCGAAAGAAAACCATATTAAATTTACAATGTTTGTAGATGATATAACCTTATCCAGCAAAATAGATTTTAAAAGTTTACTACCTTTATTTTTATCTCTTATTCGAGAAAGTGGGTTTGCCATAAATCATAAGAAAACGCATTATAAAACAAAGAACCCTATTGTGACAGGGGTAATATGTCAAAATAATCGGCTTCTTCCTCCACTTGGTTATAAGAAAAAGAAAGCAAGGTTACGGCAGGAATTACAAACAGGGAAAAAATCTGTAGAACCTCAATTACGTGGTTTATCAACCTATCTTGAAAGGATAAGTAAAACGTAATCTAAGTGGATAAGTTATTTGTTGTTTTCAAATAAAATTGCTACCTTTGCAAGTGAGGAAAACGTTCTTTTGATTAGTGCAGAACATTGCAGAATATAGAAGCCCGCTGGTTTCCATATCGTTACCTGTCAAGCTGACAATCTTTGTAAGTTTCTCGTTTTCAACGAGTAAGAAGAAATGATATGTCTTGCTGCATGTGTGGTCAAGGTCTTGTTTATCAGACATAAGTCTGCAATTTCTTTCAGATAGCTGTTCATTTTCTGATTGCAGGGAACCGGCAGCAATCTGTTTTTCTTTTGGCAAGCCGGATGTTCTGCATATTTACGGAGAATCTCCAACGGAATATCAAGCAAAGGAATGTTACACATATTCTTCGTCTTTTGGCGAGGCTTGCGAATCCATAGGTTGCCGTTGGAGTCTTCTACGATATGTTCCGGCGCCAGTTGTTGCACGTCTATGAAGGCTAGCCCAGTGAAAGCCGCAAAGGTGAAAACATCACGGACAATGGTGATACGTTCCAATGGGAACTCCTTGTGATAAATGGTGAGCAGTTCGTCCATTGTCAAGAACTCGCGGATAACTTCTTTCTCATGAAACTTGATGCCGATGAATGGGTCTTTGGAAATCCACTCGTTGGCAAGCGCAAGGTTGGTTATCTTCTTCAAGCACTTCATGTAGCGGATAACTGTATTTTGCTGACACTCCTTTTCGGTTTTGAGGTAGAACTCAAAGGCACGTACCAGTTCTCCATTGACTTCTGACAACGGTAAATCCTCCTTGCCGTATTTCAATTTGATAAGCTCCGCAAGATAACGCTTGCAACTTTCATAGCGGCGGACGGTAATCAGAGCATAGTCCTTTCCGATAAGTTCACGACATTGGTCGTTATGTTCTTGGATGGTTTGAATGAGAGTGCGAACAACTTTGGGTGCTTGATCTTGCCCGAAGAACTTTTCCTGCATGAGGCGGGCGGTGATGAACTGTCCTTGTTCCTCCAGTTCATTGAAAGTCTGATGGAGTTTGATTCTTGCGTCCTCAATATAGGCATTCAAGTCGCAGGATTTGCGGCTTTTCCCTTTGGCGCACTCCTTCGCTTGATTCCACAAGGCAGGCTCAATGCTCTTGCGGATATTGTTTTCCACTCGCGCACCGTTCACAGTGATGCGCATACACACGGAGGCTTCTCCGTTTTTCAGCAGCTTGGCTTTCTTAATAAAGAAAAGCACATTGAATGAGTCTCTTTTCATGTTCCTACAGTTTTTCGTTGTACAAAAGTAGGAAACCATACACGCTTTCTTGATACGCAAAATGTTGCAAATCAGAGAGAAGTAACCTTATTCGGTGGAGATATGTACTCCACCTATTTTGCTCCACCTTTTGGAACACCAGCAACGGTAATATTCTGCCGCTTTTTGCATTCCTCCAAGAAACAAAAAATCCTGATTCCGTTTGGAAATCAGGATTTTACTGTCTTTTGCTTTT
>ERZ860264.1899-NODE-1899-length-12728-cov-2.988006_pt1 | contig 12728 bp, 11 predicted proteins | sample MGYA00509980_ERZ860264 | MGnify/ENA primary metagenome ERZ860264 (study PRJEB30046, sample SAMN00715212) | human gut metagenome | study: EMG produced TPA metagenomics assembly of the A metagenome-wide association study of gut microbiota in type 2... | reverse complement strand
TGCTCTGCTCCTGCTACGAGGCTCAGGACCTCGGCAACGGCGACAGCCGGGTGGTACTGCACTTCCCCGCTCCGATCGCGCCGGTTAAATGCGCCGTGCTTCCTCTTGTCAAGAAAGACGGTCTGCCCGAGAAGGCACGCGAGATACAACACCGCCTCCGCTTCGACTTCACATGCCAGTATGACGAGAAAGATTCGATCGGCAAGCGCTACCGCCGTCAGGACGCCATCGGAACGCCATACTGCATCACCGTCGACCACCAGACTCTCGAAGACAATACCGTAACGCTCCGCGAGCGCGACTCAATGGAACAGCGCCGTGTCAGCGTAGACGAACTTGAGAAGATCCTCGGTGAGGAGGTAAGCCTCAACAGTCTTCTCCGCAAGTTGTTGTAATGAAATAACAATACAAAAAACTATGAAATTATTCAGAAAAATAGCCATGGCGATCACGGTTCTGGCAGCAACCTCCGGCCTGACATCGTGCAACTACAACAGTCTTGTAGAAAAACAGCAGGGCGTAGAGGAAGCCTGGGCACAGGTAGAGAACCAGTATCAGCGTCGCGCCGACCTGATTCCGAATCTTGTCAACACCGTCAAGGGGTATTCGACACACGAGGAGGAAACCCTCACGAAAGTAGTAGAGGCTCGCGCCAAAGCCACTTCGATAACCTTGGACGCCAAAGACCTGACAGAAGAGAATCTGGCCCGCTACCAACAGGCACAGAACGAACTGAGCGGCGCGCTCAAATCTCTGCTCGCCGTGACCGAGGCATATCCTGATCTGAAAGCCAACGAAAACTTTCTCAACCTTCAGGCCCAGCTCGAAGGCACTGAAAACCGTATAGCCACAGAGCGTAAACGCTACACCGAAAGCGTGCGCGAATACAACACGGCAATCAAGAAATTCCCGACCACCATCTATGCCGGCTGGTTCGGATTTGACGAGAAACCGCAGTTCAAGGCCGAGGCAGGTGCCGAGAAAGCCCCCGAGGTGAAATTTTAAGATTCCAAAACTCTGAAATGAATAAAAAATATCTGACGGCGATAGCCTGCGTGGCCATGATCGCTCCTCTTACGTCCTGTCTTAAAGGAGAATCGGACGATTATGAGGCGTGGCGCGAGCAGAACGACGCATATATCGCCTCAATCGATACCAAAGAATATGAATTGGTGGTGCCTGACTGGGCACCACGCAATTCTGTGTACATAAAATGGCATAACGACCGTGCCCTGACAGCCGACAACCTCGTGGCGATGTCCAATTCCACAGTCGAATTGAAATATGAAGTCGAGGATATCGAGGGGACCATGATCGACAATTCTTATTCCGCCTCAACCGGCGACAGCCTCTATGTGACACAGCCCAACAACACTGTAGTTGGATTCTGGATCGCACTGACCACCATGCATGTCGGAGATTCGGCTACACTCATCATCCCGTATGCGTCAGGATACGGCGCCGGGATGAACAACAACGTACGTCCCTATACCAACCTGATATATCGGGTGAAGATCAAAGGCATACGGGCATACGAGAAACCTAACACCTGATTTTTCTTAAATTGTCACTTATCTTAACACCATGAAAAGAACACCGTTCACGCTTCTCACCATGGGAGGGGCGATAGCCGCCACAGCGTTGCTTGCGTCGGCCTATACAGTCAGAGAATATAAGATGGCAGTCCCGGACCCGCCCCACACCCCAGCCGTTCCCGACTCCGTGATGAAAGAGAATCCTTTCAAGCCGGAGGACCTGCTGAAGGCCCGTACAAGTCTGCCTTATGAAGCCGCGGGATGGACAACGATCCTCTCAGACTCCACCGGGCGCATAGAGACCGGCGGTTTCGATGACAATGACCGTCCGGCCCTTCACACTTTCACCACCCGCCTGCGTGCCGAAAGATTCGCAAAAGGCAAGCTTGTGCTCAACACTCCGTCGCGCGCGGCAGTCAAAGTGAACGGAGACACCAAAATAACCAAAGCGACATGCGACACCGTATCGTCAGACACGGATACCGCGCTTGAGCTCGCTCCGGAAGCTGATTACGAGATCGTAGTCGACCTGTTGGGTATGCCCGGTGAGAAAGCTCCTTCTTTCAGCCTTGAGTTCGTGCCCGATGAGGATTTCAAAGATGTAACTGTAAATTCATCTCCGGTTCTCCCCAAACGGGTCTCCCCTCTCACCACCATGACCGGGGAGCGTGTCACCTCTGTCTCTCTTTCCGACAACGGCAAGTATCTGATTACCGTATCACGCGAAACGATATCGGCCAAAGAGACAAAATGGCGCGCCGTACTGACCGAAACCGCAACAGGACGCGTATTGAGCGAAGACATAAATTCCAAGGCCGTATGGATGTCCGGGAAAACGGCATTCTATTTCACATCCGAGCGTGACGGCGCCTATGACGTCTATCGCACGGAAGTACCCTCAATGACAACCGCCGTCATAGCGAAAGGCATTCCTGACGAGAACGTGACATTCTCTCCCGACGGCAAATATCTGTTTTACTACAAGGAAGTAGAGGCAGACAAGGAATCCGGCCCGATGCACCGCTATCTGAGTCCGGACGACCGTATTCCCGGCGACCGTGACCGCAGCTATATAATGAGATACGATCTTTCAAGCCATGTATCCATACCTCTGACCTATGGCGGACAGACCACAAGCATATACAGCTTCACTCCCGACGGTTCAAAAATGCTCTATGGAGTGACGCGCCAGACTCCGGAGCGCTATCCGTTCTACAACACCACGCTCGTGCAGATGGATCTCAACACACTGAAATGTGACACCGTTGTCAGCAAATGTGAGGCATCTCTCAGCAACGCGGTCTATTCACCCGACGGGCAACAGCTCTTCATAGTGGCCGGGCCAAGCGCTTTTGACGGAATAGGAGCCAATTTCGCACCTCACGAGATCGGGAACGATTTTGACGGACAGGGCTACATTTACGACATAGCCACCCGGAAGGCCCGCGCCGTGACCCGCGACTTCGATCCGGCCGTTCTTTCGAGAGTGATATGGAACAAAGCTTCCGACAAGATATATTTCACCGCGGAAGAAGGGTTCTTCACCTATCTGTACGCGTTAGATCCCAAAAGCGGCAAGATATCGAGATTAGACACCGAGGTGCAGACCGTACGCGGATTCAGCATGGGTGACGACGAGAGTGCGAGTCTGGCATATTGCGGCGGCTCATTCACCAACGACGGCGCAGCATATCTTCTCAACCTCAAGAACGGACGTTCCCGTCTTGTTGCCGATCCGCTGGCGGAGACGATCAAGGATGTGAAATTCGGTGATATGGAACCCTGGAAGTTCACGGCTGCCGACGGCACCGTGGTAGACGGCTGGATGTGCCTGCCCCCCGATTTCGACGCATCAAAAAAATATCCTCTCATAGTATATTATTATGGCGGCACCTCTCCATCCAACGCCACATTCTATCATCTTTATTCCCCTCAGGTGTTCGCTTCACGCGACTATGTGGTCTATGTGCTCAATCCCAGCGGAACCACAGGCTACGGCCAGGAATACTCCGCCCGCCACGTGAACGCATGGGGCAAGCGCACAGCCGAAGAAATCATCGAAGGCACCAAGAAATTTTGCGCCGAGCACAAGTTTGTAGATGACAAGAAGATAGGCTGCATCGGAGCAAGCTACGGAGGTTTCATGACACAGTATCTCCAGACGCTGACCGACATTTTCGCGGCCGCTGTGTCGCATGCCGGAATCTCAAACGTGACATCATACTGGGGAGAAGGCTACTGGGGCTATTCCTACAACAGCGTAGCAGCCGCCAAGAGCTATCCCTGGAGCGATCCCGAACTGTACACCAAGCAGGGTTCTCTCTTCAATGCAGACAAGATACACACTCCGTTGCTGCTGCTGCACGGCACAGTCGACACAAACGTGCCCATCGGTGAGAGCATCCAGCTTTTCAACGCGCTCAGAATATTGGGCCGCGACGTCGAATTCATAACAGTGCAGGACGAGAATCATGTCATATCGGGATTTGACAACAAACTCGCATGGCAGAACACGATCATGGCCTGGTTTGCAAAGTATCTCCAGGATGACCCGCGGTGGTGGAACAGTCTGTATGGCAAATAAACCGAAAAGGGATTCTACCAGTTATTAGAGATATGGCAAAAAAAACAGGAATATTTCTGGCCTCTATCGTTGCCCTCATGTCGGCCTCCTGCAGTTCGAAAGGAGAGCAGGCGGAAGTCAAGGAAGAGGCAGCCCAGATAGAAGCGGCCCACATCGACGGGCGCGAGACAGCCCACGTCTTTATCAGCAGGCAATACAAAGACAGCCTCGAGCTGCAGCACCAGCTTGTGGAGTCAGGTTCGCGCAGATCGAAATATGATTCTTTGCCGCGATGCCTGGCGGCTTTTGACTCGGCATTCATATCTACAGTCAGAACCGTACGTCCGGAAGTGGCCGAAGAGCTTCAGAAGATGCGTCCGGCGGCTATACGGGAAATGAACGAGAACAGAAATAAAGAGAAATGATTGACCCAAGAATTGCCTCGCTCCTCATGAGCGAGGCAGAACGTATAAACCGGCCTGAATTTATCGGCGAGGATCCAGTGCAGTTTCCTCGCCGTTTCAGCAGTCTGCAGGACATAGAGATCACGGCTCTGCTCGTGGCCTCAATCTCCTGGGGAAAACGCACCATGATACTGCGCGACGCCGAACGTATGCTTGGCCTTATGGATTACCAGCCCTACCGGTTCATGATGGAACGCGGCTATGAGGCCCTTGACCCCGCACTCAACGTGCACCGCACCTTTTTCGCACGCCATCTGCAATGGTATCTGCGCGGTCTGAGAGAAATCTACAGAAAGCATGAAAGTCTCGATTCGTTCGCAGCTTCCATAGGCGCCGGAAGCAATGAGGCGCCGGCATGGACTCTTGTAGAGAATATGGAGCGCATCATACGCGACATCAACAGCGGGAAGACATGCGCGCAATGCCTTCCGACAAACCTGCGCACCACTGCGCTCAAACGTGTGAACATGGCTCTGAGATGGCTTGTCAGAGATGACGGTATAGTCGATATCGGAGTGTGGGAAAGCATTCCTAAGAAGAAGCTCTTTATCCCGCTCGATGTCCATGCGGGCAACACGGCCCGGGCGCTCGGACTTCTGGACCGTAAGGCCAATGACCGCCGCAGTGTGGAGATTCTCACCGAAAAGATGCGCGAGGTATGCCCCGATGATCCGGCGCTGATGGACTTCGCACTCTTCGGCGTGAGTGTCAAAGGGGAACTTGACCGGATCATACCCCGGAACCAGAATGACAAGTAATTCTACAGATGAAAAAAATATTTATATTGCTTGCTGCCGCTGTAATGTCGCTATGCGCTGTTGCCGGCAATCCCAAACGTGAATTCAGAGGAGCATGGCTGCATGTGATCGGCCAGTCGCAGTGGCAGAACAAGACAACCGAAGGCGCCAAGGCATATATAAGGGAGCAATTCGACAAACTGAGAGACGCCGGCTGCAACGCCGTTATATTTCAGGTGCGCCCCACGGCCGATGCAGTCTACAAATCGGATCTTGAACCCTGGAGCGCATGGCTGACCGGAAAAAGAGGCAAGGCTCCCTCCCCGATGTGGGATCCCATGGAGTATGCCATAGAGGAGGCGCATAAAAGGGGGCTGGAATTCCATGCATGGCTCAATCCATACCGTGTGACTTCCACGGCAAAAGAGACTCTTCCGTCAGGACACATGTCCAACAAGCATCCGGAGCGTTTTTTCCGTTACAACGGACAGGTACTTTTTGACCCCGCATATCAGGAAAACCGTGACTTCATATGCGAGATCATAAGTGACATACTGGACCGCTATGATGTCGACGGCATCCACATAGACGATTATTTCTACCCCTACCCTGCTCCGGGCAAGGCTATTCCCGATGACAAAAGTTACGCGAAATTCGGCAACGGAATGAATCGCGGAGACTGGCGGCGCCAGAATGTCGATCTTCTCATCGAGCAGATGCACAATACCATAAAAGAAAAAAAGCCATGGGTGAGATTCGGAGTCAGTCCGTTCGGAATATGGAGAAACAAGAAATCCGACCCGCGCGGCAGCAACAGTTCTGGACTGCAGAACTATGACGATCTTTATGCCGATGTAATCCTTTGGGCAAAAAAAGGATGGATAGATTATCTTGCGCCGCAATTGTACTGGAATCTCGACACAAAAGCCGCTCCCAGCCGATCGCTCGCACAATGGTGGAACGACAATGCCAACGGGGTTGACATATATATCGGTCAGGATGTGAAACGCACCATGGATGTTGCCGATCCCGGCAACCATGACAAGAACGAGCTTGACACCAAAGTCCGGCTTTCGCGCCGTCTTCCCAATGTAAAAGGCAATGTATGGTGGCACGGCTACTGGGTGACAGGAAACTACAAAGGGGCTTCAGACTCTCTGGCAATGAAATATCAGAGCACAATCGCTCTGCCACCGGTCTACGGTGACCAGAGAAAAAAGCCTAAAACAGTAGAGGATCTTAAGATCGAACGCGACGGGAAAGATTATTTTCTCACATGGAAGGCTCCCGCACATAGCCACAGGGAGGCCGAGACAGACGCGGTAAAATATGTGGTCTACGAATTTTTCCCCGGAGAATCACAGGATATAGAGGATTCACAGACCATAGTCGCCATGACACCATACACACGCGTCAGAATAAACGGAGACAAAGGCTCTACCTATGCCGTCACAGCTCTTGACAGGATGAACCGCGAGTCAAAGCCGATTTTCATCTACAACAAATAGCTTACAACCAATTCCATACAACACGACAGCGGATCTCTTCTCGGAATTGTCCTGAAAGAGATCCGCTGTCGTGTTATACTTCAGTTATTTTCTATAATCTCGATATGAAGGCCGAGGGGAACAAGCAGTTTCTCCACAGTGCGTATTGACGGATTGGCATAATTGCCTTCTATGGATTTGATCATTCGCACGCTTACTCCCGACATATCCGCGAGAGCCTGCTGGGTGAGACGCAATTCCTGTCTCCTCATTTTTATTTCATGTCCGATGTCCATGGCAAGTTCTAAACTTATATTTGCGGTCTAATTCTTTGCGATGATTATGATACGCATTGTTTTGCGACTGCAAAAATACACATTTTCAATTGTTTAAGAATATTCAAAAGTGCATGATTAAGGTTTATTTACATTATTTAAAACTTTATTACATCACACTGCAAGATTACAGCACCAAAACCGCATAATTTTGCAGCGGAGAAAGGGAAATCCCTAAACCGAGAACATCCACTTAATCACTAAACTTACAATCATGAAAATTACCGGAAACCAACGAAATGAAAGATTGATGAACCGAATCGGACTGATATCAATTTATCTTGCAGGCCTCACTGTCGTATTGCTTCAGATAAGAAGCCTTATGTAAACCGATGAGAGACCTGTCACTTGTCCGCAGATATCTTGCCGAACTTCGCGCACCGAGGCGAATAGCATAATGTCACGATAAAATCATCGGACATGTATGAATAAAGTCTCATCGGAAGATCTTCATCAGCCACTATTACTACCTCCCCGAAATAATTTTCGGGGAGAACTTTTGTTGTTGCGGGAAGTCCGTATTCCTTCGGGTCAAACACCGGCACCGTAGGCGCCAGCAGCGGCATGCGCACTATCCTTATGTTCTCCCTGAAATCCAGGCCTTCTGTCAGGGCGGCTTTATAGGCGGCTTCCTTCACAGTCCACGCAAGCACATTGAGGCAGAGATCATCTTCGGGAACAAGCGAAAGTTCCGCTGAAGAAAGAAATCTCTCACGGATTCTGAGAACCTGCTTTCTGTCGGCACGCTCCGCATCGATGCCCAGTGCCGCACGCGCTGAAAACGAATCCAGTTCGACTTCAGGAGTAGAAGGCAGAGTAGCCACGGCGAAAAGGCCGTCGCAATGCGTGATGGATATTCTCGCGGTCTCTCCATAGAGAAACGGCGCGCCGTTCTTGAAATGTCCTATTTCACGATATGCCTCCCGGCCGTTCTCACAATACACCTGCCGGGCCATATCAAGCCATACCTTACCCTTGTAATACTCGCCGCCGGTAATCTCCTCGACCTTAATTCCCGGTATGGTCGGATGCCGCCAATATATAAAATCCATACTTAAGTAGCTACTTATTGTTTATTTTCCGTCCGAATAACCTTGACTTTCACTATACGGTGCTTTTCCATCTGTATGACTTGGAAACGCAGCGATCCGCGCTCGAAAACCTCTTTTACAGTCGGAAAATCACCTTTTATCTCAAGAAGAAGACCGGCAAGGGTCTCCGCATCGCCGATCTCGCCGAGCGATTCCTCCTCGATGCCGAGCACGCGGCAGAAATCAGGCAAAGCCATCTTGGCCTCGAAGATATAAGTGTCGTTGTTTATCTTGTGATACAACCGGTCGGTATCGTCATATTCGTCATCGATATCACCGACAATCTCCTCGATCACATCCTCGAGAGTGACAATGCCTTGTGTGCAGCCATATTCATCTATGACAATAGCGATATGTATCTTGCGTTTGCGGAAATCCTCCAGAAGATCTCCGAGCATACGCGATTCCGGAACAAAATATGCCTCCCGTATCAACGACTGCCAATCCGGTCTGTCTTCCTTTCCGATATATGGAAGAAGATCCTTGCTGTAAAGAATGCCGCATATTGAATCCTGACTCGTGTTATAGACAGGAATGCGCGAATATCCCGAATCAAGAATAACACCTATGGCTTCATCCCACGTGTCATGAAACTCGAGGGCCGTCACGTCGACACGCGATATCATCACCTCGTGGGCCTCACGCTCCCCGAAAGAGAGAATGCCCTCAAGAAGCTCCTTGTCCTTTCCTTCCTCAACATCCGAGATCTCCAGAGCTTTTTCAAGCTCATCCGTCGATATGTTCTCTTCTTTTTTGGTAACTATGCGGTTGACGATAAAAGTGGATTTTACCATCACTTTCGCCAACGGACCGAAAACGGCATATAGAAACGAGATGCCCGGTGCAGACATGCGTACCCATTTCAATGTGCGTCCCCGCGCCACAAGTTTCGGAAAGATCTCTCCGAAAAGAAGGAGCAGGAAGGTCATAAACACTGTCTGGACAAGAAAATTGACAAGTGTTGAATTAAACTCGACGACCTGATTGATGGCGAATGTCAGCACGACGACCATCGTTATGTTGACAAGATTATTGGCTATGAGTATCGTGGCCAGCAGGCGCTCGGAATGTTCAATCAGACTGAACGCACGTTTGTCTCTCGAATCTTCAGATTCCTCAAGTTCATCGATGTCCTGCGGAGAGAGGCCGAAAAAAGCGATCTCACTACCCGACACAAAGGCAGACAGCAAAAGACAGCAGACAGCGATGAAAATAAGGAATGACCAGGTCACCCAACTCGGGGGCGCGTTAAAAAGCACTGCGGGTATATCCTGTGTGAGCAATAAATTGAGCGGCGCGTTGGCCGGCAAAGGGTCTGTATCCAATTTAGAGAGTGTTTTAATTTAAAACGTCGTAACATATAAGAGAATGAATGATCTTGACTTCAAACCAATACAAAGGTCTTTTCCGGCCAATACCGCGATCCTCATCAGTCGCATAGACCGCTATGCTCCTTCTTCGGCTAACGGTATTGTCTCGAAAAATCCTTTGTATTAATTTGATTTAAATTCAAACATTCTCTTACATTTTTTACTCTCCAAAATTACAAAAAAGAAATGAATACGCACGTATTCACTCCAATTAAACTGTCGGAAACCGGACAGTTTACCGGCATATACGCTTTATCAACACCTGAACCTATGCGCCACCCAAACGTTTAAATAAAAGTAAACGACAGCACGTGCCAGAAAAAGCACTTAGCGAGGCCACTGTCACAAACACGCGAAGGCCGCAGAAACTCCGGCTTGGCTGAGTCGGCGTAAACATGTGCGACTGTTGCGAAAATGACTTGCAAATGAAACTTATCTCAGCTATATCAATTACATTGATGGCAGTAAGCAGCCTTTTTGCTACAAAAGGTTATTACAGTCTGTCATTCAATAATCCCATAAGTACCCGCACAACAGCTCAAGAAGAGATATCGGATTTCGAGAAAGCGGTCCAGATAATCAAAAAATATGAAGGGCTTCACCAGCCGCAGCACTGGCCTCTGGTAGGATACGGGCACAAAATACTTCCAGGTGAAAAATTCAGCCGAACAAAAGCCATGAGCGAGGCGGACGCAGAGGCTCTTCTACGCAAGGACCTGCTTAAGAACTGTGCAGTGTTCCGCCAATTTGGCGCCGATTCCCTGCTTTTGGGAGTTCTGGCCTACAATATAGGGAGCGGGGCCACGTTACGTTCATCAGTAGTCAGCAAGCTTAAGGCCGGAAACCGGGATATATACAAGAATTATATTGCACATTCACGTTATCGTGGCAAAATACACAGTCAGATTCAGAAGCGTCGCATAGAAGAATTCGAGACCCTGTTTATCAAAGATCCGGCAAAATCAGGAAAACAGATCCCCTCCTTGCCCGGTCTTTCGGCTCCGGCTACAACTGCTCCTTCACCTCAGCATCTTCTGAGTCTTCAACAAAGAGAAAGACACGACAACAATCTATTATTTACCACTACAAACCCAATGATGGCATGTTTACCAAGATATCAGCAATATTCCTGGCTATAGTATCGGGCATCCCGATGATCGGCTGCGGCAAGCCGGCATCGACCGATTCTATGGTAGAAAAGGTCGAGAAAAGCGATTCTCTGCCCACGGAAGTCAAACTGCTCGTTCGCGCCATAGCGGATGATGACAGTGTCGGTTTTGCCAACATGGTCAGTTATCCGCTTCAAAGACCCTATCCTCTCCGCGACATAGACGGCGCGGATCAAATGAAATCATATTACAAAGAACTCGTCGATGATTCCCTACGCAACGTCATCACTCAGGCCGAACCCAAACGCTGGAGCAAATATGGCTGGAGAGGCTGGACACTTGACGACGGACGGTATATATGGGTGGATGAAGGTGTATATGACGTGCAATATCTTTCACAAAAAGAAATAAAAATGATCGACAGTCTCATTCGTGAGGAGATCCTGAGCATTGAGCCGAGTATCCGCGAAGGCTGGAAACCGATCCTCTGTCTCCACAATGACAGCAACGGAAACGTATATCGTGTGGATGGTCGGGCGAAAAAAAACAAAAACAAGGGCAAGCATTATCGTATGGCTGTCTATGGAGCAAACAGCGACCTGCGCGGATTGCCCGCCCAATTGCTTGACGGGGACAAGGAAGACGACGGATCGGCAGGTACAGTGATCTACAGATTTATTGTAAAACCTGGAGAAGAAATCCTCATAGAACCGGAATCTCCTGAAACAGGCACTCCCGTATTGATAGAGCACAACGATTCGGTCATTCCCCTTAAAAAAGCATACTGGCATGAACTGGTCAGATCCCATCAATAATCGTTCATATGCCAATCATAATAACTACCGGACCGGAATTCGAATTCGATATCGAAATTCCGGTCCGTTCTTATGGATAAGCAGTCTGGTAAGAGATAAAACATTATGATAATCCGATCATCTTGTCACCTCCTTTATCAGCGCCACTTTGTTTCTATATTCCGGAAATGTCACCGCGCCTCCGACAACACAGGATGTATTCCCAGTATAAAGTTCTTCAACCAAGACTCCATCATCAAACACTCCTTCCACACTGAGCGGTCTGTCATTATCGGGCACGAGGCGAATAAGGATCTTATCATCATCATTATATCTCACACAGGTATGAGTATCCAGTGTCTTTTGCCTTCCGACAGCTATCACAGGATTCGATCTGCGGATGCGCCCCAATTTCCGGAAATGAGAAAGAAGATCCTCATCGATATCATTCCAGTCCATATCCGAACGGAATGCCTGGTTACTGTCTACATTAAGCCGGGCATCGCTAAGCTTGCGTCCTGTCTCGTCGCCATAATATATCTGTGCCACACCCGGCGCAAGAAGCAATGTCGTCGCACAATCGGTCATGTTATCCATATCCGCGTCACGATGATAAGAATTATTCAGATAGCTGAAAGAATGCCATCCGGCATGCATGTGCAGACTGTCGGCATATGCCTGCCATGTATGGACTATTCCATCAAGATCGCCGCGTTTTGGAAAATAAAAATTGACCATACTTGAAAAACCGGCGTCGGCATAATCCGGTTTATAATCGATCGAGGCACCTTCGTAATCGCCTGTCATATAAAACCGGTCATTCCAGCGCGCCGCCGGATCGTCCGGGTGGGCCGCCCTCCATTTCACCAGAGCGGCATCACAGGCCTCCGAAAGTTCTTTCCAACGGTCAAGATGTACGTTCTCGACGATATCGCACCTGAAACCGTCAATACCGAACTCCTCCACCCATGATGATATCCACGATATGACATACTGCATCGGCGACCATTTACGGTCTTTTCGGAATTTACGCGCCGACGGATTAACCCATGCGTCACTGGCAGAGCCCTCGCCTTTCCATTTGCGCTTAAGAAAAGCAGGTATAGAAACCGGCGCGTCACTCTCATCCTTGAAATCAGGCATACCATAAAGAGTAGCCTCCAGAGGATCATTTTCATTCCAGTTCTCGTCGGGCATACGTATCCACCCTCGGTCATACCAACCTTTCCAACCGAGCCTACCG
>ERZ860264.1898-NODE-1898-length-12729-cov-3.613540_pt1 | contig 12729 bp, 7 predicted proteins | sample MGYA00509980_ERZ860264 | MGnify/ENA primary metagenome ERZ860264 (study PRJEB30046, sample SAMN00715212) | human gut metagenome | study: EMG produced TPA metagenomics assembly of the A metagenome-wide association study of gut microbiota in type 2... | reverse complement strand
GTATTCAGATTCACGGCGGTTCAGGTTTCATGATGGAATATGCTTGCCAACGCATCTATCGCGACGCACGTATCACCAGCATCTACGAAGGAACTACCCAGTTGCAGACAGTAGCCGCTATCCGTTACGTAACCAATGGTTCTTACATCGCTACTATCCGCGAGTTTGAAACCATTCCTTGCTCACCGGAAATGGAACCGCTGATGTCTCGTCTGAAAAAGATGGCTGACAAATTCGAAGCAAGCACCAATGCAGTGAAAGAAGTACAAGATCAGGAATTGCTTGACTTCACCGCTCGCAAACTGGTGGAAATGGCTGCTGACATTATCATGTGTCACCTGCTGATTCAAGATGCCAGCAAGTCTTCCGAACTGTTCTCCAAATCTGCACATGTATATTTGAACTATGCAGAAGCGGAAGTAGAAAAGCACTCAAACTTCATCGAAAACTTCGATAAAGAAGACTTGGCATTCTACAAAAAGTAATAAATACTCTATCAAATCTCATAAAAGCATCCCTTCTTAGGAAGTGGATGCTTTTTTATTTGTCACATTCTATTATTTTTCATTATTATTCTATACATTTGTCAGTGAGATAAGTAATTTTTAATCGACGACTCTATATAAGAATAGAAATATGGCACTCAAACCTTCATATAACGACAAACTGCATTTACCGGGTTTATCAAAAACAGAAATCCTTATACTGGCTCTTGAAGCTTCGCAAAAGCTGGAGTGGAATATCGAGGAAGTGACTCCGGAAGGAGCACGATTCGAAGTCCCGTTCAATATGTATTCTCATGGAGAGGAAATAACCTTTACCATAGAACCGGGAAGCGACGGAGAAGTAGCTGTGCGCAGCCAATCTTCTTCCGTACAATTTGTAGACTATGGAAAGAACAGAAAAAATATACAAAAGCTACGCGAGACGATGGAAGAAATAAAAACATCCCTTACCCCGGAAGAGCTAACCCAAAAGGCAAAAGATTTCGAGGAAGAGTGTAACCGTCCGCTCACAGAAGAAGAGAAAGCCTATCTGGAAGAAGAAAAGAAGAGGAACTCTTTCTGGTCGTTCTTTATTCCCCGCAAAGGTTTTATAGCAACGCCTATCCTGATAGACCTCAACATCCTTGTATTTATTGTGATGATTGCATCCGGAGTGGGAATCATGTCTCCTTCCACCTTATCACTGCTGAAATGGGGAGCCGACTTCGGACCGCTGACCCTTACAGGCGACTGGTGGCGTGCAGTGACCTGCAACTTCATACACATCGGTGCTTTTCATCTCCTGATGAATATGTATGCCTTCATGTATGTAGGTCTTCTACTGGAAGATCTGATAGGAAGCCGTCGGATGTTCATGTCCTATTTACTGACCGGACTATGTTCGGCAGTATTCAGTCTTTATATGCACGGCGAGACAATCAGTGCCGGAGCCTCCGGAGCTATCTTCGGACTTTACGGTATATTCCTCGCCTTCCTGTTCTTCCATCGCATCGCAAAGGAACAACGAAAAGCATTATTGACCAGTATCCTTATTTTTGTCGGTTACAATCTGGTTTATGGCATGAAAGCCGGGATTGATAACGCCGCACATATTGGCGGGTTATTAAGCGGTTTCCTATTGGGAATCATCTATGTATGCAGCTATAAATTTGAAAAGGCAGATGCGCAACGTACCGTTTCAATCCTTGGGGAGCTTGGTATCTTTTGCATTTTCCTGTTCAGCTTCTTGATGCTTTGCAAGAACGTTCCCCCTCTTTATCAGGACATACGCGGCGAATGGGAAAGCGGTATTGTAGAAGCCTATCTGAATGGTGAACTGGAAGAAGAAAACGAGAACGGCAACCAAGCTGGCAGGAAGACTGCCAACAGTTCTTCTACCAGCCAATATCCTCCATACGTTCCGGTAGGTAATAACGATACATGGCTTTCTTATTACGATGCAGAAACAAATTTCAGTTGCCAGTATCCTACCAACTGGAGGAAAATAACAGGAGCGAAAGGATTGACTCCCAGCGCAGAACCTCCGTTGCTTAGGCTCGTCAACGGCGCCAACCAACTGACGGTTACCGCTCTGACCTACGATACACAAAAAGAGTTTGAACATATCAAGAAGTTATCGCTCACTCTCCCGCGAAATGCACAAGGAGAACCAGCGGAAGACTATAAGCAGAGCAATGTCAACATCAACGGGCTATCCATGACAAGAACTACAAACCCTCTGCACATCGGAGCTCCTGATGAACCGGGAGAAGACATACAACAAATTGTATTACACTATTTCCAAGAAAGCAAGAAGCGAACTTTTACCATTGTTATGCTTGTCTATGACGAAGAAGCCGAAACCGATCTGAATGCTATTACATCAAGCATTCAGATCACCCAATAAAGAGAATATGAGAGTATATGTCCAAGTCAAACAATTAGGAAAGCGAAAGTGCAATATCGAAAAGATTCCTGTCGATTTTCCTGTTCCGCCTGTCGATGTACAGGGGTTGATTGAAGCCATCGTCAGTTGGCAAGTCTGTGAATATAATGAACGCTTGCAACAAAGCGAAGTACTGAAATACCTCACACAGGAAGAAGTGGAAAATAAAACAACTTCCGGCAAGGTTGGGTTTGCAGTAAACTATAACGGCAAACCTGCCGCAGAAGTAGAAGCAATCACCAACGCCCTGCAATCTTACGAGGACGGAATTTTCCGTATCTTCATTGACGATACGGAAACTGAAGACTTATCCTCTCCCACCGGACTCAAAGAAGAATCTACCATCACCTTCATCCGATTGGCTATGCTGTCGGGAAGACTTTGGTAATCATTTTCTTATAAACACACTTAAAACGAAAATAATCATGAGACTCATTTATAATGACGCATTAAACAAACGGATTGCTCCGTACCTGGAAAGGTTAACGAAAAAGAGAACCAGTTTAGACAAAGAGACAATGACACTGTTGGATGTATTTATGCAATACTTCAACATGGATACCCGGTATGGCACATACAGCGATAAACTAGAGCCTTGCATCATACATATTATTCAGGAAGAGAAGATAAAGAGTGTTGCCAATCTTTTCGACGGAAAGTTGAACAAAGTGCTCCGTTATCTATTGGGAGACGAATATGCCAACCTGTTCCACACCTATCTGAAGCTCAAAGCACGGTGTCCGTACACTCATGGATATTCGCGCCGGTCACAGCGGTCGGCGAATCCCCTTCTGCATTTCAGTCACATCATAGATGCGCTGACGGAATTTCTAAAACTACGTGTCACCGGATTCAGCGAACAAGCCATACTGAACGGAGGAAACACTCCGGAAGAAATAGAGACATACAAGGATGCGATGAACTGCCAAAACTGGATGGCCGCCCAAATAGCAGAAGGCAACCAGACTGTCATTGAATACCTCAACAACGTATTGACCAGCGAGAATAATGCCAACCGCCTCAACCAGGGACATCTCCAGGCTATCGCCGTGAGCGGTTACCGCCCGTTGCTGGAACTGGAAGGGAAGTTACTGCTGGCAGCCAAACTGCAGGAAGGTCTCCGTCAAGCTATCGTGGAAACGATGGACGAAGGATGCCCCGAAAGTTATCTCCATCTGTTCTCGGTGATCTGCGACAACGGCCTGCAACGATTTGCCTCCGTGAAACGCGGCATTGCAGTCTGTACGGGTATTGGAGAACAAGACAGCAGCGAGCGTATCACCAACAAATATGTGGAACTGATCCGCCGTTTTCTGAACGACCGGGAAGAAGCACGCAAAGCCCTCCAAAGCAAAGATACGGTCGAACTTTATCTGGCTCTATGGAGTATCGGATTCTACAATACGGAAGAAATCCAGGCACTTGTTCCGGGAATAATTAAAGACGGTGCCAAATATCAGGTGCAGACCTTACTTTACTTTTTACGCTGTACGCAATACTCCGGCATGAACCACCGCATCAGTAAAGATGCTTTTGAAAAATGGTATAACGAACCGTCGGTAGTGGCGGCTATCCTGCCACTGTATCTGTCCGGACTCTATCTTAGCCGGTACGGAGGACATAAGGACGCCCCGTCGCTCCATGATTATTTTGATAGCAAAGAAGAAGCGATCCGTCATTATGACTATCTGAAGAACGTCTATCAGTCCATCTCTGCCAAAGAGATTTATTCTCCATACGTATTCCCATGGGAAAGTACAGAGCTCACCCGTTCGGAAATCGTTCTCAAGATGGCGTATATCACCTGGATGACCAACGATTCTGCATTAAAAGACGATCTTTGCACCTGTCTGCCTTCTTTGGATACCTATATGCGGGCAGGCTATATCGGCGTCGTATTAAATCCCCCGACCAGCCATTTACAGGAAGAATATGTGCTGCAATCACTGGGCGACCGTTCGCAGGACGTTCGTGACGAAGCCTACAAAGTATTGTCCGAGATGACTTTGTCGCCCGAACAGAATCAGAAAGTAGAAGAGTTGCTGCGCTTCAAATATAGTGAGATGCGTATCAACGCCATCAATCTATTGATGAAACAGCCGAAAGAACAATTGTCCGGCAGTATCCGCCGCTTACTAACAGACAAGGTGGCCGAACGCCGCCTAGCCGGATTGGATATGATGAAGACTATCCGCAACATAGAATTTCTGCAAGATACCTATCAGGAACTGATCCCCACCGTCAAAGAAATTCAGAAACCGAACGCGAAAGAAAAAGTGTTGATAGAATCTCTGATTGGAGACGGAACGGAAGAAAACACCGCACAGCACTATACCAAAGATAACGGCTTCGGTCTGTACGACCCGGCTCTTGAAGTCAATCTGCCGGAAATTACCCAGGACAAAGGATTCAACGTTAAAAAAGCATTCGAATTCATCTGCTTTGGAAGGGCCAAACTCGTTTTCAAAAAACTAAGCAAATACATCGAAACCTACAAGAATGAAGAATTCAAAAATGGTTACGGAGAAGCACGTCTGGTAGGTAACAGTGTCCTGATAAACTGGAGCAACTACGGAGGATTGAGCGGACTCGGATTCCCGGAATTGTGGAAAGCCTTCTACGAAGAAGAAATAGGAAGCTACGACAAATTGCTGATGATGAGTTTCATGCTTGCATCGACAGGTACCGCTAAAGACGAAGACGACTCCGACGAGGAAGATGAAGAAGACATCAAGGCAGACCAGAAATCAAGTAATACTTTTGAGCCGCTTGTCAACCGGATGTATGCCGGCATCACTTACCGCGGATTGCAAAAAGACCTCCGCAAGATGCCGTACTATGAACAGATGAGTGACATCATCGAAGCACTGGCATACGAATACAAAGATGAAGCCGTCTATCAACGACTGGCCGTCAATATGCTGCTCCAACTATTGCCTTTGCTAAATACCAAAAACATCTTCCGCCAGTACACCAGTAAGCATGCATGGCTTCGGGACAAACTAGAATACGGAGAAAAACAGGTCGTTTATCCGATACATAACAACAAATTCGTGAACTTCTGGCTCGAAATGCCTCAAAAGCCCATGAATGATGATCTATTTATCCGTTACTTCACAGTGCGCTATCAGCTTTATAAGCTCACCAACTACATGGAGCACACCCCCGAACTAGAGGAAACAGACTCTTATCTTCATGCCACAGACTTCGCCCGTGCCTGGATGATGGGAATCATCCCGACAGAGGAAGTATACCGTGAAATGATGGGACGCATCAGCTCTCCCAGCCAGATCAAAGCAATCACTATGGTATTGAACGACAACGTTCGTTTCAACAAGGAAAAAGAAAGATACGCCGATATCAAAAACATCGACTTCTCCCTCTTCCGTTCCCTCGTCCAAAAGGTGGTAGACCGGATTCTTGAAATTGAATTAAAACGTGGAGACTCCGAGACACAAGTCACCTCCCTTGCAGAAGAACTAAGCTACGTCTATGGAGCTGAAACATTTATCCGTATTCTGCAAGCATTCGGCAAAGATACTTTCATACGTGACAGTTACAACTGGGGCAGCACCAAACGGGGTGTATTGAGCAGTCTGCTCCATGCTTGTCATCCCCTGCCTACGGACACCAGCGAGAATCTGAAGAAACTGGCGAAACAAGCCGAAATCAGCGACGAGCGACTGGTAGAAGCCGCCATGTTCGCCCCACAATGGATTGAACTGACTGAAAAGGCAATAGGCTGGAAAGGACTGACAAGTGCAGCCTATTATTTCCACGCCCACACCAATGAAACGTGTGACGACAAGAAGAAAGCGATTATCGCCCGCTACACCCCCATCGACGTAGATGACCTGCGGGAAGGTGCTTTTGACATCGACTGGTTCAAAGATGCATTTAAGACAATTGGCAAGCAACGCTTCGAAGTGGTCTACAATGCCGCCAAATATATTTCATGCAGCAACAGCCATACCCGTGCCCGTAAGTTTGCCGATGCTACCAACGGTGCAGTGAAGGCGGCAGATATAAAGAAAGAAATAATAGCCAAGCGCAACAAAGACTTATTGATGAGCTACGGCCTCATCCCATTGGGACGGAAGCCGGATAAAGAACTGCTGGATCGTTATCAATACCTGCAAAAGTTCCTGAAAGAGAGCAAGGAATTCGGTGCTCAAAGACAGGAAAGCGAAAAGAAAGCGGTAAACATCGCTCTGCAAAACCTGGCACGCAACTCCGGTTACGGAGACGTTACCCGCCTGACCTGGAGCATGGAAACCGAACTGATTAAAGAACTTCTTCCCTACCTGTCCCCCAAAGAGATAGACGGCGTAGAAGTGTATGTACAAATCAACGAGGAAGGTAAATCGGAGATTAAGCAAATCAAAGACGGCAAAGAGCTCAACAGCATGCCTGCCAAGCTGAAAAAGCATCCGTATATAGAAGAACTGAAAGCAGTACACAAAAAGCTGAAAGACCAGTACACCCGTTCGCGCATCATGCTGGAACAGGCGATGGAAGACTGCACTCATTTTGAAGAAAACGAATTGCGCAAGCTGATGCAGAATCCTGTTATCTGGCCATTACTGAAACATCTCGTCTTCATCTGCAACGGACAGACGGGCTTCTACACCGATGGATTGCTGATTACAGTAAATGCCGTTTGCCTCCCGTTAAAACCGAAAGACGAGTTACGCATCGCGCACCCCACAGACCTGTATACAAGCGGAGACTGGCATGCTTATCAAAAATTCCTGTTCGATAAATCAATCCGCCAACCTTTCAAACAGGTATTCCGCGAACTTTACGTTCCGACTCCGGAAGAAATAGAAGCCACTCAATCCCGCCGCTATGCCGGCAACCAGATCCAACCGCAGAAAACGGTTGCCGTACTGAAAGGCCGTCGCTGGGTAGCCGACTATGAAGACGGTCTCCAAAAGATCTATTACAAAGAGAACATCATCGCCACCATCTATGCGATGGCAGACTGGTTCTCTCCTGCCGACATCGAAGCTCCGACATTAGAATATGTCTGCTTCCACAACCGCAAAGACTACAAGTTAATGAAAATCTCGGAGATTCCTCCTGTCATCTTCTCCGAAGTAATGAGAGACGTAGACCTGGCAGTAAGCGTAGCCCATGCCGGAAGCGTTGACCCGGAAACCAGCCACTCTACCATCGAGATGCGCAGCGTACTGGTGGAACTGACGATGCCGTTGTTTCATTTCAAGAACGTGACAATAAAAGGAAGTTTTGCTCACATCGAAGGTAAACTGGGTAAGTACAATATCCATCTGGGCAGCGGCGTGATCCATCAGGAAGGCGGCGCGCAAATTGCCGTTCTTCCGGTACATTCGCAAAATCGCGGACGCCTGTTCCTGCCTTTCGTAGATGAAGATCCGAAGACTGCCGAGATACTGACTAAGATTATCTTCTTTGCAGAAGACGATAAGATAAAAGATCCGAGCATTCTGAACCAAATCAAATAGTAAAGAGATGGCAGAAAATTTAATCATCCACACAGGAAGCAAGGAAGAAAAGTATCGGGAGTTACTTCCGCAACTGCATGCTTTGGTAAGTACGGAAGCAGATCTCATTGCCAATCTTGCCAACATGGCAGCAGCCTTAAAGCAGACTTTCGGTTTCTTCTGGGTAGGCTTTTACCTTGTGAAAGAGGAAGAACTCGTACTGGGTCCGTTTCAAGGCCCCATTGCCTGCACTCGCATCCGCTTTGGCAGAGGAGTTTGCGGAACCGCTTGGAAAGAAGCCCGTACACTGATTGTTCCTGATGTAGAGCAGTTTCCCGGACACATAGCCTGTAGTTCGGACTCGAAATCGGAAATAGTAGTACCGATCCTCAAGCAGGGGAAAGTTGCCGGGGTGCTGGATATCGACAGTGATACATTGGATAGCTTCGACACTATCGACGCACGCTATCTGGAAGAGATTTGCACGTATATTGTATTATAAAATAACGGCATAAACATCCTGAAAAAACGGAGGCTCTGATTGAATGAATCAGAGCCTCCGTTTACTATAAATAGAGCCTCTGTTCGAATCAAACAGAGGCTCTATTTTTTTACCAGTCCATATCTTCTATTTCCCGTTCCCGGTACAGCAAAAGTTGTTTGCGAAGCGAACGCATTTCGTGCCTCATATCTTCCATCCTTTCCAGCAAATGATGAATGGCATCGATACCTTCCATATTGATGGATAAGTCGTAGTACATTCTGCTGTAACGCTCCACGTTCGGGAGTTCCGACAAAAGCAGATAATGTTCACCGCCTTCGGTATGCACGTTAATCAAACCGCCCTCTTCCAACATTTCGATGAATGAAGGCTCAATATGACATTTGTGACAGTATTCACTGACAATTATTAATTCGGTCTGCATAGTACTCATTCATTTTAGTTCATACTCTGTAATTGACGGAACAACTCTTTCTGTTTGTCGGTCAAGTTCGTAGGAATCTTGACAGAATAGGTCACAATCAAGTCACCGAATTGTCCTTCCTTCTTATAAACCGGGAATCCTTTACCTTTCAGACGGACTTTCGTACCGTTCTGCGTTTCCGGTTTTATCTTCAGTTTCACTTTACCGTCCAGCGTATCGATCACTTTCTCACCTCCCAATACAGCAGAGTAAAGGTCTACTTCCACATCTACGTACAGGTCGTCGCCCAGGCGTTTGAACACCGGGTCTTCGGCTATCACGAACGTAATGTACAAGTCGCCCGCAGGTCCTCCGTTGACACCTTCGGCTCCGTAGCCTTTCAGTTTAATAACCTGTCCGTCGGCTACACCGGCAGGGATAGTGATACGTACCTGTTTACCATTTACAGTCAATATCTGCTTATGCGTTTGAGCAGCATCACGAAGGGAAAGATGAAGTTCGGCATTAAAGTCCTGTCCGCGGAATCCCGCAGAGCCTTGTCCTCTTCCTCCCCGATGTCCGAACATTGATTCGAAGAAATCGGAAAATCCACTAGCGTTGCCACCGGAAAATCCTTCTCCATCGGAACTGTACCAATACGTCCCGTTGCCGTCAGAGAAACCCTGTCCGCCACCGAATCCGCCGAACCCGCCTGCACCGCCAAAACCTCCGGCCTGTTGCTGTGCCCGCTTCTGTGCTTCGAACTCATCGGCATGCTTCCAATGCTCTCCGTACTCATCATACTTTTTACGTTTCTCCGGATCACTCAGCACTTCATTTGCTTCATTGATCTCCTGAAACTTATCCTTTGCACTCGGATCATTCGGATTCAAGTCGGGATGATATTTCCTGGCCAACTTACGAAAAGCCTTTTTGATATCATCCTGAGAAGCACTCTTGTCTACCCCAAGAACTTTATAATAATCTATATAGGCCATGTTTTATGAATTTAATCGTTCATACATCATACGGCAAATAACACGCCAAGCACGCTTTTGGATGTAAAAATTAACAAGGATTAATACCTAATACTTAATACTTTATATTACTCTCTTCCAGCATTCGGAAGTCTTGCTTCTTCATACCTAAATCATCCAACGGACGGGGATCATTGTGATCGTTCAGATAAACCCTCGGCTTTAGTACGTAGTGCGGAGCCGTCACAGCCTGCGAATCATCCCGGTAAGGAGTTTCTATTCCGCCTAAAGACAGCATAGTCGGGAAGAAAGAGCTGCTGGAAGAAACATTCTTATCCTTATTTTCAATAGCGGTATTCCAGCGTTCGGGATACGTTTCGCGGTAGTCATCGGACATCCAAATCAGGAATGGCACATGAAGCTGATAATAAGAAGGTACAGGAGAAGCGTGGAGGAACAGATGACGGGAATCGTCGAAAATATCCTCTCCATGATCCGAAGTATAGAGCATGGCGGCATCTGCCTGCTGATTTTCCAATATACGGATAAGCCGTGACAAAAAGCGGTCCGTATAACGGATAGAGTTATCGTAGGCATTTATCAGATTATCCCGGTATTTCTTTTCCGCATCAACCGGATAATCGGGTGTAAAGAAAGCATCTTCCGACGGGTAACGTTCGCGATAGTTAAAGTGGGAACCGTAGGTGTGAAGTACGATGAATTGTTTCGTTGCACCTTTCGCTAGTTCCTCCTCCACCAATTTCAGAAGTTCATCGTCAGAAGGATTATAGGTAGAACCGGCCGAATCTTCTTTTATAAAATCATACGTATCGGCTTCCATTCCGAAGAAGTCGATAAACGAATGGTTGTAACGTTGGTTGGAGAAAAAAGCCGTCCGGAATCCTGCCTCTTTGAAAGCGGTGATGATTCCTTTTTGATGATAGATAGAGTCGTAGTTGCAGGCGGTAGCGTCCGACATCAACATGGGGACACTTTTATGTGTCGTATTCGACTCTGTCAGTACTTTCGGGAAAGCAATCAGACCCGGTTGCCGGGATAAAAGAGGGTTCGTTTCACGTTCGTAACCATACAGTTGCCAGTTCAGGGCACGGGAGGTTTCTCCTACAACCATTACGTATACTTCCCGTTTCTCTTTCGGATGCGTAGGCAGGGCATGGAAAGTAAAATCCTTCGAAGTACGGTGATAATTCTGCGTCAAAGCGGTTCGTTGGAAGGCAAGACCTACGTTATAACACACGTTCAGCGGATATAAATCGGACTTCAACTCATATCCCGGGTCCTGCATATATGCTCCGGCAAGGCTAAGGAGGGAGATTCCAAAGACTATGGAGGCTCTCTTCCGTTCTCTGCGGATAAATTCTGCCGTAAGTTTCCGCTTACGTACAATTGAAATGGTCCCTAATATCAGGGCAGGTACGTAGAGTATGATGACAGCAATAATGGCAGGTGTGAGATTATCAAGCAATTCGAGGGCTTCACTCGAATTGGTAGTCACCAGGTTCAGAAACATATCGACAGCGATAATGGACTGGCCGAACAAATAAAGCAATACAATCTGAAAGGCTCCGAAAAACAGGAACAGGAATAAAATCCAAAGCATCTTGCCACAGTTTCTCGACAAAGTCATCAACAGATAATAGCAGCCGAAAGGCAAAAGCACATTACACACCTTTGCCATCAACGGTAAAGGCTCTGTCAAACAGAGCACAAGGTTGGGTACTATCAAGATGAAGAGGAACAGATAAAACAAATGTTCCTGATTCTCCAACCAATTCTTTATATTCTTAAAAAGCTTCATTGATATTAAAAATAAATCCGGTCTGGTGTTTGCCAAACCCTAAATCCAAACGTACATTTACTCTCTTCTTAAACTCCCAACGATAACCGAAACCATAATTAGGCAGAATATGCTTCGGAGTAAACTCGGAGAGTCGTGGAAAAATCGTTCCCGCTCCTGCCCATACTGCTATTCCATTCCGTTTCCAGACGTGTTGCCGGAGTTCTATTTGCGCATCCATTGCTCCTTTGTCCCGATAGCGTCCTTCGTAATATCCGCGCATGGAGTAAGAGCTTCCCAGCGTTGCCATCAATCCCCACGGGGTATCGCCATAGGTAAGCAATGTGTGGAATTGTCCTGCCAGCACTCCGCCTTTCCATACGGGCTGATAATAGCTAGTAGTCAGTTCGGTGCTGCTAAACGCATATTTATTGCCGAGAAAAGCCGGGCTGAATCGCTGGTCTATCCGCAAGTAATAGCCGTAAGATGCATTTGTCAGGAAATCACGTGAATCGTAAAGGAGAGAAAGTCCCAGGCTGGTGTTGGTGGTCCGTGCCGCCATCCCTTCCCATAGTTCCGGTTTATCAAAGTCCCGCCCGTCAATATAATCGAATATGGTCATCGGGCCGATGTAGAAGTTCTTTGCCAGCCGGAACATAAAATCGACTTTCACCTGTGCTTGAAAACGTTTATAGTCGCTTTCATTATCAGAGTTGACTCCATTGTCATATCCCCGTCCCCAATACAGGCTGGGGAAAGAATAGAAATACAAATTGTAATTCAACCGGTATTTATCTTGCGGGAACAAATGGTTTCCACGAACTCCCAACAGATAGAAGCCGACCGTCGACACATCTCCGTAAAGAGAGACATTGGAGGGAGGAAGAAGCGAATCGTTCCGATCGGTACGATATAGTCCGGCTGCCACCAGTCCGAGTCCGAACTTGGTATCACTGGAATAGTGAGGGCCGCCTATCACACTGAAATCAAACTTTTTATTCTTTTTTTCCTTATTGGCATCATTGAAATAATCAAGAAACTTCTTAAAGAAGCTGCGCTTCGCCGGAACAGAATCTTCAATAGTTACAGGTATAGAATCCTCCGGCAGTTCAATTATTGTAGAATGCAGTTGCGCGCCCAATGGGGTTTGTGTC
>ERZ860264.1892-NODE-1892-length-12770-cov-3.449155_pt1 | contig 12770 bp, 10 predicted proteins | sample MGYA00509980_ERZ860264 | MGnify/ENA primary metagenome ERZ860264 (study PRJEB30046, sample SAMN00715212) | human gut metagenome | study: EMG produced TPA metagenomics assembly of the A metagenome-wide association study of gut microbiota in type 2... | reverse complement strand
TGCTTATCTTTCAGATATTAACACCCGACGAAGCCCTTTCCGGTTTCTCCAATTCGGTAGTCATTATGATGATCGGATTGTTTGTCGTGGGCGGAGCTATTTTTCAGACAGGACTGGCAAAAATGATAAGTTCGCGTATCCTTAAACTTGCTGGAAACAGTGAAATTCGCCTGTTCTTCCTTGTTATGTTGGTCACTTCCGCTATCGGTGCGTTTGTCAGTAATACCGGAACGGTGGCATTGATGCTTCCCATTGTGGTCAGTCTGGCGATGAGCGCCAAAATGAATCCGAGTCGGTTGCTGATGCCGTTGGCCTTTGCCAGTAGTATGGGAGGTATGATGACGCTGATCGGTACACCGCCCAACCTTGTCATACAAAACACATTGACTTCCGCAGGCTTCGAACCGCTTTCTTTCTTTACTTTCCTGCCTGTAGGTTTGGTGAGTGTGGCTGTCGGTACGCTGGTTCTGATGCCGCTTAGTAAGTGGTTTCTTTCTAAAAAAGGGCAGAAAGATGATAACAGCCGTTCGGGTAAGTCACTGAAACAGTTGGTGAATGAATATGGTCTTTCCAGTAATCTGTTCCGTATGCAGGTGATCAAAGACTCCCGCCTTTTGGGAAAGACTATCCTTGATCTGGATATTCGTCGTAAATATGGACTTAATATTATGGAAGTCCGTCGTGGAGATGCTTCGCAGCACCGTTTTCTGAAGACTATCACTCAGAAACTTGCCGAACCGGATACTATGCTGGAAGCGGAAGATATTCTGTATGTGACGGGAGAATTTGATAAAGTGCAGCAGTTTGCCGAAGATTATCTGCTGGATATCCTTGATGATCATGCTACGGAAGAGACGAAAAGCACTACTAATTCGCTTGATTTTTATGATATCGGTATTGCCGAAATTGTATTGATGCCTGCTTCCAATCTGGTCAATCAGACCATTAAAGAGTCCGGATTCCGTGATAAGTTTAATGTGAATGTATTAGGTATCCGTCGTAAAAAGGAATATCTGTTGCAGGATTTGGGAAATGAGCGGATTCATAGTGGTGATGTGCTTTTAGTGCAGGGAACTTGGGGTAATATTGCCCGGCTTAGTAAGGAAGATTCGGATTGGGTGGTGTTGGGACAGCCTTTGGCAGAAGCGGCTAAAGTAACGTTGGACTATAAAGCACCCGTTGCTGCTGCTATCATGGTATTGATGGTGGCAATGATGGTATTCGATTTTATTCCGGTTGCACCGGTTACGGCAGTTATGATAGCTGGTATCCTGATGGTTCTGACGGGATGTTTCCGCAATGTGGAAGCAGCTTACAAAACAATCAACTGGGAAAGTATTGTATTGATTGCAGCCATGCTTCCTATGTCTTTGGCATTAGAGAAAACAGGAGCTTCGGAGTACATCTCCAATACTTTGGTAAGTGGGCTTGGATCTTACGGACCGGTAGCATTGATGGCTGGAATTTATTTTACGACATCATTGATGACCATGTTTATCAGTAATACTGCTACTGCTGTCTTGCTTGCACCGATTGCTTTGCAGAGTGCTTTGCAGATTGGGGTCAGTCCGGTTCCTTTCCTGTTTGCCGTGACGGTAGGTGCAAGTATGTGTTTTGCTTCTCCGTTCTCTACGCCGCCTAATGCCTTGGTGATGCCTGCCGGACAATATACCTTTATGGATTATGTAAAAGTAGGATTGCCATTGCAGATTATTATGGGAATCGTGATGATTTTTGTATTGCCATTGATTTTCCCCTTTTAGTCTTTGATTTTTATCTTGTCAGTGGGGGAGATGAAAGAAATAGAGATTTGTAGCGCTGAATCTTTGTCTTTTTATGAAGAGTTGCATATTTCCATGCAACTCTTTTTTTGCTGTATACTATTGAATAAATAGTATTAAAATTTTTATATTCAACGATATAACTAACTGTCTTCTAATATAAATAATTAGAGTGAGGCGCTTTAAAAGATGTTAACTGCAAATCGGAAAATGCAATGTAATTTGTATAATGTTTATAAATACAATTATCTTTGTGCGTCATTGCTGGTTATTGATTAGTAGTGATTTATGTTTTTCGCAAATAAAACAAACTAAAGCATTAAAAGATTATGAAACAGAACATTGCAAAAGTATTCACTTTCTCGTTGTTGGCGTCTTCCATCAGTTTTATCAGTTGTGTTGATAATGAGAAAAATCTGTTTGATGCAGATCAACTGAAGCAAATTTACGAAGAAACTTTTCCTGTAAAAAACATCGATCTTGATGGTGATTGGACAGTGTCACGAAGTGTGATAGCGTGTGTGTCAGTTAATGGAGATCAGGGAGTAGATTATAAGATACAAATATTTGATGCCGATCCATTAAGTCCGGGAAGTACAGCAAAACTCTTAGCGGAAGGAACTGTCAATCAAAGTACGACTTTGAATGTGGTGATGGATTGTGCAACAGCGCTTGATAAGGTGTTTGTTGCACGCATAGATGAGCACAAACGCTATCTGGTTCAACCGGCAGCGATTGAAAACGGCACAGTGACAGCGCATTTTGGAGACAAAGGTACACCAACACGTTCTATGTCACGAGCTGTGGCGACTAGTATACCAGTTATGGAGGCTCCTTATACTGCTGATTTTGTTAGTGCTAAAAAGGTAACTGCTACTGTCGTTCAGGCTGGCTGGGATTTAGGGGCAGGTTCCGGATGGGCCGGTAATTATAAAGAATATCCTGTTTTTACAGAAAGTGAACGTTGGTTTAAGATTCCGGATGGTACTTTTAATGGTGGATTTACCACTTCTGGTGTCAGTGGTGGAGCCCAAGCTGTGAAAGTAATTGTTTCTCAAGGAAGCACATGGGTTATAGAAAATAGTAATCAATTTTCTAATATCACAGAAATTATAGTTGAGAATGGTGGAAAGATAGAGGTCGCTAAAAATGGGAGCCTGGTATTAACTCAAGCTTCTTATATAACTGTGATGCAGGGAGGAAGTATTGTAGGCGACAGAGGTATTCAGATAACAAATAGTTCGGCCGGGCGTACGAACTATAATGCCGGTACGATTGATTGTGACTTTTTGAAAATTGATGGAGGGGGAAGTGGAGTTGATTTTGTGAATTATGGAACACTTAAACTGAATTCTTATAATGCTTCTACCAATGGTACCACATTGATAAATCATGGAACGATTGAAGTTGAAAATATAGATGGTAACAACAATACTAATATTAAAAACGGTTGTTATCTGAAGGCAGGAAAATTACAGTTGGTACACTTGTTATGGGAAATACTTCCGAAGCTATTTGCAAAGAATTGACGGGTAATGGAAACAATAATAATATCGTGATGGAAGCGCAATCCATGTTGACTTGTACGGGCAAAGCTAATTTATTCAGAACAGTTACCGGTCCGACACAAGGAACTGCCTTATTAAGAATTCACACAATAGACAATACTGCCGGTTTGGCTCAATCTACTTCTAAAGTAACTAATAATATCATTTGTGAGATAACAGATCAAACATATAAAGGCGAAGCACATTATGACTGGTCTCCTTTTGCATGGTTAGTAAATAAAGGATTGCAGCAAGGTGCTACCTATTGTAACCCGGGCAAAGCAGAATTTATACTTCCTGCTGACGGTGACTGTATTAAAGAAGGATATAACTCTGATGAAGAACCGGATGATGTAGAGATCCGATATGCGGTTTATTCTTATGCTTTCGAAGATAACTATCCGAAAGCAGGCGATTACGATTTCAATGATATTGTGTTGAATGTAACTTTGCCTGCAGCCGGTAATGACGTGAAAGAACTGAAATATAAAATCGACCTTCGGGCGGTTGGTGCCGTGAAACAATTAGGTGCTGGTTTGAGAATACGAGGAATAGACAAAAATAATGTAGAAGAGGTAAGTTTTGGTGCAGGCGCTGCTCAACGTACTGGTTCATTAAATTCCGGGATATTTGAAAATGCATCTTATGAAACGAATGGTAATGAACTTGTGATTCCTTTATTTGGAGACGCACATTATATATATGGATATACAGGAGCACAACGTCCCATGTTGAATACAGGGAATGCTAGTACCCCTCTTACAGATATATACACTCTTGAAGTGAACGTCAAACTTAAGAATGCAATATCTGTCCCTAGTGTGACAGATGGCTTAGACTTCTTCATTGCTTATCAGGGGATAGGTCAAAAGAGAACGGAAATCCATTTGACTCATTTTAATTCGGCTACGGCGAATGGCCAATTAGCAGATAATGAAGTGCTCGAAGTAATCAAGGCAGTTAATAATACTTGGGCTCTTTGTGTTCCTGATAAATTTGCTTATCCAACAGAAACAACAGTGATAACGAATGCATATTCTAAATTTGCAGATTGGGCACACGATCAGAGCTCAACCACAGATTGGTATAAGACTGTTAGTAGTGACAAGGTGATTCAGTACTAAACTTTTCGTCATCTCTACACTTGTTACATAAAGTTTTAGAATCCCTGATTATACTGACGATTGTTTGTGTAATCAGGGATTTTGCTATCTCACATGTTTTGTTATTTCTCTCTGTTAGCAAGCAAAAACCTTTAAAATGCTGAAAATTTTGCTTGTTTTGTACAAAAACACCGTGTTTCTCATTGAAAAGCATCGTTATATTTGTGAAAAACATAAGGATAAAGTAAGCAAAAGATGCGGATAATGTCACCAAAAGCTATGGATAGAGTAAGCAAACCATTGGGATAGTGTCGCTATGTCGTAAATATTGTTAGTATTTTCTACTTTCCTTCCATTGGCTTTTCTATTTCGGTCTTTGATAATGATAAATAGAAAAGAATAAAAGGGAACTTTATTAGTATAGATAATATCTCTTTGGTGGTAAAATCTTTGATGATGTATCAAAAAGTGTATATATCGTGCCTGATTATAGAATAACGATTTGAGCAAATTCCTCTACAGTGACAGAAACTCTTTATTCCAATAAAAGGGAGGAAAGAAACGATTCCTGGTAGATTAAGAATTACAAAGTGTCAATGGTGACTTTTTGTAAACTATAGTTTCTATAAGATAGGTTTCATCAATTGTTAAGGCATTTTTTCTCTCTGTTACAATTATATATTTTAATGCTTTGTAACTATGAAGAGACAAAGAATAGTAGCTATGTTGAATAATAGTTGCTTGATGGCATAGCACGATAGAACTTCCGTAATGTACAAATCAAGCGATTTAAGGTTGAATAAACTTAAATCGCTTTTCTCCGCATCACTACTATCTGATCGAACCGCTTTTGTGACGGAGTGCCAACTATAATTTCCTTTGGAGGGAATCGCTTATCGAACTCATTAGCAGCTGATTTATCGACCTGATATATTTCATCTTCTATGTAACGTCCTTTAGCGTTGGCTAAAGCATTATCATATAATTCATAAACATGAAGAGCTGTGGCATACATATTATCTTCGGTGCGAATCCCTAATGTTTCAGCAGGAATGAATCTTTGCCGGAGGTAATAATCCGGATCACCGCAAAGTAAAATGGCACGAAATCCCATATCGAAAGCTCGTTCTTTGGTCAGCGCAATCATTTTTCCTCCAATACCTTTCTGTTGATATTCGGGAAGAACAGAAATGGGCCCCAGACTCAATACTTCATATTGGTTACCGTCATCCGCCATGATAAATGATTTAAGGCAGACCACATTGCCGACAATCTTGCCATTAAGTTCTGCAACAATATCGAGTTCCGGTACAAACTTTGGATGGTTACGCATGATATGAAGGAGATAATGTTCGTCACATCCCGGAGAAAAATGATTCCAAAAGGCTTCCCGTGTGACATTTTCGGTTTCATTATAATCCGAAGGTTGTTCAATTCTAAGTTTTATATCCATCTTATCAAATATATAGTTACACAAATATAGAGAACAAAATTTGAATATTTACCTCTTTAAGGACGAATCTGTACATTATAGCAAGATGAGACAAAAACTCCCGATACAAAGTTTGAATATACACTAGTATCAGGAGTTTTGTGTATTGATGCATCAAGATTGTAGAGAATTAAACCTTGTTCATCTTTTGCGTGTACAGACTATTGATGATACCGTCGAACAGTCCGATGGTAGGTACAATAATTCTGGTGGCTTTTATATGAGTAGCTATCTCGAGAAATATTTCAGCAGCAGGTACAATAACATCGGCCCGGTCCGGTTTCAACTTATATTGCTTGATACGCTGTTCGGTAGAGAGCTTTCAATGTTTCATATATATCTTGCAGTGATCTTTTTTATTTTACTTTGTTTCATACTGAAAGAGAACTGTTTAAATTTTCTGCAAAAATATCAATGTGGGATGTAATCGTCATAACGATATTATTACGAACTTATTACAATGTTTATTTGTTATTTTTATATATCAGTAGAAACACTTATATTCGCAAAAGTATTGAAACAGACTTGGTTAAAAAATATAGAATTTATGAAAACAATGAATTATTCCCTTATTCGTATTCTCTTTGCACTTGTGATAGGATTGGTACTCGTGATTTGGCCAAATGCGGCTGCCAGCTATATTGTCATTACAGTTGGTGTTGCCTTTTTAATTCCCGGTGTTATCAGCCTTTTTGGCTATTTCGGCCGGAAAAGACAGGAAGGTGAGGCGGCTCCCCGTTTCCCGATAGAAGGAATCGGCAGTTTATTATTTGGACTTTGGCTGATTGTGATGCCTGAATTCTTTGCAGATGTTCTGATGTTTTTATTGGGATTTATCCTGATAATGGGAGGAGTGCAACAGATTGCTTCTTTATCGATGGCACGTCGGTGGATGCCTGTTCCGGGAGTGTTTTACCTGGTTCCTTCATTGATTCTTATTGCAGGTATCATCGCTTTGTTTAATCCGACGGGAGCACGTAATACTGCATTTATAATTATTGGTGTGAGTAGTTTGGTTTATTCGCTTACCGAATTAATCAACTGGTTCAAGTTTACCCGTCGTCGTCCGAAGACTCCGGTGGTACATGACGATGATGATATTGAGGATGCAAAGATAATCGAATAAAAAAGAAGAGGACTGCTTCACAGCACCCCTCCCCGCAAACTTAAAACAACCAACAAAAGAAATAGATAATTTCATAACGGTGAACAGTGAGTGGTAAACGGTAAATGCGTTGCAGTGCAATTTGTTCACCGTTTATCGTTCACCGTTCTTTTTTTCTATCTCACAAATAACAGTTCCCTGTATTTCGGAAGCGTCCACATCTGGTTGTCAACAATGAGTTCCAACTTATCGATGTGGTAGCGGATTTCTTCCAGTGCCGGAACGATCGTGTCGTGGTAGGCAATGGCTTTTTCCCGTTCGCTTTCTATCTTGTTCGCAACCTTACGAGCTTCAATCATTGCATCTACATGTTCCTTGATGAAGGCTGTGCGGTCGGCAATCTCTTCAATAAGTTCCAGGTTTTTAGCAGACAATTTCGCTGCCTTTTCTGCCGGGAAAAGAGATTGCATCTTATAGACATTATTAATTAAATCCGTTTGATATTGAGTGGCCACCGGAATGATATGGTTCATAGCCAAATCACCCAATACACGCGCCTCGATCTGAATCTTCTTCGTATACGTTTCCCATTTCACTTCGTTGCGGGCTTCCAGTTCTTTCTTTGTCATTACACCGGTAGCTTCGAACATAGCAATGGTTTCCGGTTTCAGGTAGTTATCGAAGATAACAGGAACACTGGTTTCGCAATCCAGTCCACGACGGGCTGCTTCTTTCTTCCATTCGTCGCTGTAACCATTGCCGTCAAAATGAATCGCTTTACATTCCTTGATATATCCACGGATAATTTCGAGAATGGCAGACACTTTAGGTTCTCCTTTTTCAATCAAAGCATCCACATCTTTCTTAAACTTCACCAATTGGTCTGCTACGGCAGAGTTCAATGCAATCATGGCAGACGCACAGTTTGCCTCGGAACCTACGGCACGGAACTCAAAACGGTTTCCGGTGAAAGCAAAAGGAGAGGTACGGTTACGGTCAGTATTATCAATCAACAATTCGGGAATCTGCGGAATATCCAACTTCATTCCCTGTTTGCCGCTAAGACTAATCAAATCATCTTTCGTACTGTTTTCAATGTGATCCAATACCTGCGACAATTGCTTCCCGAGGAAAGAGGAGATGATGGCAGGAGGTGCCTCATTAGCTCCCAGACGGTGGGCGTTGGTAGCGCTGGAGATAGAAGCTTTCAACAATCCGTTATGATGATAAACTGCCATCAATGTGTTTACGACGAAGGTAACAAAACGCAGGTTATCTTCCGGAGTCTTACCCGGTCCCATTAATAAAATGCCCGTGTCAGTTCCCAGCGACCAGTTGTTGTGTTTGCCCGATCCGTTGACGCCCTTAAAAGGTTTTTCATGAAGCAGTACGCGGAAACCATGACGGCGACTAACCTTACGCATCAATGACATAATCAGTAAGTTATGGTCGTTAGCAAGGTTACACTCTTCAAAGATGGGGGCTAACTCGAACTGGTTCGGGGCAACCTCGTTGTGACGGGTCTTAACAGGAATACCCAGCTTTAACGCTTCAATTTCGAGGTCCTTCATGAAAGCGGCTACGCGGGTGGGGATAGCACCGAAGTAGTGGTCCTCCAACTGCTGGTTTTTGGCACTGTCATGTCCCATCAAAGTACGACCGGTCATTAGCAAGTCCGGGCGTGCGGCATACAATCCTTCGTCTACGAGGAAGTATTCCTGTTCCCAGCCCAAGTAAGCAACTACTTTTTTCACTTCCGGGTTGAAGTAACGGCATACGTCTACAGCAGCTTTATCTACAGCCCGCAATGCTTTCAGCAAGGGAGCTTTATAGTCGAGAGCTTCGCCGGTATATGCGATAAACACAGTTGGGATGCAAAGCGTATCATCTACAATGAAAGCAGGTGATGAGGGGTCCCATGCGCTGTAACCACGGGCTTCGAATGTATTACGGATACCGCCATTCGGAAAAGAAGAAGCATCCGGTTCCTGCTGTACAAGCAGTTTACCAGTAAATTCTTCCATCATACCGCCTTTGCCATCATGTTCAACGAAAGCATCATGCTTTTCAGCTGTACCCTCGGTCAGCGGTGCGAACCAGTGCGTATAATGAGTAACACCCATTTCAATGGCCCATTTCTTCATGCCGGCAGCTACTTCGTCGGCAATACTGCGATCTAGCGGAGCACCGTTGTCAATGGCGTCAATCAGTGCATTGTATACCTTGCTGGGAAGGTATTTGAACATCTTCTCCTTGTTGAATACATACTTGGCGAAATACTCCGAAGGACGTTCGGCAGGTGTTGCTACCTCAACAGCTTTCTTTTTGAAAGCTGTCTCTACTACTCTGAATCTAAGTTTTGACATAATACCTGATTTGATTTGTTGTTAAATATGTTAGAGTAAATAATTACTTTGTTATGTGGTTCCCGGAAAGGCGATCAAACCTGTCCGGAAGTTTTTACTGTGATTAGTGAGGTAGTGATTAGTAGCAAGTTGTGTGTAGCTGTCTTTCACTAATCACTAAACCGTTCATCACTAAATTAGTTGTAAGCCGATTCTCCGTGTTCGTAAATATCAAGACCTTCTTCTTCGATACGTGCCGGAACGCGAAGTCCGTGAATCTTATCAAGCGTTTTGAAAATGATGAATCCCATGCCTGCTGCCCATGCACCTACTACCAATGCTCCGAATATTTGTGCACCGAGGAATCCGAAACCGTAGCCATAGAATAAACCTTCACTGGTGGAGAACAAACCTGTAAGAATAGTTCCTAAAAAGCCACAAACACCATGTACAGAAGATGCACCTACCGGATCGTCTATCTTTAACACTTTGTCAATGAAGTCAACGGAGAATATCATTACGACACCACATATTGCACCTATTAAGGCTGCTCCTGCGGGAGATACTGCGTCACATCCTGCTGTGATGCCTACCAGCCCTGCCAAGATACCATTCAGCGTCAATGACAGGGAAGGTTTTCCATATTTCATCCAGCTCACCAACAGAGCGAAGAAACCACCGGCACAAGCTGCTAAATTCGTTGTCAGGAATACGTGGGAGATGGCGATAGCATCGGCTTCGGTTGCTGCTGCCAATTGAGAACCGGGGTTGAATCCGAACCATCCGAACCAAAGAATGAATACGCCTAGTGCGGCAATAGTCAGGCTATGGCCTGGGATAGCTTTTGATTTGCCGTCTTTACCATATTTACCGATACGGGGACCAAGAATGGCAGCACCTACCAAAGCAATCCATCCACCTACAGAGTGAACGACCGTAGAACCGGCAAAGTCATGGAAGGTGGTTCCGAAGAGACTCATCATGAAAGAACCTTCTTCACCGTTCATCAACCAGCCTCCGCCCCATGTCCAGTGACCGGATATCGGATAAATCAGTACACTGATAAAGATGGTGTAGACGATATACATGGAGAATTTTGTACGTTCTGCCATGGCTCCTGATACAATTGTAGCTGCTGTCGCACAGAATACGGTTTGGAATATGAGGAATCCTTCGGTTGGCAGGCCATTATCAATGAAAGAAAGGTCGAAGAAGTGGGGCATTCCGATGAATCCGCCTGCGCCGAACATCAATCCGAAACCGATAAACCAGTATAGTAAAGAGCCGAACATGAAGTCTACAAAGTTCTTCATCAGAATGTTGGCAGTATTTTTCACTCTGGTAAAACCTGCTTCTACTAATGCAAATCCCGGCTGCATGAAGAATACGAGCATTGCTGCAAGCAACATCCATACAGTATTCAATCCAAGAGCTAATTCACCAAGCGTATCGGGAGCTGCTGATGCTTCTTCGGCAGGAGCGGTAACGACTTCGGTAATTGTTTCTGTAACTGCTGCAACTGTATCGGCAGCGGCCGTGTTTTGTGCCGACATATCAGTAGTAAAACAGCACAAAATGAATATAGTAGTGGCTATCCACAGCTTTACGAAGCTATGGCTTTTATATTTTGTATCCATAATAGTATAATCTTATTTAACGTTCTTGTTCTGCATTGTAGAGGGCTATGTCACCACGTTCGGCAGTGCGTATGCGGATAGCGTCTTCGATAGGAATGACGAAAATACGTCCGTCACCGATTTCTCCGGTCTGTGCAGCTTTGATGATAGCCTGCACTGTTTTCTCGGTATTCTTGTCGCGCACGACAATAGAGATCAAAATTCGTTCAATGGTGCTGGTGTCATAAACTACGCCACGGTAGATACGTCCTTGCCGTGCTTTTCCAATGCCTCTTACATCGTAATAAGAGAACCATTCGATGTCCGCTTCCAGAAGTGCATCTTTCACCTCCTCGAACTTGGTTTTACGGATAATTGCTTCAATCTTTTTCATATACCTTATTGAATTAATGTGTTTTTGTCGTAAATCCTTAGAAACTCATACCGAATATCAGATATGTCTTGTCCATAACGGGCGATACGATGAACTGCACAAAGATGGGGATCAAGAAACTGTCCGTCACTTTTACCTCTTTGGCCGCTTTCAGCGAAATGTCCGTGAAGCCGCTTATCTTCTCACCTGTGTACATGTAAGACTTGGTGGATATGCCTACGGAGGGAGTCAGTGTAACCTTCCCCGGACAGGCAATGTCATATGCGGCATTGAAATAGGCTGAAAAATTCTGATCGCCATCCGGATTCTTGTCTGCTCCGGCAACACTTGCTCCAATCTTATTGACTGTCTGCTGTGCCTTGGCAACTTTAATCTTAGCCTTGATTGTATCTCTTCTTGCATTAAGAGTGCTGATATCATTAACAAGCTTATCATGCATCTGACGCATCTTGTCAGCGTTGTCTGCCGCAAGATTGTATGTCTGCTGTAATGCCTGCTGCTTAGTTACAAGAGTCTGCTTCTGTTCAAGGAACTTCCTTGCATCCTCATCATTTCCGGCAACTACTGCCTTCTCGGCATACTTCTGAAGTTCATCAATCTGTGCATTGCATGCATCCAGTTCTCTCTTGGCTCTCTGTTCATCAGCCATAACTGATGCTGTCTCCTGCTTAACCTTACCAAGGTCACTTTCGAGATTTCTGAGATACTGGTCTACCATCTTCTCAGGATCTTCCATCTTGTCAAGCAATGCATTAATGTTAGCTGACATAATATCTTTGAATCTTGAAATAATTCCCATCTAACTGTACCTCCACACATTAATTAGTTATTTCTGTTAAATTATAACCTATATAAAATAAAATGTCACTAAAAATTTATTAATGACCTGATTATGACCTGATTATTCGTCTTTTTTTTCTTCGTCAAGGCGTTTAAAAACCATATCATATCCGTCACAGCCATAATTAAGGGAACGATTTACCCTGCTTATAGTTGCAGTGGATGCTCCGGTAGCTTCCGCAATATCAATATATGTCCTGTTTTCCCTAAGCATCTTAGCTACTTCATATCGTTGCGAAATTGTCTCTATTTCCTTAACGGTACATATATCCTCAAAAAAAGCATAACATTCCGATTTATCTTTCAGGCAAAGTATAGCTTCATACAAATGATCTACCTGACTGGTTCTTACATTTCTGCTCATAATGTCCACCTGTTTCTAACTTTTTTACTACATCAGTTTAACACTTTAAAGCATTTTAGTCCAGTATAAATTTATGGATTACCTCTACGATACCATCCTCGTCATTTGTAGGAGCAACGTAATCTGCAGCTTCTTTTACCACATCTTTGGCATTGCCCATTGCAACACCAAGCCCTGCATATT
>ERZ860264.1891-NODE-1891-length-12784-cov-3.684186_pt1 | contig 12784 bp, 11 predicted proteins | sample MGYA00509980_ERZ860264 | MGnify/ENA primary metagenome ERZ860264 (study PRJEB30046, sample SAMN00715212) | human gut metagenome | study: EMG produced TPA metagenomics assembly of the A metagenome-wide association study of gut microbiota in type 2... | reverse complement strand
GCCGGTGACGATGCCGTCCATGCTGCAGGGCAGCACGATGGTGTGGATGATATGCCACTTGCCGGCACCCAGACCCAGCGCACCCTCGCGGTAGCCCTGGGGCACCGTTTTCAGGGATTCCTGGGTGGTGCGGATGATGGTGGGCAGGTTCATGATCACCAGCGTCAGGCTGCCGGAGAGCAGGCAGGTCTGGAAGCCCAGCGTCTGGGCGAACACCAGCATCCCCACCAGACCGTAAATGATACTGGGGATGCCCGCCAGCGTCTCGTTGGTGAACTCGATCACCGAGATGACCTTGCGGTTCCGGGCGTACTCGGTCAGGTAAACGGCCGCGCCCACACCCAGCGGCAGTACGATCAGAAGCGTCAGCAGGATGACATACAGCGTGTTGAGGATCGCAGGCAGGATGCCGTCCGTGCCCTTCAGCACACTGGCGGTGGTGGTCAGGAATTTCCAGCTGATGTGCGGGATGCCGCGCACCAGCACCATGCCCAGAATGCCTGCCACCAGTACGATGACCAGCACAGCCGAGACCCAGACCAGAGCGTTCATCACGCGGTTCCAGGTGCGGCGGGAGGCAGAAGCACTGTTATTCATCGCGCTTCCCTCCCTTCAGCACCACATTGAGCAGGATATTGATGCCCATGATAAAGACGAACAGCACCAGCGCAATGCTGAACAGCGCCTGTTTCTGCAGGCCGCTGGCGTAGCTCATCTCCTTGGCAATGGCGGTGGTCAGGAAGGTGACGCTGCGGAACAGGCTGTCCGGCATGTTGGGGCTGTTGCCAGCCACCATCATCACGGCCATGGCCTCGCCGATGGCGCGGCCGATGCCCAGCACAACGCCTGCGGCAATGCCGCTTTTCGCCGCCGGGATGCTGATCTTGAACCATGTTTCGGTGTCGGTAGCGCCCAGCGCCAGACTGCCCTGCTCATACTCCGGCGGCACGGCGTTGAGCGCCGTCACCGACACGGACACGATGCTGGGTAAGATCATGATGGAAAGCACCACGATGGCGCTCAGCAGGCAGGCACCGGAGGCCTTGCCGAAAGCTTTTGCCACGGCGGGCACCAGCACCTGCATGCCCAGCAGGCCGAACACAACGCTGGGGATGCCGCTCAGCAGCTCAATGGCGGTCACGACCACGGTGCGCACCTTCGGGCCTGCAGCTTTGGAGAGGAACACCGCCGTCAGCAGGCCGATGGGCACACCGATCACGGTGGCACCCAGCGTGCCGTAAACGCTGGACAGGATGAAGGGCAGGATGCCGTAGGCCGGGTCGGCGGCGGTGGAAGCCCACCGGGTGCCGAACAGGAACCGGAACAGCCCGATCTTCTGGATGGCAGGCACACCGGAGAGGACCATGTACACTGAGATCAGGAGCACACAGCCCACCGCCAGGATGCCGCAGAGGAAGAAGATGAAGTTCATCACCGCTTCCAGCCACTCAGCAGGGGTTCTGGGGAGAGAAATCTTTTTGTTGTTCATAGCATCATTGCTTTCCGCAATTACTCATTCACAGGAACAGCACCGGCAGTACGGATCAGGTCAGCAGCATCGGCACTGGTAGCAAAGTCGAAGAAGGCCTGCGCCTGCTCAGACAGGGTGACAGACTTGTTGGTGACGAACACGAAGGGACGCTGCACCTCGTAGCTGCCGTCCTTGACGGTCTCCTCGCTGCACTCCACACCGCCAACGGTGACCATCTTCACGGTGTCGCCCACAGCGGACAGGGAAGCGTAGCCGATGGCCAGAGGGTTGGCCTCCACAGCGCTGATGACAGCGCCGGTAGCGGTCAGCTCCTGCGCGTACTTGCAGCTGTCCTTGACATCCACGATGCTCTCAAAGCCATCACGGGTGCCGGAGCCAGCCTCACGGCCGATCAGAACGATCTCGCCGTCGTCGCCGCCGACCTCAGACCAGTTGGTGATCTCGCCGGTGAACATCTGCTTGAGCTGGTCAACGGTCAGGTCCTCCACCTTGCTTGCATTGTTGACGATGATGGCGATGCCGTCCAGAGCGATGGTGGTGCCATCCACGTCAGCCTTCTCGTCGTCCTTCAGGGCACGAGAGGACAGGCCGATGTCCAGGGTCTTATCGGCAGCACCGGTGATGCCTGCGCCGGAACCAGTGGGGTCGTAGCTGACAGTGACACCCGGCTCAACCTCAGCAAAGCCTTCGGTCAGGGCAGCGATGACGTTCTTCATGGAAGTAGAACCGCCGGTCGCAACGTTGCCGCTCAGGGTGCCGGCTGCCTGCCCGGCAGCGGAAGAAGCGGTGGTGGAAGAAGCAGAACCGCCGCAAGCGGTCATACCAACAGCCAGTGCCAGAGCAGCGGCAACAACAGCAACATTCTTGAGTTTCATTGTGTAATCTCTCCTTGTTTGTGACGAAAATCTTTTCTCGTGGGCAGCTCTCGTGAAAAGCTATCCACAGGCAACTATTATACAAGGATATGTCGAAGAATACAATAACAAATCCTTTACAAAAGTGTGAAAAGTAATACAAAGACCCTCTCTGTCCTGCTGATGCACGCCGGCACCTCCAAAAGGGAGGGGCGGCATTGCGAAGCAATGACGGAGAGGGTCTTTTTCTATTTCGCTGTGCTTTACTTACTTGGGCTGCTTGCCGATGTAAGCCAGGATGCCGCCATCAGCGTACAGGATCTGGCCGTTGACAAAGTCGGAAGCGTGGGAAGCCAGGAACACGCAGGGGCCGACCATGTCCTCGGGGGTGCCCCAGCGGCCTGCGGGGGTCTTGGCGCAGATGAAGGTATCGAAGGGATGGCGGCTGCCATCGGGCTGGATCTCGCGCAGGGGAGCGGTCTGGGCGGTGGCAATGTAGCCGGGGCCCATGCCGTTGCACTGGATGTTGTACTCGCCGTACTCGGAGGCGATGTTTTTGGTCAGCATCTTCAATGCGCCCTTGGCGGCGGCGTAGGCAGAGACGGTCTCGCGGCCCAGCTCGCTCATCATGGAGCAGATGTTGATGATCTTGCCCTCGCGCTTGGCGATCATATCGGGCAGAACCGCCTTGGAGCAGTTGAAAGCACCGCCAACGTGCACGTCGATGACGCGCAGGAAATCGGTGTGGCTCATCTCGATCATGGGCACACGCTTCATCAGACCGGCGTTGTTCACCAGAATGTCTACGGGGCCCACCTCAGCCTTGATCTGGGCGATCATGGCGTTCACAGCAGCCTCATCGGTGACATCGGCCACATAGCCGTGTGCGTCGATGCCGACAGCCTTGTAGGCGGCCAGGCCCTTTTCCAGGCTGCCCTCGTTGGAGCAGTTGAAGCAGACGGTAGCGCCGCACTTTGCCATGCCCTCGGCAATGGAGAAGCCGATGCCGTGTGCGCCGCCGGTGATCAGGGCAACCTTGCCCTTCAGGTCAAATGCAGTAAGATCCATAAGTAGAACTCCTTTACTGAAAAACCCCGCGCCGGATCGCCGGTGCGGGGTCTTGTTTGTGTTTAGCGCAGGTCGGTGGTAGCGATGTTATCCATGTCGTCAAACTCCATGTTCTCGCCGCCCATAGCCCAGATGAACGTATAGTTCGAGGTGCCAACACCACTGTGGATGCTCCAGGAGGGGCTGATGACAGCATCCTCGTTGTGCATCACGATGTGGCGGGTCTGGGTAGGCTCGCCGCACATATGGAACACCACCTGCCCCTCGGGCAGTTCAAAGTAGGTATAGATCTCCATGCGCCGCTCGTGGGTGTGGCTGGGCATCGTGTTCCAGTTGGAACCCGGCTCCAGCGCGGTCATGCCCATGCTCAGCTGGCAGGTCTTCAGCACATCCGGGTGGATGAACTGGTTGATGGTGCGCTTGTTGCAGGTATCCACGCTGCCCAGCGGGCGGTGGTTTGCGTCAGCCATCTTGATCAGACGGGTCTGGTAAGCGCAGTGTGCCGGAGCAGAGACCATATAGAACTTGGCGGGATGCTCCGGGTCTGCGGAAGCAAAGGTGACTTCCTTGGTGCCCTGCGTAATGTACAGGCAGTCCTTATAGCCCAGCTCGTACTTTACGCCGTCGGCCACCACGATACCGGTGGAATCCTTGCCGATGTTGAACATACCGATCTCGCGGCGCTCCAGGAAATAGTGGGTGCCGAAGTTTGCCCAGATATCGATGCCCTTGTCGATGGACACGGTCTCGTGCACCGGCATACAGCCCAGCGTGACCATACGGTCCACATGGCTGTAAACGGCAACAACTTCATCTGCCTTGTACAGGCCGGTGATGAGCATCTCGTCCCGCATTTCCTCGGTGGTATAGCGCTTGAAATCTTTCTGGTTGCAGGAATAACGGATATCCATAGCGGACTCCCTCCTGCTCTTAGCGCTGGATACGGCCGGAACCGTCGCCGCCAGCCAGCTTCTCGACCTCGGACACGGTCATCATGTTGTAGTCGCCCTCGATGGAGTGCTTCAGAGCGGAAGCTGCAACTGCGAACTCCACAGCCTCCTGCGTGCTCTTGCCGGTCAGCAGGCTGTAGATCAGGCCGCCGCCGAAGGAGTCGCCGCCGCCAACGCGGTCGATGATGTGCAGGTCGTACTTCTTGGAGAAGCAGTACTCGTTGGAAGCAACATCGTACAGCATAGCGCTCCAGCCGTTGTCGAATGCGCTGTGGCTCTCACGCAGGGTGATAGCGACCTTCTCGAAGTGGAACTTGTCAGCCAGCTGCTTGGCAACGCTCTTGTAGCCCTCAGCGTTCAGCTTGCCGCCGTAGATATCGGTAGCCTCGGCCTCGATGCCGAACACGTCCTTTGCGTCCTCCTCGTTGGAGATGCAGACATCAACGTACTGGCACAGATCGGTCATGGCAGCGCGGGCCTGCTCACGGGTCCACAGCTTGCCGCGGTAGTTCAGGTCGCAGCTGATCTTCACGCCGTGAGCCTTAGCAGCCTTGCAGGCCTCGCGGCAGATCTCGACAACGTTCTCGCCCAGAGCCGGGGTGATGCCGGTGAAGTGGAACCAATCCACGCCCTCGAAGATCTTCTCCCAATCGAAATCGGAAGGCTGTGCCAGCTGGATAGCGCTGTTGGCACGGTCGTAGATGCAGACAGAACCACGCTGAGAAGCGCCCTTCTCGTTGTAGTAGATACCAACGCGGTCACCGCCACGGGTGATCATGCTGGTGTCAACGCCGTAGCGGCGCAGGCTGTTGACAGCGGCCTGACCGATTGCGTGTGCGGGGAGCTTAGTAACAAAAGCTGCGTCCAGACCGTAGTTGGCCAGAGAAACAGCAACGTTGGCCTCGCCGCCGCCGAAGGTGAACTCCAGGCTGTTAGCCTGGACAAAGCGCTCATAGTTGAACGGCTGCAGACGGACCATCAGTTCGCCAAAAGTAACGACTTTCATTGTGGTGTACTCCTTTATAATCAGATGTGTTTTATATCACCCGCCGCAGGGTGGACCGGTGCGGCGGGAAACGCCGTGGAAATGCTCAGGAACTCAGGCCTGGACCAGGTGCATTGCAAAGCCGGCGATCTCGTCAGCAAAGTAGCAGGCGATGGTCTTGCCGTTCTTGACATTCTTGCTGTCCAGATCGAACTTCACGCCGCGCTGAGACAGGTGATAGATGGCACGGTCAACGTTGTTGCAGGCGATGGCAATGTGGCCATTGGTGCCGCGGCCGGGCTTCTTCATGATCTCGAATTCCTTGTTGCCCACAAAGATGCTGGAGTTGCCGGGAGCGACCTTCATGTTCAGCAGACCGCCCAGCAGGGTGGCGACCTTCATGGCCTCTTCCTCGTTGCCGGTGTTGATGCCGACGTGCAGCAGCTTCAGGCCCAGCATGGTGTCAACAGCTTCCTTGCTCTGTGCAGTGATCTTTGCCCAGTCGCCGGCCTTGATCACGTCGCTCTTGCACATCCAGGTGCCGCCCACAGCGAAGATCTGGTCGTAGCCCAGATAATCGTTGACGTTCTTGGCGTTGACGCCGCCGGTGCACATCCAGCGAGCGCCCTTCAGGGCAGCGCCGATGTTCTTCAGCATACCCACGCCGCCGTTTGCCTCGGCGGGGAAGAACTTCAGAGCCTCGCAGCCCATGTTCATGGCCTGCTGCATCTCGCCTGCGGAGCAGGTGCCGGGCATCATGATGCCGCCCTTGTCGATGACGTGCTTGCAGACCTCGGGGTCGAAGCCGGGAGCAACGATGAAGGAAGCACCGGCAGCCATAGCACGGTCAGCCTGCTCGCAGGTCAGAACGGTGCCGGCGCCCAGCAGCATCTCGGGCATCTCCTCGTGGATCTTGCGGATGCACTCTTCAGCACAGGCAGTGCGGAAGGTGACCTCGGCTGCGGGCAGACCGCCCTCAGCCAGAGCCTTGCACAGGGGCAGGGCCTCGTCCACGCTGTTGAAGGCGATAACAGGGATAATGCCGATCTGATAGACCTTTTCTACGATGGGATTCATAACGCATTTCTCCTTTTATATTTGAACTCTCTCGGTGCGTCGGGCTTGCTCCTGTGGGCGCAATACCCCCCTACGCGCTTATGATACTAGTATAAACGAACAGCCCGTCTTTGGTAATACTCAACAAGCACAATGTTTGGCATAATAGCTTGTATACATTGCACAAAAATGACGAACGACCCGAAAAATCGGGGCAAAACCCGGTGAAAATGCTGTGAAATTGCTGTAAAAACTGGCTCAGATGCCAAGTGTTTCCAGTATCTCTGCCACGCCGTCGTGGTCGCAGTCGGCCTTGCTGACAAGGCGCGCCAGCGCCTGAATTTCCGGCATTCCGTTGGCCATTACAGCGGCGACCCCTGCCTTTTGCAGCATGGCGCGGTCGTTCTCACTGTCGCCCACCGCAAGGGTACTTTCGTGCGGGACGCCCAGCCGGTCTGCCAGCGCGCGCAGCGCTTCGCCCTTGTCCACACCGGCGGCGGTCACCTCCACATTTTTCGGCGACCCCTGCACGACCTCCACGCCCGGGACGGCGTAAAAGCGGGGCAAGGCAGCCGCAGCCTGCTGCGGGTCCTCAAAGAACACGCAGAGCTTTTCAATGGCAAAGGCGTTGCGGCTCATCCACTCGGCTGCGTCCCGCAGGATGGTAAAGCGTCCGTCATTGGGCTGGCGCGCTTCGGTGCTGTCCTTCTGCGCCGCCCGGGCAGCGGCCAGCGCAATGCTGCGGGCATCGGTGCAGGCGTATCCGTCCGAGAAAATGCGCAGGTCGGCGTGGAAGCTTTCGCAGACGGCAAAGGCTTCGCGGGCAGTCTCCACCGGCATCAGGCTGTGCAGCAGGCAGACCGGGGTGCTGGTGCGGTGCTCTTTCGCGTTGGAATAGCGGCTGTACACTGCGCCCACGGGGTCTGCGCCTAAGTCCCACACGGCGGCACCGTTGCAGGTGATGACGTAGCGGATGCCGGGCAGCTGCGCTACCTCCGGCGGCAGACTGGCCAGCGGACGGCCGGTGGCGGGCACGATGTACACGCCCTTGTCCACGGCGGCCTGCAATGCGGCGCGGGTGCGGGGCGTGACGTGTCCCTCGCGGTTCAGCAGAGTGCCGTCCAGATCCAGTGCGACCAGACGGATGGCAGGAAATTCTTGTGGCATGACGTACTCCTTTTATAAATAAGATACAGCTTATTTTTATTGTATCGCAGGGGCAGCAATTGCGCAAGTGGACGGAATGTGCTATAATAACACGTCAATTCACATAAAAAATAGGAGAAACGACATGAAGCTTAGCCAACTGCGCAGCCGGTGCCGCCCGCACCTGTGGTACCAGCTGTACTGGGTGGTGTACCTGATCTGGTTCTTCTGGCTGGATCTCACCGTTACCGCCCCGAAATATATCCTGCATAGTCCGCTGGACGATCTGATCCCCTTCAACGAGTGGTTCGTGATCCCCTATTGCAGCTGGTTTTTGCTGCTGGCAGGGGTGACGGCGGCGCTGTGGTGGTGCGATACCGCCAGCTACGATAAGCTCTGCCTGACCATGTTTTCCGGCATGACCTTCTGCCTGATCGTGTACATGATCCTGCCCAACGGGCTGGAGCTGCGCCCCGCTGTGGAGCCCCTTGGCCGGGATAACCCGGCGCTGCGGATCATGCAGCTGCTGTGGAAAGCGGACGCCGCCGTGAACGTCTGTCCCTCCATCCACTGCCAGAGTTCTGCCTGCATGGCAATGGCCTTCAGCCACAGTAAGCTGGCAGAGGGCAAGCCTCTGCGCAAGGTGCTGGCATGGGTTTGGGCGGCGCTGATCTGCCTGTCCACCGTGTTCACCAAGCAGCACTCGGTCATTGACGTGGCCTGCGGCTTGGCAGTGGCTTTTGTGTGGCTGCCGGTGGCGTACCGCCCGGCGCGGGCACTTCATTGAACAAAATAGCAAAAAAATGAGGGCAATTTTCGGTTGCTCCTGCTATTGACAGTTGCCCGGCAGTTGGGTAATATGGTCGTATACTAATATATCACCAACTGACCCCGAAGGGAGAACACTGCAATGGCATCTTTGAGTGCAAGGGAACAGGCGTATCAGACCATCCGAAGCCGGATCATCACCATGGAGCTGAAGCCCGGCGACCCCCTGAACGACAGGGAGCTTGCGGAGCAGATGGGCATCAGCCGCACCCCCATGCGGGAAGCGCTGATCATGCTCAACATTGCCCACATGGTGACCATCAAGCCCCAGAGCGGCACCTATGTGGCCCCCATTGATCTGGAGCTGATGGAGATGGAGCAGTTTGCGCGCTTCACGCTGGAAAAAGAGCTTCTGAACCGGATCCGGGGCCGCCTGACCGGCGAGCAGGAGAGAGCCTACCGGCTGCTGATCGAGCAGTACCGTGTGCTGGAAAGCCACCCGGAGGCCGAGAACCGCGAGACCCGGATGCTGGATCTGGACAACGCCTTCCACCGCCGCGCCTTTGAGCTCTGCGGCATGGAAGGACACTTTGACCACATGCTTTCCACCTTTCAGCACATCGAGCGGCTGCGCAAGTTCAGCCTGCAGACGGATGAGAACAAATCGGTCTGTGGTGCCCACACCCGCATCCTGGAGGCTGTGCTCCACGGCACGGAGGAGGATGTGAGCCGGGCACTGAGTGAACATCTGCACCGGTATAAGCTCAGTGTGGATCAGGCCCGTGCCGCCCACCCGGATTATTTTATCGGCAACGGTGATACATGGTAAAAATTTCTTTCGTCAAACTGCCCAATGCGTGTATTTTGCGGCCGGATGGGGGCAAAATCCCATGCATGGTCGTTTCTTTGTGTAAAGTATACAAGAAAAAACATCAAAACTTGTCAAAACGTCAATTGCTAATTTGAAACTGATATATTAGAATATAAGCAAGAGTGTGTCACGGCACCCGCCGCGGCATTTAAGAAGCAAAGCAACAAACAAGGAGGAACCCACTATGCCTATGAAAATGGGTTGGCGTTGGTACGGTGAGGGCAACGATCCCATCACCCTCAACGACATCAAGCAGATTCCCGGCGTGACCAGCATCGTCTGGGCACTGCACAACAAGATGCCCGGTGAGATCTGGGAGATCGACGAGATCCAGAAGGTCGCCGATCAGATCCACGCCTACGGCTTCGACATGGACGTGGTCGAGTCTGTCAATGTCCACGATGACATCAAGATCGGCCTGCCCACCCGCGACAAGTACATCGAGAACTACAAGCAGTGCATCCGCAACCTGTCCAAGTTCGGTGTCAAGGTCATCTGCTACAACTTCATGCCCATCTTTGACTGGACCCGTACCGACCTGTTCCACCCCGTCGGCGACGGCTCCACCGCACTGTTCTACGAGAAGGACAAGATCAAGGGCGACTACAAGTCCATGGCCGAGTACATCATGTCCTTCACCGAGAAGTACAACATGACCTTCCCCGGCTGGGAGCCGGAGCGTATGGCAAAGCTGGACGAGCTGTTCAAGGCCTATGCCCCTGTCACCAAGGAAAAGCTGTGGGAGAACCTGAAGTACTTCCTGGAAGCTCTGATGCCCACCTGCCGCGAGTGCGACATCAAGATGGCCATCCACATGGACGATCCCCCTTGGGATATCTTCGGCCTGCCCCGCCTGCTGGTGGATGCTGAGAGCATCGACCGCTTCCTGAGCATGGTGGACGACGAGTACAACTGCCTGACCCTGTGCTCCGGCAGCCTGAACGCAAACCCCAACAACAACGTTGCCGAGATCGTCCGCAAGCACTGCGACCGCATTGCATTTGCTCACATCCGCAACATCCACCACTTCCCCAATGGCGACTTCTCCGAGGCTGCTCACCGCGACTGCTGCGGCGAGACCGGCATCATCGAGATCCTGCGCGCCTACCATGACTGCGGCTACGAGGGCTACATCCGCCCCGACCACGGCCGTCAGCTGTGGGAGGAAGGCCCCGGCAACTGCCGCCCCGGTTACGGCAAGTATGACCGTGCTCTGGGTATCCAGTACATGCTGGGTGTCTGGGACCTGCTGGATCGTCTGGACGAAGAGAAAAAGAAAGGCTGAGTACTATTATGAAGCTGTCTGATATCAAGAACGGCAATCTGTCCGCCGAGTGGGCAGAAAAGGGCTACGAGCTGCCCAAGTTTGACGTGGAGGCTGTCAAGGCCAAGACCCACGCAGAGCCCACCTGGGTGCACTTCGGCGCAGGCAATATTTTCCGTGCCTTCCCCGCTGCCATCCTGAACGAGGCCCTGAACAGCGGCAAGTATGACCGCGGTGTCATTGTTGCTGAGAGCTTTGACTACGAGATCATCGACAAGGCTTACCAGCCCTACGACAACCTGAGCCTGCTGGTCTGCCTGAAGTCCACCGGCGACATCGAGAAGAAGGTCATCGCTTCCGTGACTGAGAGCCTGAAGGCTGATTACTCCTTCGGCGAGGATTGGGCTCGTCTGGTCGAGATCTTCCAGAACCCCAGCCTGCAGATGATCTCCTTCACCATCACCGAGAAGGGCTACGGCGTTGCTCCTGCTGACCTGGAGCGCGGCCTGACCCCCGTTCTGGCCATGGGCAAGGTCACCGCTCTGCTGTATGAGCGCTTCAAGGCCGGCAAGCTGCCCCTGACCGTTCAGAGCATGGATAACTGCTCTCACAACGGCGACAAGGTCAAGAGCGCTGTCCACGCCTACGCTTCCAAGTGGGTCGAGCAGGGTCTGGTTCCCGCTGAGTTCCTGGCATACGTTCAGGACGAGACCAAGATCACCTTCCCCTGGAGCATGATCGACAAGATCACTCCCCGTCCCGACGCAAAGGTCCAGGATATGCTGGCCAAGGACGGCTTTGAGGATAACTACACCATCGTGACCGAGAAGCACACCTTTACTGCTCCCTTTGTCAACGCAGAGGAGACCCAGTACCTGTGCATCGAGGATCACTACACCAACGGCCGTCCTCCGCTGGAGCTGGGCGGTGTGCTGTACTGCGACCGCGAGACCGTGGACAAGATCGAGAAGATGAAGGTCTGCACCTGCCTGAACCCCCTGCACACTGCCATGTCCATCTATGGCTGTATGCTGGGCTACACCCTCATCTCTGCCGAGATGGCAGACGAGGATCTGCGCTCCTTCATCCAGAAGATCGGCTATATCGAGGCGATGCCCGTGGTCGTTGATCCCGGCGTGCTGAACCCCTACGAGTTCATCGGCGCTGTCATCAACCGCCGTCTGCCCAACCCCTTCATGCCCGATGCTCCCCAGCGTATCGCTACCGATACCTCCCAGAAGCTGGCGATCCGCTTCGGCGAGACCATCAAGGCTTACGAGGAGCGCGGTCTGGACAAGTCCAACCTCGTGCTGATCCCGCTGGTGCTGGCAGGTTATGCCCGCTACCTGAAGGGCATTGATGACAACGGCAAGGCCTTTGAGATCTCTCCCGATCCGATGCTGGCTGAGCTGCAGGCCATCGTGGCTCCTCTGGAAGTCAAGGAAGGCGAGCAGGACTTCAGCTGCCTGAAGAACCTGTACAGCCGTGCCGACATCTTCGGTGTGGACCTGTATGCGGTCGGTCTGGGTGAGCAGATCGAGGGCATGGTCAAGGAGCTGTACGCTGGCAACGGCGCAGTCCGCAAGACCCTGCACAAGTATGTTGTCGCCCGCTGAGCGCTGACACGATCCTGAATTAAGCTATCTTCGTTCCCGCGCTGCGTTTTGCTTTGCCGCAGTGCGGGATTTTTTTGTTTTCCGGCATGGCTCTTTACATTTGGAGAGCGATTTGCAATAATAGAAAAAAAGCGCAGGAGGGTCTGTACATGAAAGTAATGGTTTTTGATGTGGGCGGCACCGAGATCAAGTATTCCGTGATGGATGAGCAGCTGAATCGGACCGATACGGGCAGCACGCCTACCCCGGCGGATTCGCAGGAACACTTCCTGAACACCCTGCGGGAGATCTACCTGCCCCACAAGGACGAGGTGGACGGCATTGCCCTGAGCCTGCCCGGCTTCATTGATGCCGAGCAGGGCGTGGTCAAGGGCGGCGGGGCACTCTCGCTGGCCTACAATGTGGGCACGCCTGTCGGCCCCCGGCTGGCCGAGGCCTGCGGCTGCCGGGTCTGGATCGAGAATGACGGCAAAGCGGCCGCCATTGCAGAGCTGGAGCGGGGCGCGCTGAAGGGCTGCAGGAACGCAGCAGTGTTCATCATCGGCACCGGTGTGGGCGGCGGTCTGATCATTGATGGGAAGCTGGTGCGCGGCCGGGACTGCACGGCGGGCGAGTACAGCTTTATGAACACCAACGCCGATGCCTGGAGCGATCCTTCCAAGACCATGGCCTGCCAGTGCAGTACCAGCGCCCTGTTGAGCGGCTACCGCGCCC
>ERZ860264.1890-NODE-1890-length-12791-cov-2.151539_pt1 | contig 12791 bp, 8 predicted proteins | sample MGYA00509980_ERZ860264 | MGnify/ENA primary metagenome ERZ860264 (study PRJEB30046, sample SAMN00715212) | human gut metagenome | study: EMG produced TPA metagenomics assembly of the A metagenome-wide association study of gut microbiota in type 2... | reverse complement strand
AAGAAGTTCTTTTTACAGAAGATATTTACGAAGATTATATAGATAAGTTTACAAAGGAAAAAGAACAGTCGGGAATTGTTAAAGCTATGTGTTTACATATAGCACATGATTGTAACCTTGCATGCAAGTATTGTTTTGCGGAAGAAGGCGAATATCATGGAAGAAGGGCTTTAATGTCAGCGGAAGTCGGAAAGAAAGCATTGGATTTCCTTGTTGCCAATTCAGGCAAAAGACGCAACCTTGAAGTGGATTTCTTTGGCGGAGAGCCTCTTATGAATTTCGGCGTTGTTAAAGAAATTGTTGAATACGGAAGACAGCTTGAAAAAGAACATGATAAGCTTTTCAGATTTACAATGACAACCAACGGTGTACTTCTTAATGATGAAGTACAGGAATTTGTAAATAAAGAATGCGGCAATGTAGTGCTCAGTGTGGACGGACGTAAGGAAGTCCACGATATGATGAGACCTTTCAGAAACGGTCAGGGAAGTTATGACCTTATAATGCCTAAGTTCAAGAAGATTGCCGATTCAAGGAATCAGATGAATTATTATGTAAGAGGCACCTTTACACATAATAATCTTGATTTTTCCAAAGATGTATTAAGCCTTGCTGATTTAGGATATAAGCAGATATCGGTTGAACCTGTAGTTGCTGATGAAAGCGAAGACTATGCATTAAGGGAAGAAGATCTTCCTAAGATATATGAAGAATATGATAAGCTTGCGGTTGAGATGATTAAGCGCGAGAAGGAAGGCAGAGGATTTAATTTCTTCCACTTCATGGTGGATTTAACAGGTGGTCCGTGTGTATATAAGAGATTATCAGGCTGCGGCTGCGGTACTGAATATCTTGCCGTGACACCATGGGGTGATTTTTACCCATGCCATCAGTTTGTAGGCCATGAAGAGTTTATTATGGGTAATGTATATGAAGGAATCAAGACTCCTGACATACGCCATATGTTTAATGAAAGCAATGTTTATTCAAAGGATAAATGCAAGGACTGCTTCTGCAAGTTCTATTGCAGTGGCGGCTGCGCAGCTAATGCGTATAATTTCAATCACGATATAAATAATCCGTATGATATTGGATGTAAGCTTCAGCGTAAGAGAGTTGAATGCGCAGTTATGATTAAATGTGCGCTTGCGGATGAAGGCGTTGAGGCAACAGATTACGGTAATATAGAAGTGCATTGTTAATTAAGGGTGAAAAAATATAAGGAGGCAAACCGTAAACGGCTCACCCAATGCAATATAGCTGTAAACGGTAAAAGACAAAATGAAAATTTGGCAGAAAATAGTTGCAACAGTAGCATTGCTCGGTGCATTTGTACTCGCCGGATACACAGTGTTAAGTGGATTTGGTAACGGACATAAGGGCAGTGCAAGAAATATCACTTTAGGACTTGATCTTAATGGTGGTGTAAGCGTTACATATCAGGCTGTGGGAGAAGTATCTACACAGGATATGAATGACGTAGTATACAAGATGGTTAAAAGAGTAGAGGAATATGACGGAGCACAGGTATACAAGGAAGGAAGTAACAGGGTTACAATAGAGATTCCCGGTGCCGATGATGCCCAGACTATTCTTGAAGAACTTGGTAAGCCCGGTGCGTTATATTTTATTAACCAGTACGCATCAGACGACAAAACAGCCAACTATACATCACAGTATGCGGTTGATGCATCAGGTAATCTTGCACTTGTTACAAAACTTAACAAGACCCTTGATGAAATCAAAGCAGACGGAACAATTATCCTTACGGGTGAGGATATAAAGGATGCACAGGGTGTATACCAGCAGAATTCATCAGGAAGCAAACAGGCCGTAGTAAGTTTTGCACTTACTGAAGAGGGCGCTGCTAAGTTTAAGGAAGCTACAACAAAGGCTGCTTCTAAGAAGTGGTCAATAGGTGTGTATTATGACGGAGAATTCATCAGCGTTCCTAAAGTTAACAGCGCAATTACCGATGGTGAAGGTGTAATTGAAGGAATGTCAGATATTGAGGAAGCAAAGAATCTTGCTTCTGCAATCCGTATCGGTGCCCTTCCTGTAGAACTTGAAGAAGTATCATCACAGGTTGTTGGTGCTACACTTGGACAGGAAGCAATAAGCACAAGTGTTAAAGCCGGTATAATCGGTTTTGCATTGCTTTTCATATTTATGATAGCTTACTATAAGATCCCTGGTCTTGCAGCTAACTTTGCATTAATTGCTTATACAGCAGGTATGCTTCTTATCCTTAATGTATTTAACTTTACATTAACATTACCTGGTATAGCAGGTATTATTCTTGGTATAGGTATGGCGGTGGATGCCAACGTAATCATTAATGCCCGAATAAGTGAGGAACTGGCAAGAGGCGTATCTGTAAGGTCAGCAATTGCAACAGGTTTTAAAAAAGCACTTTCTGCAATCATTGATGGTAACGTTACAACACTTATTGCGGCAATTGTACTTGGAATAATCGGTTCCGGCCCTGTTAAGGGATTTGCATTAACACTTGGTATCGGTATAGCACTTTCAATGTTTACATCCCTTGTTGTGGCAAGGTGGGTATTACTTCTTCTTTATCATCTTGGATGTAATAAGGAAAAAATGTACGGAATCCACAAGGAAAGAGCAAGTGTCAACTTTGTATCAAAGAGAAAGATTTTTATATCAATTTCAGCTCTTGTTATTGCAACGGGTGTTGCTTTTGCGACAATTAACGGAGTAAAGGGTGACGGAAGCTTTAATCTTGATCTTGAGTTTTCAGGCGGAACATCAACAACTGTAAATTTTGATAAAGAATATACACTTGATGAAGTAGAAAAAGAGATAATTCCAGAAATTAAGAAGGCAACAGGTCTTTCGACGGTACAGCAGCAGGCTGTAAAAGGAACCAATCAGGTAATATTTAAGACTAAATGGCTCACAGAAAAACAGCAGAATTCATTCTACAGCTTATTAAAAGATAAATATAATGTGGATGTAACCAATCCTGACAAATTAAGTTCAGAAAAGATTTCAGCAACAATAAGCTCAGAGATGAGAAGAGATGCGATTATAGCCGTTATTGTGGCAACAATATGTATGCTTATTTATATCTGGATAAGATTCAGGGATGTAAAATTTGCAACAAGTGCAATTATTGCATTAATTCATGATGTATTAATTGTTATTACATTCTATATAATTTCAAGAATACCGGTTGGAAATACATTTATAGCATGTATGCTTACGATTGTAGGTTACTCAATCAACGCAACAATTGTTATCTTTGACCGTATCCGTGAGAATATGAAGATTATGACAAAGTCAACATTATCAGAGGTTGTAAACAGCAGTATTACATCAACGCTTTCGAGAAGTATTAATACATCACTTACGACATTTATCATGGTATTGGTGCTTTACATTTTAGGCGTATCATCAATAAGAGAATTTGCCGCACCAATTATGGTAGGTATACTTGCAGGTGGTTACTCATCTGTATGTATAACAGGTGCATTATGGTTTATGATGAAGAAATCTTCGTATAAGAGAGCTCTTAAGAAGGAAAATAAATAAATGCAGGAATGGCGAATTTATTCAAAAAAAGCTGATTTTAGTGCCATAGGTAAAAAATATGGAATAGATCAGGTAATAGCAAGAGTAATCCGCAACCGGGATATAGAAGGCGATGCAGCTATGGACAGTTATCTTAACGGCAGCGTTGATTCCATGTATGACCCTATGCTTATGAAAGATATGGGAAAAGCTGTGGATATCCTTCTTGACACTATAAAAAACAAGCGAAAAATTCGCATAATAGGTGATTATGATATAGATGGAATTTGTTCCATCTATATCTTGTTTAAGGGACTTTTATTTTTAGGTGCAGATGTGGATTATGAAGTTCCGGACAGAATAAAAGATGGTTATGGAATTAACGAGAACCTTATTAAACAGGCGTATGATGACGGCAGGGAAGTAATTCTCACATGTGATAACGGCATAGCTGCCACAGAACAGGTCAGATATGCCAGATCACTTGGATTTACCGTTATTGTAACTGACCACCATGATATAAGATATGAAGAAATCGATGGTAAGAAGACATATATTCTTCCGGAGGCGGATGCCATAGTGAATCCGAAACAGGCAGACTGCAGTTATCCTTGTAGTTTTCTCTGCGGGGCAGGCGTGGCATATAAGCTTATGCAGGAACTTTTCAAACGCACAGGCAACGAAGGAAAGGAAAGGGAATTCCTTGTTTTTGCTGGAATAGCAACCGTTGGTGACGTAGTTGACTTAAAGGATGAGAACAGGATATTCGTAAAAGAAGGACTTAAACAGTTCAGACAGACAATTATGGACTGAGAGCACTTACGGTAATTAATGGACTTGATGATAAAGAAATATGTGCATATCATATAGGATTCATAATAGGACCATGTCTTAATGCCAGCGGAAGACTTGATACGGCAAAAAGAGCGTTGAAAATGCTTCTTTCAAAGGACAAATATGAAGCAGAAAGACTTGCAGGCGACCTTGTATCATTAAATGAAGAACGTAAATCCCTGACAGCGGCGGCAGTAATACTGGCAGAAAAAATTGTTGATGAGAATTACACAGATGATACCGTTCTTGTAATATATTTACCTGACTGTCATGAAAGCATAGCAGGAATTGTTGCCGGAAGAATAAGAGAAAAATATTACAAGCCGGTTATTGTACTGACCAAAGGAGAAGATGGAGTAAAAGGTTCGGCAAGGTCAATAGAAAGCTATAATATTTTTGAAAAATTATGTGAATGCAGTCATCTCCTCACCAAATTCGGAGGACATCCCCTTGCGGCAGGAATGTCACTTAAAGAAGATAATATCGAAGAATTGAGGAAATATCTCAATGAGCACAGTAATCTTACAAAGGATGACCTTACGGAAAAAGTATGGATAGATGTCCCTATGCCGCTTGAATACATAAACGAAGATATTATTAATGAACTTTCGTTGCTTGAACCTTACGGCAAGGGCAATGAAAAGCCTGTATTTGCAGACAAGAATCTTATAATTGTTTCATTTATGCGGATTGGAAGGGATGGAAAATTTGCTAAAATGGAGCTTAAAAAAAATAACGGAATGTCCATTTTTGCGATGTGTTTTAATAATTGTGACGGACTTAACGAGGCATTTATTAATAATAAAAGAATTTCCTGTACATATTATCCTGAAATTAATGAATTTCGCGGAAATAAAAAATTGCAGATTTGCATTACAGGGTATAGAATAGAAGAAGATATTTAACATGGAGGCACAGATAATGAAAAAAGTTGAAGATTATGTAAGAACAATTCCTGATTTTCCTGAGAAGGGAATTATGTTTCGTGATGTAACCAGCGTAATGCAGGACCCTGAAGGATTACAGCTCGCGATTAACGGTCTTAACGACCTTGTTAAAGATGTTGATTATGATGTGGTGGTAGGACCTGAATCCAGAGGTTTTATTTTCGGAACACCTATCGCTTATGCTAATCATAAGGCGTTTGTACCCGTAAGAAAAAAAGGAAAGCCTCCATGTGAGACTGTAGAGGCAACTTATGACCTTGAATATGGCACAGCAACAATAGAGATGCATAAGGATGCTATAAAGCCAGGACAGAAGGTTGTTATAGTTGATGACCTTATTGCAACAGGAGGAACAACAGAAGCAATAATAAAGCTTGTTGAAGAACTTGGAGGAAAAGTAGTGAAAGCTATTTTCCTTATGGAACTTGCAGGACTTGAAGGACGTAAAAAACTTGCCGGATATGATGTTGATTCGGTTATAATATATCCGGGAAAATAATTTCGGCGGACATGTTACTGCTTTAATACGGGCATCATATATAGAACAGGAGGTACTCATATGCCTGAGGAAGAATACAGACAGAGAAGAAAAATTGAAGAAAGACCATTAACACCACCTCAGACCAATGTTCCTTCGGAATTGTTTGAGATATTGAAAAAAAGTATTCTTGATTATCACCCATCCACGGATTTAAGCCTTATCGAAAAGGCATACAAGGTTGCGGATAAAGCTCACAGCGGTCAGAAACGTAAATCGGGAGAACCATATATAATCCATCCTCTTTGTGTGGCTATCATACTTGCACAGCTTGAACTTGATAAGGAGACAATTATAGCAGGAATACTTCATGATGTTATAGAAGATACAGAAGTAACTTATGAAGATATAAGCCGTGAATTCGGCGAAGAAGTTGCACTTCTTGTAGATGGAGTTACCAAATTAACCCAGTTAAACTATGAGCATGATAAGATAGAAATCCAGGCAGAGAATTTAAGAAAAATGTTTCTTGCCATGGCAAAGGATATACGAGTAATCCTTATAAAACTTGCCGACAGACTTCATAATATGAGGACGATGCAGTACCAGAAGCCTGAGAAACAGATAGAAAAATCAAGAGAAACCATGGAAATATACTCTCCTATAGCACAGAGACTCGGTATTTCCAAGATTAAAGTAGAACTTGATGATTTATCACTTATGTACCTCCAGCCTGATGTGTACCATAAACTGGAGCATGACCTTACTCTCGGTAAAGAGGCAAGGGAGAATTTTGTAAAAGAAATTGTGGCAGAAGTCAAGGAAAAACTCTCTACAACCGGAATAAATTACACCATAGACGGAAGAGTAAAGCATTTTTTCAGCATATATAAGAAAATGGTTAATCAGGACAAGACTCTTGACCAGATATACGACCTTTTTGCGGTAAGAATTATTGTAGATACAATCAAAGACTGTTATGCAGTGTTAGGACTTATCCATGAGATGTATAAGCCTATACCGGGACGATTTAAGGATTATATTGCTATGCCTAAGCCAAATATGTACCAGTCTTTGCATACAACGCTTATATCCCAGACAGGACAGCCGTTTGAGATACAGATCCGTACTTACGAGATGCACAGAACTGCTGAATATGGTATCGCAGCCCATTGGAAATATAAAGAAAATATTGACGGTACGAAGGGTGATGACAGCGAGGAAGCAAAGCTTACATGGTTAAGACAGATTCTTGAATGGCAGAGGGATATGTCCGATAACAAGGAATTTTTAAGCATAATAAAGAGCGACCTTGATTTATTTTCGGACAGTGTGTATTGTTTTACTCCACAGGGAGATGTCAAGAACCTGCCGGCAGGCTCCACTCCTATTGATTTTGCATACAGCATACATTCGGCTGTAGGTAATAAAATGGTAGGTGCAAGAGTTAATGGAAAGCTTGTTAATATTGATTATATTATTAAGAATGGTGACAGAATTGAGATTATAACATCGCAGAATTCCAAGGGACCAAGCCGTGACTGGCTTTCAATTGTAAAGAGCACACAGGCAAAGAATAAGATTAACCAGTGGTTTAAGCAGGAGTTAAAGGAAGATAATATCATTAAGGGCAAGGAAATGGTTGCTAACTATTGTAAGACTAAAGGAATTGTTCTTTCTGACATTACCAAGCCTGAATATGTTGAAAAATGTCTTAACAAATATGGCTTTAAAGACTGGGATTCTATTCTTGCAGCCGTTGGACATGGTGCACTTAAAGAGAGCCAGATAGTAAACAGGCTTAATGAGGAGCATTTAAAGACCAAGAAGGCAGAAGTTACAGATAAAGATGTACTTGAGGAAATCGTTGCCGCTGAGTCTAAGGAAAAGGCAAAGAAGAAGGAAGGCAAGGGTGGAATTGTCGTTAAGGGAATCCATGATGTTGCTGTCAGATTTTCAAAGTGCTGTAATCCGGTACCTGGTGATGAGATTGTCGGATTCGTTACAAGAGGAAGAGGTATATCAATTCACAGAACAGACTGTGTTAATATAATCAACTTCCCGGCTAATGAACGTGCGCGTCTTATTGAGGCTGAATGGGAGCAGGGACAGACAGCAGGCGATACCTATGAGGTTGAAATCAACATATTTGCCAACAACAGAACCGGACTTATTGTTGATATATCAAGGATGTTCACAGAAGCAGAGATTGATGTAAAGTCTATGAACTGTCGTCTTAATAAGAAGGAAGTTGCGACAATAAGTGTCGGCTTTGATATTCACGGCAAGGAAGAACTTAACAGAATTATAGATAAATTAAGAAAGATAGACGGAGTTACTGATATAACAAGAACTGCCGGCTAAGAAAGGTTTGCAGATTATGATTAAGATAGAATCAAGAGTATTGGGACCGGTAGCTACTAACTGCTATCTTATAATTAATAAAGATAACAATGAGAGCATTATTGTTGACCCGGCAGATTCACCAGAGTCTATATATGATATGGTTGTGCGTTCAGCAAGCAGGCCACAGGCAATACTTCTTACACATGGACATTTTGACCATATAGGTGCTGCTAATGAAGTGCGTGAGCATTATGAAATTAAGATATATGCATCATGTGATGAGGAAAAGCTTCTTGCTTCACCGGCAAGAAACCTGTCAAATGCATACGGCATGAGTCTTAGGGTTACAGCAGATGTACTTCATAATGATGGGGATATTCTTGAGCTTGCAGGACTTAAGATAAAGGCAATCCATACACCGGGACATACAGCAGGCGGAACATGCTACTATATCGAATCAGACAAGACGCTTATGTCAGGTGATACACTTTTTGCCGGTTCAGTTGGGAGAACAGATTACCCTACAGCAAGCTCTGCTGCAATGATGGAGTCACTTCATGACAAGCTCTGCAAGCTCCCTGATGATACAGACGTATATCCCGGACATGGAGAGTTCACAACGATTGGATATGAAAAGCAGAACAATCCGTTTATGTGATGTGATGTTCGCAAGCGAAAAGGAAGCAACGCGAAGCGTTATTTACTTTTCGCGGGACATCAACGAGCAAACGCCTGCGAAGCAGGCTGGAAAGCACGATAGTGCGAGTTTGCGAGTATAAAAGCACAAATATCAGTGCGAAAAGGAAGCAACGATGATATATATTAAGATTGATAATGATGTTTTTTATGATGATGCGGTTGTGCTTGTCCGTTCATTTTATCCAAGAACTGAGGTTATGGCACTTAAGGCAGATTCCAAGCCGGAAGAGAATGATGAGATTCTTTCAATAGAAGTTCCTGATATCACAGGGCTTGATAAGAAGAATGCCCATGAAGTGTTTAAGGACAGCTTATATAAGAAGCTTTCAGAAAAGACAGGCAAGAAGCTGCCGTGGGGATATCTTACAGGAGTAAGGCCAAGTAAGATTGCGTATACAATGCTTGAAGAAGGTGCAACAGAAGAACAGATTAAGAAACATTTTATGGACAAGCATTATGCGAGTGAGGAAAAGGCAGACCTTGCACTTACAGTAGCAAGGAAAGAGTTAGATATACTTACGGATATGGATTATAAGACAGGTTACAGCCTGTATATTGGAATTCCATTCTGTCCAAGTATATGCCTGTACTGTTCATTTTCATCATATGCACTTGGTGCGTACAAAGACTATGTAGATAATTATGTTGATGCACTTATTAAGGAGATAAGATATGTCGCTGAATCCATGAAAGGCAGAAGACTGGATACAGTGTACATGGGTGGTGGAACACCTACAACTCTGAGTGCAGCACAGTTAGATAAAGTACTGACAGTGGTTGAAGAAGCATTTGACTTGAGTGCATGCCGCGAGCTTACTGTAGAAGCCGGCAGACCGGACAGCGTGACACCGGATAAATTCAAGGTTCTTAAAGCTCATAATGTGGGAAGAATATCTATTAATCCACAGACAATGAACCAGAAAACACTTGACCTGATTGGAAGAAAGCATACAGTTGAGGATATTAAGAATGCTTATGTAATGGCAAGAGAAGCCGGACTTGATAATATCAATATGGATATGATTCTTGGACTTCCGGGAGAAGGCGTGGACGAGGTTGCACATACCCTTAATGAAATTAAGGCAATGAAGCCTCAGAGTCTTACAGTACATTCGCTTGCTATTAAGAGAGCTTCAAGACTTAATATTTTGCGTCAGCAGTACACTGAGCTTTCAATCGAAAACACAGACAGCATTATCAAAATGACCGAGCAGACAGCCCGTGATCTTAACATGCAGCCTTATTATATGTACCGTCAGAAAAATATGGCTGGTAATTTTGAAAATGTAGGCTATGCAGTTGCTGGACTTGAATGCATTTATAATATTCTTATTATGGAGGAAAAGCAGACAATAATTGCGTGCGGCGCAGGAGCTTCAACTAAGGTTGTGTTTCATAATGAAGGAGATGAAAACCATTCTGTGCGTATTGAGCGAATCGAGAATGTCAAAGATGTCAGAAATTATGTGGCTAGAATAGATGAAATGATTGAGAGAAAGCGGAAGTTCTTTGGGGAGAATGAGTTTTGATAATAAAAGGGGCAAGGTTGTCAGGAAATATTAAAAGTAGTGAATAAACCAGAAGATAAGAGGAATATATATGAAGGAGTATGACAAATATCTGAAGCTTTTAAAGGAGAAATATCCCACAAAACAGTCGGTTTACCGCGAACTTATTAACCTCAATGCAATTATGAATCTGCCAAAGGGAACAGAGCATTTTATGAGTGACCTTCATGGGGAATATGATGCATTTTACCATATAATTAATAATTGTTCGGGAGTAATTAGGGAGAAGGTAGCGATGCTGTATGGAGATGAACTTACTGTATTTGAACAGCAGGAGTTGTGCACGCTTATATATTATCCAAGAGAGAAGCTTTCAAAACTTATGGATGAAAATAAGGTGAGTGATGAATGGTACAGAAATGTACTGAACCAGTTGATTCAGATTGCAAAGCTGCTGTCTTCCAAGTACACAAGATCTAAGGTGCGAAAAGCAATGCCTGTGGATTTTGCATATATCATTGATGAACTTATTCATGCGCAGAAGGATGAAGATGACAACAGGAGTGTGTACCACAGACAGATTATGGAAACAATTCTGAGTCTTCATAATGGTGATGAATTTCTTGTTGCACTTACCGACTTGATTAAAAGACTTGCCGTGGATCATCTTCATATACTGGGTGACATATATGACAGAGGACCACATGCAGATAAGATATTAGATCTCCTGATGGAATATCACAGTGTTGATATCCAATGGGGAAATCATGACATATTGTGGATGGGAGCTTTTTGTGGCAATCCGGTGTGTATGGCACTTGTGGTCAGGAATAATATTAAGTACAAAACTATGTCAATTCTTGAGAATGGTTATGGAATAAGCCTAAGATTTCTTCTACAGTTCGCAGTTAATACATATTCAGATAAAAATGTTGATGACGCAGTCTATAAAGCTATTTCTGTGATTTTATTCAAGCTTGAAGGGCAGCTTATTAAGAGACACCCGGAATACAGGATGGAAGGAAGACTTCTGCTGGATAAGATGAATCTGGATAAAGGAACAGTAAGAATAGGGGATAAGGATTATTTTCTTAATACTAATGAATTTCCAACTGTTGACATGAATAATCCATATGAGCTTACTATGGAAGAAATGTTTCTGATGGGGAGATTCAGGGCAGATTTCATTAACAGTATGGCGCTTGAGAGGCATATCAATTTTCTATATGACAAAGGCAGCATTTATAAGGTTCATAATGGAAATCTTCTGTTTCACGGATGTGTGCCACTTGATGAACAAGGTGTATTTGATGGAATTGTTGTGGATTGCAAGTCGTATTCAGGCCGTGAGTATCTTGATTATTGCGAGTCAATGGTAAGGCAGGCAAGAACCGGTGATTCAGATGCAGTTGATTTTATGTGGTTTTTGTGGAGTAATATATTATCACCAGTGACTGGAAGGTGTATCAAAACATTTGAAAGAACTTTTCTGGACAAGGATAGAAATGCTGACTATAAGAAGGCAATCGAAGAGGATAAGAATCCATACTATATTCAGTATGAAAATGAAAGAATCTGTAAAATGATTTTAAGGGAGTTTAATCTTTATAATGAGAATGCACACATTATTAATGGACATACTCCTGTCAGGACAAAAGAGGGGCAGCACCCTGTAAGGGCTGGTGGAAAACTGATTGTTATAGATGGCGGTTTCTGCGAAGGATATCATGCCGCCACAGGAATAGCCGGTTACACACTTATTTATAATTCGCATGGGATGAAGATTAAAGAACATCATCCGTTTATGAGCATTAATATGGCAATTAATAGTAACAGGGATATTGAGTCTGAATCACAGGTTGTTTATGTGGAAAAACAGCGGGTGTTTGTAAAGGATACTGATAACGGAAAGCAGATAGCTGAGGAGATTAATGATTTAATGAATCTGCTGAAGGTGTATAATTCATAAAATATGTGTAAATATGTAAGTTATATAATTATTTCCACTTGATTTCTATCCCCAATAGAATGTAGAATTATAAGATAAATCAGATTATTATTACAAGGAGTTGCAGCATGGAAATTTATGAAATGATTGATCTGCAGGATTGTCCAAGATGTTTTGGACCTTCTATATTAGAGGAAGAAGATCATTCTTATTATGTAATGTGTATGGATTGTGGATGTCAGTCTGCACCATTTAGTTTTAAAAATGATGAAGACAGGCTTGATGCAGCAAGAAGAACAGCAGAATTGTGGAATACCGGCAAGGTAATTTACACAGGCCGTACTGAATAGATATTGGAGGAGGATTTTATTTATGAAGAGCAAAGATGAACTTTTTAATATGCCGATAGTTGAACTGAGAGAATATATGAATTCTCTTTCTAATCCGGAAATACAGGAAGTCGCAAAGATATTTGAGGATCAGCAATGTTCAAT
>ERZ860264.1889-NODE-1889-length-12796-cov-3.278707_pt1 | contig 12796 bp, 11 predicted proteins | sample MGYA00509980_ERZ860264 | MGnify/ENA primary metagenome ERZ860264 (study PRJEB30046, sample SAMN00715212) | human gut metagenome | study: EMG produced TPA metagenomics assembly of the A metagenome-wide association study of gut microbiota in type 2... | reverse complement strand
CAAGACCCGCTTTGTGCTGTACAACCGCTCCGGCAACGAGCTGCGGGTGGAAAGCCGCACCCAGAACCTGTACAGCAAAACGCTGGAAAACAACATCTATCTGTGTGCCATGTCAGATACTGGAACGCTGGCGGTGGCCACCGATTCCGCCGACAGCACCGCCCGGCTGACCGTGTACACCTCCACCATGAGCGAACAGCTGCACTGGGATATGACCGGTACGCAGGGCACCCCGGTGCGGATGGCCTTTGCCGCCGACAGCCGCCGTCTGGCGGTGGCGGCGGTCACCTCCAGTGCCGGACAGTTACAGGCGAATCTCTTTGTGCTCAGCCTTGCGCAGGGCGACCCGGTGCAGCTGAGCAGCGGGGACAGCGTGCCCCAGTGGCTGGGCTGGCTGAACAACGACACCGTGCTGGCTGTGTATGAGAACTGCGCCGTGGTGTACGGTGCGGACGGCGGCGAGCGGGGGCGCTTTGACCTTGGCGGCGGCAGCCTTGTCAGCGCTTCGCAGGATGGCGCAAACGCCGCTCTGCTGCTGGAAAACGGGCAGGTGTGCACCGCCGTGCTGCTGGATAAAGATCTGAACGTGCAGTACAGCGGCAACGTGCCTGCGGCAAACCAGATCCTGCGCCGGGGTCAAAATTTTTATCTACTTACCGACAGTGGTGTGGAATGTTTTGCCGCAGATGGGGTGTATCAGTGGGGACAGGAACTTTCCGTCCGTCCGCAGGCGCTCATCGCGGGCAAGCAGCTGCTGGTGCTGTGCGGCAACACGGTGCAGCAGATCGCTCCGCCGGAGCAAACGGCTTCCAGTGCCCAGTGACCGAGGGAAAAAACAGTATTTTTGCGGGGAAAGTGATCTTTATAACAGGGAAAACAAGATATGTTCAAGAATCCGTCATTTCTTTTTGATATCCTATGTACGGTAGTCTGGCTGGTGCTGATGGTGCGCTACGCCCGCAAGGGCTTTCTGGCGTCCATCGTGCAGCTGTCCGGCAACCTCATCAGCCTGCTGGGCGCGCGGCAGCTTTCTGCCGCCTGCGCGGGCTGGGTGTTTGAAAATCTGCTGGCCGGGGGCTTCCGTACCCAAATCGCCGCCCACCTTTCAGAGGACGGCGTGGTGAACCTTTCCGGCATTGCGCAGCAGTACGCAGGCTTTCTGCCCGAAAGCTTCCGCGCCTCCATCGTGGCAGCCTGCGAGCGCAGCATCAACGCTGTGCTGGCAGATAATGCCGTGGTGCTGGCCGATACCATCGTGGAAAAAGTATTGCAGCCGCTGCTCACCCCGGTGATCATGCTGGTGCTGTTCTTTGTGTTCTACGCGGTGCTGCGGCTGCTGGTCAGTATGCTGGTCACCGTGCTGGGGCTGGTGAATAAGCTGCCGGTCATCGGCACCGTCAACCGGGGTCTGGGCTGGCTGACCGGCGGCATGACCGCTCTGCTGGACCTATACCTCGTGCTGTGCGTGGTGTGGGGGCTTGTGGTCATCACCGGCGGCAATTTAAATGTGCTCAACGACACTGTGATGCACAGCAGTCTTTACTATAAAGCGTTTAATGTGTTCAACCCCTTTTTGTAACAGGGGCGACAAGGAGGAACTATGGTCTGTATTCGATGCCAGAAGCGTCCGGCGATCATCTTTATCCAGCGGATGGAGAATGGTCAGATGAAGCAGGAGGGGTACTGTCTGCACTGTGCCCGGGAACTGCACATCAAGCCCGTGGACGATCTGATGAAACAATTCGGGATGTCGGAACAGGATCTGGATAACATGGAAAACCGCATGGAGAGCATGATGGAGGAGCTGGGCGACTCCAACCCCCTTTCCATGCTGATGAATATGTCCGGCAGCGGCGAGGATGCCGATGCGGAGAACATGGACGAGGATCTTGTGCCCGGCAGCAATGCCACCTTCCCGCTGGGCTTTACCGGCACGGAAAAGCAGGACGGCGAAAAAAAGGCTGACCGCAAAAACGGCAAAAAGCCGCCCAAGCGCAAGTTTTTGGATACCTACTGCGAAAACCTGACCCGCAAGGCGCGGGAGGGCAAGCTGGATGATATCATCGGCCGCGACCGCGAAATTTACCGCACCATCCAGATTTTGAGCCGCCGCCAGAAGAATAACCCCTGCCTTATCGGTGAAGCCGGTGTGGGCAAGACCGCCATCGCCGAAGGCATTGCCGAGCGCATTGCCAAGGGGCAGGTGCCGGCAGGGCTGCAGGATAAGGAGATCTTCCTGCTCGACCTGACCAGCCTTGTGGCAGGCACCCAGTTCCGCGGCCAGTTCGAGCAGCGGGTCAAGGGTCTGCTGAGCGAGGTAAAGGCCGCAGGCAACGTCATCCTGTTCATTGACGAGATCCACACCATTACCTCTGCTGGTGAGAGCGAGGGTGCCATGAATGCGGGCAACATCCTGAAGCCCGCCCTCTCCCGCGGCGAGATCCAGGTCATCGGTGCCACCACCTTCAACGAGTACCGCAAGTATATCGAGAAGGACCAGGCACTGGAGCGCCGGTTCCAGCCCGTGCGGGTGGAGGAACCCAGCGTCGCTGATACGCTGGCCGTGATGGGCGGCATCAAGCACTACTACGAGGAGCACCACCATGTGCAGGTGCCTGCCGATGTGCTGAACGCCACCGTGACTCTGAGCGAGCGGTATATCACCGACCGCTACCTGCCCGACAAGGCCATCGACCTGCTGGACGAGGCCTGTGCCTGCTGCAATCTGGCCCACCCGGTCATCTCCGAGTACCTGACCATGCAGAAGGAACTGGAGGCCCTCAAGCAGGAAGAGGCCGACATGGAAAATGCCGATGTGAACGAGCCCATCGATTACGAGCGTGTGGCAGAGCGCAAGACCCGGATGGCACAGCTGGAGCGGGAATTGCCCGCCAAGCAGGCCGCGGCCGGAGAGATCCAGGTGACCATGGACGATGTGGCCAAGGTCATTGAGCTGTGGACGGGCATCCCGGCGGTGAAGATCCGGGAGACCGAGTATGCAAAGCTCGCCAGCCTTGAGACCGAGCTGAAAAAGAAGATCATCGGTCAGGACGATGCCGTGCATCTGGTGGCACAGGCGGTCAAGCGCAGCCGCGCCGACCTCTCGGGCCGCCGCCGTCCGGCCAGCTTTATCTTTGTGGGCCCCACCGGCGTGGGCAAGACGGAGCTGGTGAAGCAGCTGGCAAACCAGCTCTTTGACGGCCCCGACCCGCTGATCCGGCTGGATATGAGCGAGTATATGGAGAAGTACGCCGTGTCCCGCATGATTGGTTCCCCTCCGGGCTATGTGGGCTACGAGGAGGCGGGTCAGCTGACCGAAAAGGTCCGCCGCCGCCCGTACAGCGTGGTGCTGTTCGATGAGATCGAAAAGGCCCACCCCGATGTGATGAATATCCTGCTGCAGATCCTGGACGAGGGCAAGATCAACGATGCCCAGGGCCGCACCGTGGATTTCTCCAACACCGTTATCTGCATGACCTCCAATGCGGGCAGCAGCGACCAGACCACCGCAAGTCTGGGCTTCAACCGCAGCGAGGAGGAGCGGAACGAGGAGAAGAGCCGCAAGGCACTGAGCCAGTTCCTCCGCCCTGAGTTTTTGGGCCGCGTGGATGAGGTCATCACCTTCAAGCCGCTGAGCGAGGAGACCCTGCAGGGCATTGCCGCCCTGATGCTGGACGAGTACAAGCCCAGCATGGAGGCCAAGGGCATTGCCTACAGCTATACCCCGGCGGCACTGGCAGCGCTGGTGCACAAGAGCCAGGGCGGCAAGTTTGGTGCCCGCGACCTGCGCCGGACCATCCGCAAGGCTGTGGAGGACCCCGCCGCTGAAAAGATCATCGACGGCACCCTTGTTTCCGGCTCCACCCTGACCGTGGATGCTGAGAACGATGAGATCGTGCTGAAATAAAGAGAAAACAGAAAGCCGCTGCACAGCGTAACAACTGTGCAGCGGCTTTTGTAGTGCAGGATCGCTCCGTCACCTGCGGTGAGGCTGATGGAGGGAGATCAGTCCACGCTGACCGGTTCCTCCGGCTTGTTGGTGGTACGGGCGCTCGTGCGGCCCTCGGGGATGATCTCGCCTGCGGCGGTCAGGCTGATCTTGGCCAGGGTCGGGCCGACCAGCTCGTACACCAGCACCGAGAAGAGCACCACGTTGCGCACCATGTGGCCGTCGGAAAGCTCTGCAGCTTCGGCGGCCATGCCCAGCGCCACACCGGCCTGCGGCAGCAGGGTGATGCCCAGATACTTCTGGATCTTCTCACTGCAGCGGGTGGCCTTGCAGCTGACATAGGAGCCGGAGATCTTGCCCAGAGAGCGGGAAGCGATATAGACGGCACCAATGAGCAGGGCCATGGGGTTTGCAAGGATGTTCAGGTCCAGCTCCGCGCCGGACAGCACGAAGAACAGGATGTTTACCGGGCTTACCCAGCGGTCCAGGCGGTCCATCAGCTCATCGGAAGTGGGACAGATGTTGCAGAACACGGTGCCGGTCATCATGCAGACCAGCAGCAGCGAGAAGCTGCAGTGGATGGGGCCGACCTTAAAGCTGACCATGGAAAGGCCCACCGTCAGCAGCACAAAGGCCACCGAAAGGCTCATGCGCTTGGAGCGGGAGTGGAAGTAGACCTCCAGCTGGTTGAGCAGCAGACCTGCCAGTGCGCCCAGACCCAGGCTGAGTACGATCTCCACCAGAGGCTCCAGAAGGATGCTGATGGGGTCGATGCGGCCCTGCTCCAGCGCGTTTGCCACGCCGTAGGAGGCCGAGAACAGCACCAGACCCACGGCGTCGTCAATGGCGACCACCATCAGCAGAAGCTTGGTCAAAGGGCCGTCGGCCTTGTACTGCTTGACCACCATCAGGGTAGCGGCAGGGGCGGTGGCGGCGGCGATGGAGCCCAGCGTGATGGCAGAGGCCAGTGAGATGACGTCCGGGCGGGCAAAGTGCAGGGCAACAAGGGCGATATCCACCAGCGCGGTGGTGATCACCGCCTGCGCAACGCCCACGGTCACGGCGCGGCGTCCCATGTGCTTCAGGGCGCTGAGCCGGAACTCGTTGCCGATGACAAAGGCGATGAAGCCAAGTGCCACCTGTGTGATGATGCCGTAGCTTTCGACCTGTGCAAGGCTTCCGAAACCGAAGCCCCAGCCGCTCAGGCCCAGCCGACCCAGAAAGAAGGGTCCCAGCAGAAGTCCTGCCACCAGATAAGAGGTGACAGCCGGCAGGCGGATCGCTTTCGCTGCACGGGATGCCAACAGGCCTGCAATGAGCGAAAGAGACATGCAGATGAGCAATTGCTCCATAAAATGAGATCCTCCTCAGGAATTAAGATACGTTAAAAAGTATATCTTATCTGAGGAGGAAAAGCAACATTTGTTAATTGAATTTAAAAATCTTCTGTGCAATGCGGTAGCCGCCCAGCACGAGCTTGTCGCCCTTGGGGATCTTCAGGTTGGTCACGCCGCCAAAGCCGTAGCGGATGGAGCGGTAGACCCCGGCGCTGGTGTGTGCCTTGAGGTAAGCCCACAGCTCGTTTTCCTTCTGCTTTGCGGCGGCACTGCCGTCCAGCAGAAGGAAGATGTCGCTGATGGCCATCATCATGGAAAGGTAGTGCAGCATATAGCTGCGCAGCTTCTTCTGGCCCTTGAGGGCATCCAGGTCCTGGCAGTCGATCATGTGGCGGGTCACCCGCAGCTGCTGATCCACCCGCTTGACCATCACACTCTCGTTCACGCTCTGGTCGGCCCGGCCGATGAAGTAGCGGTACAGGTCCAGATCCATATAGTACATGCTCTTGACAAAGGGCAGGGGCTGGTAGACAAAGATGTTGTCCACATAGAAGGTGTGCTTGGGCAGCACCATGCCGCAGTCCCGCAGCACCTGTGTGCGGTACATCACCGAGTGCATCAGCAGGTTCTGGTCGGGCCGGAAGTGGCCGACATGCGTCCAGTTGAACAGCCGGTTCTGAGGGAACACGTTGGTGTAGCGCACGGTGTGGGTGGTGTTGTCCTCCACATGCTCGTAGACATAGTTGCAGATCATCAGGTCAGGCGCGGTGCCCCGGGCAGTCAGCGTGTTCAGCTTGGCCAGCACGGTCCTGAGGGCGGCTTCGTCCAGCCAGTCGTCGCTGTCCACTACCTTGTAATACAGGCCGGTGGCGTTGCGGATGCCCTGATTCACGCCCTCGCCGTGGCCGCCGTTCTCCTGATGGATGGCCTTGACGATGGTGGGGTACTTTGCGGCGTACTCGTCGCAGATGGCGGGGGTGTCATCCTTGACGGAACCATCGTCCACCAGAATGATCTCGGCCTGCTCGCCTGCGCTCAGCAGCGTTTCGATGCAGTGACGCATATAGGCTGCGGAATTGTAGCAGGGCACGGCAAAGGTGATAAGTTTCTGCTGCATATTATAAATGCTCCTTTTTACGTTGCATGGTCCATGCCGGGCAGTCTGCGGGGTGGCATGGAGATATGTGTTCTCATTATAGCATTTTCGCGCCTGAAAAGCTATCCTTCCCGGGCAGAAAGAGCGCTTATTGCACACTTTTGCGCAAAGTGACGCTTTTTTCTGCCAAAAGTATCAGTTTTGTGGTATACTGATAAGGTTTTGAGCGTTCTGCGCGTCAGTGCACCTATATATATAACGGAGGAAACCATGGAAAACCCGCACAGTATCCTGAAAAAAGTTTTCGGCTACGACAGCTTCCGCCCCGGGCAGGAGGAGATCGTCCGGCGGCTGCTGGACGGGCAGGATGTGAACGGCGGTGAGGGCGTCAAGGACCCCGCCTGCCTTGCCATGACCACCGAGAGCCTGACGCGGGAATTTCCGCTGTACACGCCCAGTCTGTTAAATCTGGTCAAGACCAGTGAGACCCATGTCAAGGGGCTTTCGCCGCAGGAGTGACCGGCTTGTGAAATTGTTGTAAAGAATCGGCCAGAGCTCTTGCATCTGTGCGCCGGAAACGGTATAACCAGAGAAAGAAGAAAAAGAAACTGACCCTTCAAGGAGGATATATCTTATGTCTACTGTCATTTCCCGCCGCAGCTTCCTCAAGTGCACCGGTGCATCTGCCGCCGTACTGGGCGCAGCCAGCCTGCTGGGCGGCTGCAAGTCCAACGGCAACGATACTGTGGTGGAGGTCAAGGTCGGCGACACCGTCCGCAACTGGAACGGCTTGGGCGTGCAGCTGACCAGCGTGTTCCACCTGACGCAGGACCCTGTACAGCCGGCAGGCTACGAGTATCTGGGCGTGCGGGTGACCACCGTCAACCGCAGCAAGACCGAGAGCTACGCCATCGGCGCACAGGGCATTGACGCCATCAACGAGGCCTACCCCGTGCCCCCGCTGGAGAACGTGGACGCAAACTTTCAGGCCATGGCCGCCGCTACCCCGGACTTTACCGCCGTCTGCGATGGCCAGCCCGCAGCCTGCTGCGCCAATATCTCGCTGTACAACGCCAATTCCCAGAGCTTTTCCGATGTGGAGAGCCTGCCCCCGCAGGGCAGCGCCTACATCGTGCTGATGCTCATGGTGCCCAAGGACTGGAAGCAGCTGAAGGTCACTTATGTGCCCACCTTCCTAGAGGGCAAGAGCCTGACCTTCGTCATGAATGCCTCTGACGTGATCCGCAGCTGACGGAATCACCAGAAAAATTACTTAAACTTCGTCTAAAATGCGTGATGTTGCCACAAAATCTTCACATTTGTTTTGTGAAAAATCATTGACATTTTTCTCTGTTTCGCCTATTGTATAGGTAGTGCCTTATGGCAGAATCTGTATTGATGTGTCCCAAAGGAGGAACGAATATGACTGGGGAATTTTCCCGCCGCTCTTTCCTGAAATATACCGCCCTCACCGCTGTGGCTGTGGCGGGCAGTAGCCTGCTGACCGGCTGCTCCGGGTATGCCCCGGTGCAGCACGCTCCCGGCACCAGCAACGTTGTGCTGAAGGTCGTCTCCACGCTGGACATGGTGGAATGCCATGCCGATGACGATGGCAGTAACGCCACCACCATCTTCAAGCTGGTGGTGACCAACGGCCGCAATAATGCGCTGGAAGTGACCAAGGCAAACTTTGCCGTGAAGGCAGAGGGGTATCTGGCCGACCAGAACGATAAGCTGCAGGTGACCAGCCCGGATGCACTGAGCTATCAGGTCAAGAAGGGCGAGACCGCCACCTATTATGTGCAAGCAAAGGGCCTGAACCCGCGGGAGAACGGCCCGGTGACCCTTACCTTCTATCCTGACTTGCAGTACAGCGAGTTCAGCGCCAACTGGGAGCTGACCGCGGACGTTCTGGCACCGGAGGAATCCGGCCCCTCCACGACCTGACCCCTTCAGCCGGAAGAACATACTGGTAAAAAACGGAGGAATAAGCCATGTCTTATACATTTTCCCGCCGCGCATTCCTGAAGTATTCGGCAACCACCGCAGTGGCTATGGCCGGTGCCGGTCTGCTGGGCGGCTGTGAATTTAAGGACCCCAACAACCCGGTCAGCAAGGAGCTGCCCAGCACGATCACCAGCAAACTGCAGGTCATTGCCAGCCTGAATACCATGAAGATCGCAGACGAAACCTGTACTTTGGAGGTGGAGATCCAATCTGCTCGTGTAAACCCGATCCGGCTGACAGCAGATTGTTTTTCCGTTGCTGTTAAAGATGCCGAGGGCAAGCAGCGTTATTTGAGCTTGACGAACGGCGGTGTGCAGATCAAGTCCGCTGAGAACCTTCAGCTCCAGAAGAAAAAGTCCACCAAGGTCAAGCTTGCTGCCATTGGTTTCCCTAAGGAACTGGAAGAGGGCGACACCGTGATCTTCAAGTTCATTCCTGTCCGCGAGAACTCTGAGATGTCCCTGACCTGGGAGATCTCCAAAGAAGAGTACGAGAATGCCATCACCGAGGAAGGTGGCGGCTCCAGCGAGGCACCGGAGCCCGGTGCAAGCACTACCGCCTGACCTTTGAAGCACGACCGCAGGCCGTTGCACAAGACCTTGTGCAGCGGCCTGTTTTTGTGTAAAACCGCGTTAAACTGCGTGCTGACGATTCGGGCCGCAGCACCGCGCTTTTGTACGGCACATGGAGAAAAGTGTTGACGACAACCGGCTTTTTTGCTATACTGTATAAGGTTTATTTTGGAGATGTATCGAAGCGGTCGTAACGAGAACGACTCGAAATCTAACTGGCTTTTTGGAAGTGGTTTTCCGGTTTTGCTAGGTTTCATGCGGGTTTTCCGACTTCGTGAGCGAACGATTTTCGGGCGTTCTCTCCTGAAATTCTCTCCAAAGTTTTCCCAGAATGCACGGAGCATTCTAAAATTTAATATCTGGAGCATTACTCAAGTGGTCGTAAGAGGTCGCACTCGAAATGCGATAGGCCGGGAGACCGGTGCCAGGGTTCGACTCCCTGATGCTCCGCCAAATCGAATGGACAGATGAATTTTATTCGTCTGTCCATTCTTTTTTGCCGGAACATCGCCCGTCCACCCTGTCTTTGGGGCGTATGGCATCATGCTGACGCATTGCCATAGCCCAGCCCTTCCAGCATCGCCTGTGCAGACGAGAGCTTGGAAGCGTAATCGAGGTGGGCGTAAATGTTGGCGGTGGTGGAGAAATCGCTGTGACCCAGCCATTCCTGAATCTGCTTCATGGGAACGCCGTTTGCCAGAAGAAGGCTGGCGCAGCTATGACGCAGGTCGTGGAAGCGGATAGGACGCAGAACGTTTTTCTCCAACAGCTTCGGGAACTGCTCGGAAACGTAGTTGGGGCGGATGATGTTCCCGATCTCGTCCACACACAGATAGCCCAAATAATCCCGGTTGTAGCTTTTACCACACAGGCGGCGGTAGGTTTCCTGCTGACCTTTCAGCATCAGCAGGCGGTCACGGATGGGCGGCACAAGAGGCAGCGTCCGCAGGCTGGACTTCGTTTTTGCACGGTCTGCCTGTACCAGAACCTTTTTGCCGTCGATGGATGCCTGCGTAACGATGTGCTTGACCTCCAGCGTGTTTTCCTCAAAGTCAATCGCATCCCACTTCAGCCCCAGCACCTCGCTGCGGCGCAGGCCGTAGAAGGATGCCAGCAGAACCGGGATCTCCAGCTTGGTGCCCTCTGCGATCTCCGTCAAAGCATGGATCTCTTCGGCGCTGTAATAGCTGCCCTTGAACTCATTCTTCTTCGGACGCTCGACCTTATCTGCCGGGTTAGTGGGGATCAGGTCGATTTTGACCGCATACTTCAATGCCTTGTGGATGTTTGCGTGGTAATGGATCACCGAATTTGCCTTGACCCGTTCAAGCTGTTTGGTGTAGAAATCCTGCAAGTCTGTGGCTTTCAGCTCTACCAGTTTGATGCCGCGCTTTCGGAAATAGGGAACAATCACACGCTCCACCATTCCCTGATAGCTGGCATAGGTCGTGATTTGGATAGTGCTTTTCGTGACTTCCAGCCATTTCAGCATGAAGTCCGAAAAGAGAATGTCATCGTCTAAGCGGATCTCCGCAGGTGCGGTGGGAACCATGAAGTTCCGCCGACGTTCCAACAAAAGAGCCTCGGCTTTCTTCTTGTTCCTCTTGACGGACAGACCGGTGGCTTCCCACTTGGTCTTTCGCTTTCCAGCTGCGTCCTTGTAACTCAGAACGATGTAATAGAAGTCATTTTTTTCTTGCAGATGCCCTGCTACCATAGTGTTACCTCCTGTCTTTGCATCCACTTGAATATGTAACTTCTGCCGCTGACACCATCAGTGTACCCAACGGCAGGAGAGAATGCAAGGATGTCACGCCCGGATGGTGTGACCGGGTGCGAATCCGATGAGATAGGTCAAAAGATGTGCCTTGGGGATGCGGTAGGAGCGTCCGACCTTCAAATGCTGGACGCTCCCCTTTTTCAGAAGTGCATACCCGGTTTTTGTGCTGACGCTCAATATCTCGCACATCTGGTCGATGTTCAGCACGTCCGGGTAATCCCGGAGCATCACACGGTACGCATCACGGGGATTCAGATTTTCCTCACCCAAACAGATTCCTCCCCTCTCTATAATGGAGTGTAGAATATATCTTTATGATGTGATTTCAGCGAGAGCAAGACTTGAAACAACGCCTTTCTCGATCTCCTGCATTTCATTCTGTGTATTGCCCGTATCCTTCCGTGCATTTTTGGTGATGGTTTTGGGGTGCACCGTGGAGAGCCGTGCGATCAGACGCTCCCGGCTGTACTCATCCCGGTACATTGCCACAAAGCGGGTAACGCCGTGGAGGATGCCAGACAGGAAGGAATCGGAATCGCCCCACCATGCCTCCACGATGATCTTCAGGGCTTCCTGATAGATGTCAGAACCGTAGTTCTTATAAATATAATAGGCAGAGCGGATGCAGTAGATCTTCCACTCGGCTCGGATGCCATCCAGTGCAAAAGTAGCACCGGTTGCTTCGGTGGCGGCAACAAATGCACAGGCATCCTCATCTTCTGCCACGATGTCAGCACGAAGCCGCTCACCTGCGGTCAGATCGGTGGAAATGCCCGTCTGAACAGCAAACAAAAGGGCTTCATCCTTTTTGGAAAGACCGTGAAAGACTTTGCAGAGAATCGGGAGGTCATGACCTCCGTTGCAGGCGATACGCGCTTCGATGGTGTTCTGACCATCAAAAACATGGTAGCGACCATCACGGTAGCTGACTCTCGGTTCGTTGGCAACGTACTCCGAAAAGGTGGCAGAGATCTCCTCCACCTTTCTGGTGCGCAAAACACGCTGGTATTCAGCGCAGGGGGTCAAGAGTGCGCTGTCGATGTAGCGCATCTCGCAAACACATTCGGGCAGCTTGGCAAGGTTCAGATTAGAATTCATCATAGCACTCTCTCCTTTATCGTCTGAAGATAGGCAGAAGTGTCATCAATCAGAAAAAGAATGGCACTTCGGCAGTCGTTGTCCTCAAAAACATCGGGATAGTCTTTGAATACGAGATTCCAGCGGCGGATAAAATCCTCCTTTGCGCCCTGAACTTCGCACATCATAATTGAGCCGTTCGCAACGGTCGTTTTATGATGGCGGTTGTCAATGGATTGCCGAAGTCGTTTTCGATCTTCGTCTGTAAGACAGCGTTTGTGACCTTGGATACTCCTTTTGAAATCCGGGGGCGAATTGCTTACTGGCTCAATTTCATCCTCGGTATGGACTTCATCGGAATCAGAAGCATCGTCGGCAGCAACATCGGATTTTTCCGGGCTTGTCGGCTTCTTTGCTTTCCGGTCCTTCTTGGGTTTGCGTAGCTCCTTGATGATGGCAGGGATTTCTTCTTTTGGGGTTTGCGCCAAAGCGGTGATCTCGGCATCGGTAGCCTTGATATGCCCGGTCAGTATTTCCTCCATTGCACCGGGGACGGCAGCTTCCGCCGCATCAACGCCTTTTGCGTATTTTTCTGCTCGTTGCACAAACTTGGAACTGACACCATTTTTGTTGGCAATACGTTCACAAGTTCGTTTTTCGGTCGACCTCATGTGGACATTTTGTCTACATGAGGTGAATTTCCCGGATTCATCATGTTCTCTATGTGTTGACCCACCCACAGAAAGTTTTTCATTTTCGTAGGTTTTCCCCATCAAGAACTTCCGGCGTTCCGGGTCAAGATTTCTGCGCCCCAACTGATTCTGACAGATCCATGCCAGCGCAGCGTAACGATCGGGCAACTGGATTTCCTTCACTTCAAAAGCGATTTCCGGGTGATGCTTGAGGATGCGATACCGGGAATGTCCATCCAGTATGTAACCGTTCCAGATGATGAGCGGATTCAGTAGCAGATCGGAA
>ERZ860264.1888-NODE-1888-length-12801-cov-5.692766_pt1 | contig 12801 bp, 13 predicted proteins | sample MGYA00509980_ERZ860264 | MGnify/ENA primary metagenome ERZ860264 (study PRJEB30046, sample SAMN00715212) | human gut metagenome | study: EMG produced TPA metagenomics assembly of the A metagenome-wide association study of gut microbiota in type 2... | reverse complement strand
AACATATGCTGATCATTTTAACGATATGCCTGGTTCTGATGTCTGCGATGCTTCTTTTATTAAAGAAAAGCAGAGAGTCCCTCTATCTGATGGGACTTTGTGTCAGTCTGATGCTTGAAATCTGTGGTGTGATGATCTTTATTGCGAAAAAGGCACATCCGCATTTCATCAAGGTATTTGATGACCTCCACTTTGTTCGGAATGGAGCAGTTAAAGCCTCTCCAACCCATCGCCTTTGCTCCTGCCACAGCAGCTTCAAGTTTTTCGGGACCAACCTCGCAATTGATGTAACGGTAGTGCATTTTGTGGTGGCGGAATGCTGCTTCCATAATTGACACTGTCGGGTTTTCTGCCGCAGGCTTTGCGAAAGAGCCTACCAGTCCCGGAAGGAAGTCGGGGGCTGGATTGTAATTTTTCAAATCGTTGATACTCATGACGGGATAATTATAAAGTTTGCTAAATTCAATTATTTCGGGCAGCTTTGCCATTGTGCCATCGTCATTGGTCAGTTCACACAACACCGCGTAAGGCTGGAGACCGGCCAATTTCATGAGTTCCACGCTTCCCTCGGTATGTCCTTCCCTTTCCTTGACTCCTCCCGGACGGGCAATCAACGGGAATACGTGTCCCGGACTATGGAGCGATTGAGGCGTAGCTTTTTCCGCGATAGCGGCTTTTATCGTCTTGACACGGTCTGCGGCCGATACCCCGGTTGTCACTCCTTCGGCGGCTTCGATGGAAATGGTGAAGGCAGTACCGTATGTGCTGGTGTTATGCTCTACCATAAGCGGCAGATTAAGTTCTTCCGCTTTTTCCTGAGTAATGCACAGGCATACTATACCGCTGCAATGGCGGATCATGCAGGCCATATCCTTTTCTGATATGGTCTGTGCCGGAAAAATTAGATCGCCTTCATTCTCCCTGTCCTCATCATCGACTAACAAGACACCCTTTCCGGCTTTAATAGCCGAAATTGCATTTTTCACTCTTGCGGTACTGTCTCCAAATACCGCCAACAAATTATCATGTTCCATTATTTTATTCATTTGGCCGTTATTTGTTTCTCACAGAATTCGATTTTTTCCTTATTGGGTCCGATGATGGTAAAAAATCGGACACCATATTCCCAGAAAGGCAGGAATCGGATATTGTCATCCAACATTTCGTAACCCAGTTCCTTAATCTTGGAAAACACCGCATCGATATCTGTCACATTTAATGCTATGTGGTCTATTGCCCCGGATTTCATTGAGGCTTGTTTGTTTTCATAAACTTCCATGATGAGATTTCCCAACTGAAGGAAAACTACTGATGTTCCATCCTGTTCATTGATGGTCTGCCATACGATTCCAAATCCTAACCCTTTATAAAACAGAATACTTTTCTGAATATCATCTGTTGGTACCCCTACATGTTGAATTCCTGTAATTTTTGTTCTTATATCCATAGTGGCATTATTTTAGAATGAAATTCCTGATTGTGCGCAATACTCCATTCTCATCATTGGAAGGTGCTATATAACGTGCGAAACATTTTAATTCTTCCGCTGAATTTGCCATCGCATAACTGTTGGATACAGCCTGAAGCATTTCCGCATCGTTCATCTGGTCACCGAAAGCCATGCACTCATCAGCTTTTACCGACATGTAGTTCTGAAGGAATATTAACGCGTTGCCCTTATTGGCTTCCTGATGACTTACATCAAGCCAATTCTGACCGGACACAACAACTTTAAGAGAATCGTTAAAGTGTTGTAGCACGGGATAACTGTTAATTGAAGAACCGCCAAAGTCATATACGGCGATTTTAAGAAACCTATCATCTGTAATCTCCAAAAGGTCAGGAACCAAGTCACATCTTTCGTAATAAGTGCGGGCTTGTTTTACAAATTCCGGCATGTCGTTTTCTATATATGCTTTACCTTTGCCGCACAACACCGGAAATGCTCCCTCGATACCTCTGACCTCACGAATGACTTTATGTGCTTCATTCACGGGGATATCGACAACCAGTAATTCCTGAGACCTAAAAACTACATATGTGCCATTTTCCGCAACAAACATAATGTCGTCCTTTACCCTGTTGAAAAGTTTCAGCAGGTTATAGTATTGCCTGCCGCTTGCTGCAACAAACATGACCCCTTTTTCTTTCAGACTCTCAAACACGGAAAAGAATTCCGGATTCAGTCTCCCTTTCGAGTCCAAAAGGGTTCCATCCATATCCGCTGCAATCAATTTTATAGCTCGTTTTTCCATATTTTTACAGATTCTGCTATTGTTTTTATTTTGACATTGCAAAGGTACGGCCAAAAATTGAGTTGTACTTTCATAATATTTGCAGTTTTATTCGTTATATTTGCAGCTCAATAGAAAGTTTGATTATGGCTGTATTAGAACGCAAGATCATACACGGTATGGCTACGCAGTGTAGCCACATATCCTATCCACAGTTTGTGCTTCCACTTCACAAACACATGGAGTTTGAAATCATGCTGTTTACAAAAGGGGGCGGAAAGCAGTTCGTGGGTGAAGGCGTATCTGAGTTCCGCGCCGGCGATGTCGCGCTCATCGGGAGCAATGTCCCCCACCTGCATCTGTGCGGTTCCAAACTATCACCTGCCACATTCGACAATGGTGCAAAATATGAGCCATGTGCAGGCGAGGCGATTCAGTTTCTCCCAGATCTGTTTCCTGCATATATGCACGACCTTCCAGACTACCGTCCAATACACAAGTTGCTGAAAAAAAGTCAGTATGGAGTGCGTTTCTACGACGAAAGTGTGTACGAAGATATATTGGAGATGCTTGGCGAATTGGACAGTTCGGAATACACCGCACGCATCATCTGTCTGCTCCGTATGCTGGACAGACTGTGCCGTTGTAGCCACACCGAACTGTTGTCAGACACGGCATACAACAGTTCCAACTGCATATCTGACGTAAATGAACCCGTTAATAAAGTGTATGCCTACTTGTACAATCATTTCAAAGATTCTATTTCCCTGTCAGACATTGCCGCATATGTTAAGCAAAACCAGTCTGCGCTCTGTCGTTACTTCAAGAAACGCACCGACAAAAGCATTTTCCAATGTCTTGCTGAAATAAGAATAGAACACGCCTGCAAGTTGCTTGCCTATTCGGAAATGACGATTTCACAGGTCGCCTACGAGTCGGGCTATAACAGCCTTACACATTTTATTTCTCAATTTGAAAGGCTTACAACGCAGAAACCTTCAGAATATAGAGCACTGATAAAATCGTAAATTGCGATAATTGCTTTAGTATTCCGAATTTATGCTAAACCCTATACTATCCATACATAAATAGAAGACGGCAATAAGTTCATAGCCCCGCTTGACAAGTAACCCCGACAAATATAGGGAGGTGGGCTGAACACCCTATAAATACCGTTGCCTAATATTTATAATTTAATAACCAGTATATATCTTATAAAAATAGTACAAGATATGTATATATATCCATAACTATCTATACTTGTTTTTATAGACAAATTAATGACTGGGGAAAAGAGAAAGCCATAAGTCCATTCCCTATTCAGCCAACTCCAACAATTTCTCTTTTCCCCAGCTTCACATCCTCACTTTGAAAAGCACCAATATCGCCTCAAAAGCGGTAAATCAACGAAAAACATTGCAATTAAAAATTCCAAACAACCGTTAAATATCTGCAAAACGCTTTCTCTCTCTTACTCCATTTTCCGCCATTAGTACATTTTTAGTACATCTTTATGGAGTGATATTATCTGATATTCAGATAATTGCTACAATTAAAAATTATCCGGCCATGATTTTATGTTTGGGATGAAGCACTGTTTTACGCCCATTCTCATCAGTGTGCTCAATTGCAAACTCATCGTTTGACAATAACGAATCAAAATAATCTTCTTTTGATTTTTTATCTCTCAACGACCTTAATACACTCTTAACTTTAGGAGAATAGAAGTCTTCTTCGCCATACCACCCCTTTTCAAGAAAGTCCTTGATTTCAGGTAGCTGCATCCTCGGTGCATCGCCCTTGCTTTTGGCAAGTTTGACAGGCCCAAGCCGAAATTACGGTGCATTTGTTAAAACGGGGAGAATGAAGTGTTAAAAATTCAGGCGTATAGCTTGACGAGGCGGAATATGAAGAAATCACGGTCTCTTACTCCTCGCATCTGTGCACGGAATATCTTGACTTTGGAATTGAATGCCTCGGCTGAGGCGTTGGTGGATCGACGACGAAAATAATTTAGGATTGTCGGGGCGTGATTCTTGAATGTCTTTATTACGGAGCGGAAGTTATTGTTGCCCAAAGTCATTACTTGTTCATACCATCTGTTCATTTTCCCCATGGCTTTTGTCGGTGAGATTTTCATGTTGAATATGCGACGAAGCTCCATTGCAAGACGGTATGCATCTTTCAGTATCGGATAGTATCTGAACAGGATGTTTGCACGATGACGCTGTATGTCAGTCCATTTGCTTTGCGCCATCATCAGCATGTGCTTGCTGCGGGCGAGTATCTGGCGCATGGTCTCGCCGTTTGAGTATGTTGCAGGAGGCTCCGACTTATCGCGGGCATTGTCCTCGGCTATGAGCTGCCTGCGGATGTCGACACGGATTTCATCGACAGCCTCGTTGTAAACCTGCTGCACATGGAAACGGTCGTTGACAACGTGTGCGTTGTAGAAGACCTCGGCGGCTATCAGCATCATCGAGGGCGACAGATCGCACGTCACTTCTTTCACCCGGCGCCTTACCGATTTACCCATTGCCCCGATGAGGATTGAGATAATCTCGTCGCTTTTCGTGCCCGGAATTGCAGCGGCAAGAGTGCCTCGGCCGCCATGACCGTCTTTGTTGGTGAGGAAGGTCCATACCTCGCCGTTGCTCAGACAAGTCTCGTCAAGACTCATATACGGGCCGATGTTGGCGGCATTGAAATAAAACCCGCAACCGAGTTCATTCTCGCACCATTCAGAGTATCCGCTCAATTTATTACGGTACATGTCAGCGAAATACTTGCCGTTGACACAGTACATCTGCGCTATGTGCTTGATGGACAAAGCTGTCGTCTCAACCTTCGTCTTTTAAAAAAGTCACGAACTCGGCGCTGAGTCGTGTGCCCTCTTCATTGGGAAGTTCAAGATTATAGCTGAATATCTCGTTGGTACTCTTGTCCCACCATTTGTTTTTACGCATGTGCAGATAAACGGGCCTGCCACGCATCGGGTAGTCCTGTACTGTTACATAATCCGTGTATCCACGGGCTACTATGTTCGGATTACGATAGTCTTCGTCGGAAAGTTTCTTCTTCTCGTCAAGCCATATGTCGTATGACTGGTCTGTCTTTTCAAAACGAACCATCTCAAACAGCTCATTTAAGCCTTCAGGTAAAAACTGCCAAAATGCATCACTGGTTTTCATGACGCAAATTTAACACTTTTCGGAAAAATCTATGCACCGTAATTTCGGCTTGACCCGAAAAAACTCAGTCGCTGCCCTTTTATATGTTGCAAGAATTAAAATTTTCAATATAAACTATTCGAGTATCCCTAAATGATAAAAAGCATTTTTTATGCCGTGGTCTGTAATGTCTGTCGTGACGTAATCGGCAACGACCTTTAGCGAAGGGGTGGCATTGCCCATAGCGATACCCGTTCCGCAACATGTCAACATTCCGAGGTCATTATCGGCGTCGCCAAACGCAACCGTTTCTGAAAGGTTTATGCCAAAATATGCCGTAATAGCCTCGACCCCGGCACTTTTATCACTCCCTTTTTGCACAATGTCGCAGAAAAACGGATTCCAGTTCGTCGGTTCACAATCAGTCAGGATTTGTGAGAATAAAGGACTGTCGCCGCGCACTTGCTCACTTCCAAATGCCATCAACTGAACGATCTCCATATTTTGAGCGACGGAAAGGTCTTTGACCGGAATCGGCGGCAAATTAAGAGTCTGAGCCGTTTTCAGAAGTTCTTTGTTTTCTCCGGTTATGAATATGTTGCCGTCATATGGAACAACTGCAAATTTTATTTGAGAATCAATCGAATAGGTAATAAGTTTGTCGATATCTTTTTTGTTTATGCAACGTTTGAAAATACAGCTTTTTTTGTCTTGTAGCAGGCACATCGCTCCATTGGCAGTGACATAACCGTCAAATTCTGTATCGTCGAGATTATCAATCCATGAAATATGCCTCCCGGTTGAGATAAATACTTTAATACCTTTCTCGCGGGCTATCCTAATGCAATTTTTCACCTCATCGGGAATATTATGCATACCAAACGGAACCAAAGTCCCGTCGATATCGAAAAATATAGCTTTGATATTTTTAATCATTTATTTTTGTTTCTTGCAGTCCGCAGTTCCGATGGAGATTTCCCAAAATGCCGTTTGACATATTTGCCAAAGAAAGAAAGGTTCTCAAAGCCTAAACGGTATGCTATCTCCTTTATTGAATAATCCGTGTTGAACAGGTGATACCGTATGTCCTCGACAGTATATTCATCAATCCACTGCCGTGCTGACTTTCCACTGACTTTCGTGCATATGACAGACATATATTTAGCCGACAGGCATAATTTGTCAGCATAAAAGTCGATAGGCCGATGCTTTATGTCTTCGTTCGACAACATCTGAAGGAAACGGTTGAACTGGAATTGTATCTTGCTTTCGCCCTCCACAGACTGACACTGATCCGATTCCATATTTGACAGCATTTCAAGCAAAATGGCTTTTATTATTGACCGCACTATCTCCTTATGATAACTCTGCGAAGGATTCATTGTTTTAGACAGGATAAGACGGTAATAGAATTGCATCTGATCCTCCAGATTCTTTACCGTTGACATACGGTAAGCCTTGCATATATATATCATGCGGTTCCATTTGTCAATATGCTCACGCATGAGATCAGACACGATTCGACCAGACAGCCGCAACATCACGATGTCAGCATCCACGCTCACAAGAATGTTGTCAATGAAATTCTGGGGCAACACCGTAAGCCTCTCACCTTCCTTTATGGTATGGGTGTTGCCGTTTATATCTATCTGTAGTCTGCCTTTGCGACAGGCAAGGAACAGATATGAATCAGACTTTATACCGTTAAATTCCGACAGATCATTGATGTCGGTAAGCAGGGCTATATCCCCGTCGGAATAGTGTATTTTGTCCTTGTTGTCCATATAATGCGGTTTTACAGGTTGCAAATTTAGCGTTTTTGAGTGTCTTTAACCGCCTTTGGAGTGTCCTTTTTTACCATATATACCTAATTGGATTACTGTTTTGTCAATTCAGGACACTAATGAATAATGGAAAATAGAGAATTTTGCGCCCAAAAACAATAATGACATGAGATGTTCAAACTTTATTTTATGGCTCATACCGGCAGTATTGCTTGGTTCTTGCAGCAATAAGACAGAAAAGAAAGATGCACCTTAATAAAAGTCTCAACTGAGATTTTAGCGAAGGATAACGCCTGTTTGACAACGACATTTGTCGGACAGGCCGAAGCTGCCAGTACCTCGGCAGTAAGTTTTCCGACAGCCGGAACCATATTGAAGGTGACGGTAAATGAAGGGCAGGAAGTCCGCAAGGGTCAGCTTCTGGCAGAAATTGATCCATCAACGATGCGGAAAGCTCTCAAGTCGGCAGAAGCAGTATTGGCGCAAGCCCGTGATGCCTACGACCGCATGAAGTTTTTGCACGACACAAACAGTCTGCCTGAAATACAATGGGTTGAGGCGCAAAGCAAACTTGCACAGGCCCAGGCAGCGTATGACATCGCAAATAAAAACCTTAACGATTGCCGGCTTTATTCGCCCGTGAACGGCACGATCGGGCAAAAGATGGTTCAGGCCGGAGAAACTGTAATGCCGGGTCAGCCTATTGTCACGATAGTGGATATAAACACGGTAAAAGTAAATGTTTCCGTTCCTGAAAAAGAAATAGGCGACATTAAGTCTGACACCCCGTCAACAATAACCGTAGATGCACTCGGCAAAAGAAAATTTCTTGGCGGTCGGATAGCTAAGAACGTGCAAAGCGATTTAATGACACACACTTACAGCGTCAGTATTGAGGTTGACAATCCCTCTCATGAAATTTTGCCCGGAATGTTATGCGAAGTGATATTCCAGAATAATTGTCCGAATGTCTTGACAGTGCCGGTGACAGCAATTATGAAAGGTGCCGGTGAGACATTGTATGTCTGGATAAAAAAGGATGGCGTTGCCAAAAGATTCGATGTCAATACCGGGAGGACGCACGGTTCGAGAATAGAAATAATATCCGGCATCAACGAGAATGACTCCTTGATAGTCCGCGGTATGCAAAAACTAAGCGAGGGAAGCAAAGTCATCACATTATGAAGAAAGAAAAGAACAGCAGATGGGTGGCATGGCTGATGCACAACTATCGCATCACACTCTTGATTGTCGGTCTTATGGCAATTCTGGGTATTTATGGGCTGGACAAAATGCCCAAAGCGGAATTTCCCGATTTTACTCTGCGGACAGGGGTTGTTGTAGGGATATATCCCGGTGCTACAAGCGAGGAAGTGGAGGAACAATTGGTAAAGCCTCTTGAAAGATATTTGTTCACATTCAAGGAGGTCAACAGGGCTAAGACCGTCAGCACCAGCCAGAACGGGCTTTGCAGCGTAATGGTTGAACTGAATGACGATGTATCCAATAAGGATGAGGTGTGGAGCAAGATAAAGCACGGACTCAACAGTTTCAAATCATCATTGCCCAAAGGAGTGGTGGATGTGGTTGTAAATGATGAGTTCGGAGATACTTCGGCATTGCTGGTCGCGGTGGAAAGCGACAGCCGGAGCTATCGGGAGCTTGACAAATACTGTGAACTTATCGGCGACAGGTTGAGACAACTACCGTCGGTCTCCAACGTGCGGGTTTTGGGCAATCTAAAAGAACAGATTGTGATAAACGTGGATTACAACCGTCTTTCAGAATACGGGATTAGCCCGCAGGTAATTATAGATGTGTTGTCAGGACAGGGAATCACGACTGTCAGCGGCAGTCTTGGAGGTTGGAGCAACGATACCCCTATCCATGTAAGCCCATCATTAAAAGGCGAAGATGAAATAGCGGATCAGATAATATACAGCGATGGCGGCAATCATGTGGTCAGAATAAGGGATATCGCATCTGTGACCCGTGGATATGACCAGACTGGAGGCTATATAGAATACAATGGCAACCGCTGTGTCATAATCTCGATGGAGATGCTTGCGGGAAACAATATCGTGCAATATGGCAAAGATGTTGAAAAGATGCTTGCTGAAATAAAGGCGTCATCATTGCCGGAAGATGTGGTTATTGACTGCATAAGCGATCAGGCCGGAGTTGTAAACGCCAGTGTCAATTCTTTTCTCCGCGACCTGTTCATATCAATGGCTGTAATCATTCTGATGATGATGATTCTGTTTCCGATAAGCTCCGCACTTGTAGCCTCCACAGCCATTCCGGTGACTACATTCATATCATTGGGCATCATGTATCTTGTGGGCATACCGTTGAATACCATAACGCTTGCCGCGATGATTGTAGTGCTTGGCATGGTGGTGGACGACTCGGTCATTGTAATTGACGGTTACCTTGAATACCTCAATAAAGGTTACAGCCGTTGGCACGCAGCCTGTAAAAGCGTGTCGGAGTATTTTCTTGCCATGCTTCTTGCCACAGCCTGCATCAGTGCTATTTTCTTCCCGCTTCTGATTACCTGCACCGGCCAGAAAGGAGATTTTCTGCATGACTTCCCGATTACGATAGCAATAAACCTGATGACCTCACTCTTTGTCGCTATGGTTGTCGTGCCTATTCTCGCGGTTATTCTAATTAAGAAAAAGAACCGCAAGGAGGGAAAGAAAACAATCACAGACTATGTTCAGCAGGCATATGACAGACTTCTTGAATGGGTATTCGCCCATGCGTGGCTGACGCTCGGAATTGCAGCCGCCCTGATGCTGTCAACGCTTTTCTTCGCAGGAGGAATAAAGAAGAGAATGATGTCTTGTTCGGAACGGGACCAGTTTGCTGTCGAAATATATCTGCCTAAAGGAACCGGGCTGGCGGAAACAGTGGCCGTGACTGATTCCGTTTATAATGTATTGAGCAAAGATGAGAGGGTCAAGGCAATAACATCGTTCAAAGGGTGTGCGTCCCCTCGTTTTCAAGCCTCCTATACTCCGAAACAGGGTGGAAAGAATTTCGCGCAGTTTATTGTAAACACTACATCCAATGATGCAACAGTTGAACTTGTGGATGAATACACTGAAAAAATGTCGGAGGCTTTCCCAAATGCTTTTGTTAAGTTCAAACAGCTTGATTCGCAAGTGTTTCAAGCATTGGAATTCCGTTTTTACGGTGATAATCCTGATTCCCTGCACTATGCCGCAGACCATCTGATGCAGTATATGCGTCAGAACCCTGATTTACTTTGGGTACGCACCGACTTTGAGCAGCCTGAACCGGTTGTGGAGGTAACGCTTGATGAAAAAGCGGCATCCCGTCTGGGATTGAACCGTCAGACCACATCGCTGCAACTTATGTCGCATACAAATGACCGTTTTGTGACCACAATTTGGGAGGACGATTATGGATTGCCGGTGGTTCTCAAGGACAATAGCTGGGGCAATGCCGATTTTGACAAATTCGACAATTTGCCTGTCCAGCCGATGACCTCGGCGAAGACAGTACCTTTAAGGCAAATTGCTCAGGTTTCCCAAAAATGGAGCGAATCGAAAATAGTCCACCGTAATGGTGTGAGATGCCTGACAGTAACGGCTGAACTGCCACGCACAATGATGGCAGAAGAAATCGTGCCTGATTTGCAAAAATATGTCAGTGAGAACATACGTCTGCCGCAAGGTGTGACTACCGAAATCGGCGGAGAGATTGAAAATGATAATGAAAGCCTGCCACAGCTCGGTGCCGGGCTTGGTATAGCCATGATTATTATCTTCTTCTTTTTGCTGTTCAATTTCAAGAGTTACGCGCTGACTCTGGTATGTATGTTTGCCGTACTTTTATTTGTGCCGGGAGCCATGTTCGGTCTGTTCTCAACCCAGACAACAATGGGATTGACAACAATATTCGGCTTTATTACTCTAATGGGGCTTATCATGCGCAATGAAATCCTGATATTTGAACACGCTGAAGATGGATTGAAAAATGGCAAGACTCCACGCGAGGCGGCATTGGAAGCCGGCAAGCGGAGAATGGTGCCGATTTTCCTTACAACGGTAACTACCGCGGTTGGTGTTGTGCCGATGATAATCTCCGGCTCAGCCATGTGGAAGCCCGTCGGAATCACTATCCTTTTCGGAGGAATCGGCGCGCTGATACTTGTTGTAACCGTCCTTCCGGTAATTTATTGGAAAATACATAGACAGAAATGAAAAAATTACTTTTAATAATATCACTGGTGCTGGCAGTAACGGCATCGGCACAAAAGAGATATAATCTTGGCGAATGTCGCGACATGGCATTGGCTCACAATGCCCGTATAAAAATGGCAAACAACGATGCCTTGTCTGCCATGCAGGGAAAGAAAGAGGCACTTGCCAATTTCTTTCCTTCATTGTCGGTCGGAGGCGGTGGAATGAAAGCCAGCGATTACATGATAAAAATGGATATGGGGCCTCAGTCTATGGAGATGCTTGACGGTGGGTGGTATGCGAATGCGATGGCTTCATTACCTATATATGCCGGAGGAAGGATATTCAATGGCTACAAGATGGCTAAACTCGGAGTTGAGATCAGTGAAATACAGCGTATCCAGACCGCCAATGAAGTCAGACTGACCGTTGACCAATATTATTGGCAGATTGTGGCTCTGACGGAAAAAGTGCATACTCTTGAAAGTGCCCGTTGCCTTCTTGATACTATACAACGCGAAGTCGCCAATGCCGTGAAAGCAGGCATTACAAAGCCGAATGATTTATTACAGGTTAATCTTCGCCTTAATGATAATAGAAGCGCATATATTGATGTGGAAAACAATATTGGTGTTCTGAAAATGCTTCTGGCGCAATGTATGGGTTTGGATACGGATTCTTTGGAACTGGCAATCGACATGGAACATCCTCTTGAATCGCCGGAATCTCTTTTTGTCAATCACGGTGATGCGGTTTTGGCTACGACAGAATACAGACTGCTTGACAAAAGCGTTGAGGCTGCACGCTTGCAGAAGAAAATAACGCTCGGAGAATTTTTGCCTACTGTGTCCATAAGTGGCGGATATATGTTCCAGAATTTCATGGGCCCGTCGCAAAATTCACTCATGGGTCTTGTAACGGTTTCAATCCCTATTTCATGGAAAGCTCCACATTCGATGAAAAAACAGAAACTTGCCTGTGAAAATGCCATAACGCAACTCAACGACGGGCAGGAACAGTTGGTAATCAGGATGCGTAAATCTCAAAATGATCTATGCAATGCCTACCAACAGGCTATACTTGCAAAGAAATCAATTGAACAGGCAGCCGAGAATCTCCGTCTTAATGAAAACTACTACAAAGCGGGCATTTCCACTATGAGTGATTTGCTCGAAGCCCAGACACTTTTTCAACAGAGTAAAGACCGATATTCTGAGGCATATTCCACTTATGAAATAAAAAAGACAGAATATCTTATATCAACAGGAAGGTAATTGGCATAAAAACTCATGTAGGCAAAGGCAGGGAAACCTGCCTTTGTCGTAGATAAGCAATATTTATAAATATTACTGTCCGCTAAACTTTTGAGGTCAACTGAAAATTAGGGCTGATTCCGTTT
>ERZ860264.1879-NODE-1879-length-12855-cov-2.954063_pt1 | contig 12855 bp, 8 predicted proteins | sample MGYA00509980_ERZ860264 | MGnify/ENA primary metagenome ERZ860264 (study PRJEB30046, sample SAMN00715212) | human gut metagenome | study: EMG produced TPA metagenomics assembly of the A metagenome-wide association study of gut microbiota in type 2... | reverse complement strand
ACCCGTATAACTGAAATATCCGCCTTCCGGCTCTACAATCTCCAAGCCGTCTTCAAGCATCAAGTCCGACACATTTTCCATAGCGGCATTGCTGCCGTTGAGGTTAAGCACGGTATTCTTGCCGCGCACGGTCAGATAGCCATCGTCGTGGCCCGACTTCATGACTATGCCATCACGCGCGCCGTTGACAACAACCGTACAGTTTTCGATTGTCACATCGGCAAGATATGCATAGATGCCCATACCTTTGTCGGAGATGTTGAAAGTCAGCACTTCCGAGCCGGTCGTGCCGCGGACAATCAGGTTGCCGCCCTTGCCGCCGATGCCCGGACCTTGTGTACCCATCGTGATGCCGTAGGCTTCGGCTGCGATAGTAGAGTTGCCCACCAGTTCAACAATCAGCGTCCCGTCCATAGCGTTGATGCCTGTGTTGTATTTATTGTCGGCGGCGTTGATGTCGGCATAGCTCAACGTCAGCACGCCGGCGTCCTTTGTCTCCCTATACGCAACACTCTTGCCGAACTTTGCAGCAAACGCTTTGTCTTTGACGTTCATTCCGCAGAATGTCACAAGACTGCAAGGGCTGTTGGTTTTCTTCTCGACATAATAATGCTGATGCGCCTCGGGCGAGCATTTGTCGCCGTCCTCGGCGATTGCATAGATGTCGATGTTGCCTGTTTCCGAAATAGTGATCGGACCGGTATATTCCGAAATCTCCTTAAACATTTTCCAATCCTTCATGATGTAGTATCTCACCACGGCTCCCTCGTTGCTGTTGTTGATGGTCACCGTGAATTCGCCCTCCTGCATCTCTTCCGTCGGGGTGATTTCCAGGGCGGCAAGCGTTTGCTCGCCGACGCCCACAACCACAGTGCCTTTCGTGAAGAAATCGCGCCAATAGTCTGCTTCGTAGTATGCGTCCTTGCTGCCGAAAGGAATCCTCAGCTTGCTGTATGTCGTGTTTGCAAACTGCTCGGAGAGCGGTATAGGAGTAGGATTATGGCAGATTATTTCCAAAATCTTATTTCCTGAATAAGAGCTGCAGTAGAAAGCGTTCCCGCTGATGCTTTCCACCGACTGCGGAATCACCAGTTTTGTAAGGTCGTTGCAATACTGGAACGCGTTTCTGCCCACCGTCTTCAGCCCGTCGGGAAGAATCACTTCCGAAATTCCGGTGCTCCAGAATGCATCTTCTCCGATTTCGGTGAGCGACGACGGCATATTGACCTTCTTTATATCTGTAAGATAGTAGAACGCTTCTTTGCCTACTTTTCTTATCGTTTCCGGCAAAACCACCTCGCTGATATTTTTCTGCAATGTGTATGTTATATTGTTGAGCCTATAATAGAATGCATTGTCGGCAATCTCTACAACGGGCTTTCCATTGTGGGTTTCAGGCACGACAAGCTTACCGTCGGGATATGCGTTTCTAAACAGCTCGCCATAATCGATGCCTGTTGTTGGTCTTTGACATAATCAAAGAGATTGTAGGTTGCGGAATAGCCGCCCTCAACCTCGGTGTACTTAAACGCTTCCGGGAGTTTGTATTTTTTGAATCGCTGCCACATGTAGTTGGAATAATAGGCCTTCGCATCGGGGCAGTAGACAGTAGCGTTTTCATAGGCAAATTTGTCAAAAGGAGGATTGTTGATAACTCCTTCCGACACAATCTGTTTTGGCGGTGTTGCCGCTTCTATATGAAGCTCCTCAAGAGCCGTGCCATAGACAGACCCTGTCTCCATCTCAGTAATAGCATCGCCTATGTAGAGCCTCTTCAGGTTTGTGCAGCCATCAAACATGTAACGGTCTATTTTCTTCAATTTCTTTGGCAGACGGATTTCCTCAAGCGCCGTGCAACCGCTGAACATATACCAAGCATCATTGAGGTTTTCAATGTCGTCGTGAAAAACAAACGACGTGAGTTTTGGGCAGTCGGCAAATGCAAGGTTTCCATAGATGGTCATTTTATGGGTAATCGTTACCGACTCCAGGCAATGGCTATGAGTGAACGACTCGACCATAAGCTCCAACGACGCCGGCGTTGTAAACGTCTCTATGCCACTATAAGAAAACGCCCCATTCAAAATTGTTTTCACCTTCGACATGTCGGGATAATTCTTCAATTTCTCGCAACTGTTGAACGCATTCTTGCCGATTTCAGTGACAGAGGCATTCCACACCACCTCTTCAAGATTCTTGCACCCGAGGAACGTGCTGGCAGGGATTTTCAGATATGCAGCCGGTACCGACATTCCGTTGCCGCCTTCCCATACTACGACTCTCCTCAACGATGTGCATCCTATGAACATTCCGTCGCCGAATGTGGTCAACGACTTTGGCAAAGCCACCTCTGTCAACGACGTACAGTAGGAAAGACATCCTTGAAGATCGGTGACGGACTCTGGAAACACGATGCTCTCCAATCCTTCACAAGACTCAAACGCACTCGATCCGATGCTTGTCAATGTTGTGGGCAATTCTATGTTTTTCAACGCGACACACCCTCGAAATGCCTCCGAGAGAATCTCTGTCAATCCTCCGCGGGCAATCTTGACATTGGTCAGATTGGAGTTGCCATAGAAGCTTCCCCTGCCTATTGTCCGCACCGATGATGGAATGTCGATGCTCGAAACCTTAGGGAAGCCAACCCTGTTCGACATCCGGTCATACACTCCGATGTGGCGCACCGGCAGATTTTCAATCTTCGATGGGATGTTGACATGTCCTGTATAATCCAGTGTGCCGTCTGTCAGTCCTATGACAATCGCACGCTTCTCCTCGCCTTCCGGTGGATTCTTAATAGCGATATACTTCAATGAATAGCCGTCGCCATTGTAGACATTGTCTTCGGCTTTCACCGGTCTGGCGACAAACAATGCCAGTAGGGTCGCGACGACCAACAGCCATCGCGCCTGTTTGTGGTTGTAATTCTTTTTCATATAGTTTTTTGTTGGTTATGTTTTAGGTTATGTTTTAGGTTCTATCCAGGATTCATTCAAGTCTATATCCCTTCAAAATGCAAATCTACACACAATCAGCAGGTTAATTGTTGTAAAATTCTTACAAATTTGCCTGCGTCATTTGTATTTTTCAAGCAGGCGCACCCAGTCCTCGCTTTCCTCTATCCGTTTTTGCTTGCGGAATGCCAACGGGCCGTACCCGCTCCATTTCTTGAATGCCTTCGAGAATGGGCTTGTCTCGTCGAAGCCGCACTTGAATGCCACATCCTTTACCTTTGCGTCGGGATATTCCGACAGCAGCCGCTCTGCCTCGCGCATCTGTATGCTCGTGATAAACTGTTTCGGCGTATATCCGGTGCTGACATACAACCGCCGGCGGAAGGTTTGCTCCGACATCCCAAGTCTTTCCGCTATGCCCACCACATCGTAGCGATGCGACGGGATGGCATCCGCGACAATCTTGGCAACAAGGTCGACAAATTCCCTGCGTGTCCTCAATACATGTTCCGGCAACGGCTCCATTCCGGCAGTTGCTGAACTCCTGTGTGCGTTAGTGTTTTCATTCATACGATTATAATTTATGTCTTGACGACAAATTTACAACCGTATGTGTTTCAGAGACTTGTAAATATCTTACATTCTTTTGTAAATACTTTTCAACCCTTGAAAAAAGCGTGTTCAGGCACGTTTCTGACGGAATTGTGTGGGCGAACAGGAATATGCCTTCTTGAATGCGTGGGAGAACGCGCTGGCATCATCAAAGCCACACGCACGAGCCACTTCGGCGACTGGCAACGATGCGTCCGACGTCAGCATACGCGCTGCCATTTCCATCTGTATCGCCATAACAAATGTTTTGGGCTGTTTGCCTGTCTCCGCAACAAAACGCCGGCGGAATGTCTGCTCCCCGAGATTCAGTCGCGAGGCAATGGCGGAGACACTGATGTCATCTCCGCTTGCCAGTCCTTGCCGCACCACGTCGACAACCATGCGCTCAAACGAATTTTCTGCCGCTTCAGTCGGCGCTTCTTCCGGTTCGGGCGTGCCGTCGAGGCGTTCCACATCGCGAATCAGCGCGAGCATCTCGGCACGATAGCGGCGCATCCTTCTCTTGTGGTACACGATGCCCGCCAGCATCACTACAGCCAGCACGCAGACGCCAACCACGATGTCGCGGTGACGGGCACTGTGAATCTGCTCCACCTCCTCGCGCAGACGGTCGGTGTCAAACTCTGTCTTGTAGCGGGCGAGAGCGTCGGCGGTGGCGGTGGAATACAGTGAGTCGCGCAGCGCATTGAAATGCTCCAGCTCTATCCGCGCACTGTCGGGGTTTATCGACCAGTAGCTCTCATACAGGCCCTTATGTGAATTCACAAGATTATAGAGGTCGCCCATTTTGCCAAACAACGAGGCTGCCTGGCTGAAATAGCCCACTGCCTCGCGCTCACGGTCCTGTCTGAGCATCAGAAATCCCAACTGGTTAAGGTCGATGGCAAGCGAATGGACGTTGCCCGAGGCCCGCAGCCCGGCTATGGCTTTCAGAAGCACCTGTTCGGCCTCGGCATATTTCTTCAGACCGACAAGCGCGGTGCCCTTCTGCGACAGTCGCACTGCCATCTTCGCCTCGCGCCCTCCGATAGAATCAAGGCGGTAGGCACGGTCGGCGTAATCGACCGACTTGCTGTAATCGCCAAGTTTATAATAAATTTCGGAAGCCATCCCAAGCAGCACTGCCTTACGCGATGGATTGCCGGCACGCTCGGCATATTCAAGCCCGCGCAGGATGTAGCGTTCGGCATCCTGAGGCTGATCTGCCGCCATATACGCTCCCGCCAGAGTGTTAAGACTCGACGAAACGCGGTCGGGATCATTGAGGCGGATATCAATGTCGACACACCGCTTGGCATACTCCACCGCCGTCTTGAAATCGCCAAGACGCACATGGATAATGCCGAGAAGATTCAAACAACACGACTTATCAAGGTTTGGCCAGCGCATAAGCGGCAATGCCCGCTTGGCATAGTCCCTGGCAAGTGAATAGTTCTGGCAGTCATAGTACCACTCCGCCGCCCAATACCACGTTTGCTGACGCAGAGAGTCGGCGGGCACTGCCGAGGAAAACACTATTTTGCTGTCGGTGAACTCCCGACGGTCGAGAAACTCAAAAAACTTATTGGCAGAAGCCACATCCGCCTTTCTGTCGAAGTCGGCAATAAGGCGGTCGGCATCGTCGGCCGACGCTCCGCCGGCAATACACAGCAGAATGACAATAAAAAGCAATCGCAGTTTCATAGCAGATTTAAATTTTACCTAAAGGTAGTGCTTATCCGGAAGAAACACAAACAATTCCTCTCTATTTTCTCTTTTCCGAATCACAAACCGCCTCACAAATCAATCTTAACTGATAGACGTGGCTGTTCACAAATATCTCATATCCTTTTAAAAATGTCATAAATTTTGCCTGTTGATTTCAAAGCATTGAACTGATGGCAAGTATTATCATGGACAAAACCAAAAGTATTGTCATTTGTATCGATAAGTAATGACGCAATATTAGTGCCGAATTTGAAACGATTAAAAAGAATATAACCCATGCAATCCAAATTACAGGACTGGCAACCCCTATCAACATAATCCCACAAACATCAAAAAAAATAGTATAAAGCACCAATACAGCATAGGCGGTTTTTTTTATTATTGGTTTTCTAAAATTGAACAACAAGGCAAACAGCAATAAAATGCAGCCTATCACAAACGCTTCTGTTAGCCTCAGATTGTCTTCTAAATACATATACAGAGACCAAAATATCGCAAATGCTCCTTGAAGAGCAAACAATGAAGATGTAGTAAGTCTTAAAATTTTATTTTCCATTTTTTCTTATGTTTATTCCTTTAGAATTGTTATAAATAATAGCTCCAAATGTGGTTCTGGGCATATATGGAGTGGTTTCTTTGATAGGGGCCATATCTGTGACATGATTTTTCATAAGGCTTGAAAATCGTTTCGTTTATATTGAGGGATTTTAGTTATTTTAGTGACAAAATAGTCAACATATCAATCAAGATTTTCACGCTAACCAACATATTCAGAATCGAAAAAAAAGATAAAGAAGATAATAACCAAACATTTTGATTGAAAAACAGACTTCCTACTATATCCATAAAGAACACCGCCACTGACGATAGTAGTATGATTATCACTGTGATGCATTTTAGTGGCATTTTGTTTGTAAAGGTATTAATAAATAATGCTCCTAATATTAACGCCCATTGGAAGGGGAATAACGAAAGGCAAGGAAAAGCAATAACGTTCAATCCAACTATCAAGGTGAGGGTGATATATATATATCTGCATATCATGGTCTCACTTACTTTGTTTTTGAAGTTAAAACACAGGGTTTCCATCAATACCCTTTAAATACATTCCATTTTTATCTCCGAATTTTATTGGGTTGGCTGCGCACCAGAGGTAGGGACTGAGGTGGTAGTATTTTTCAGCAAGGGGGTCTTGGGATATTGTCCGGCCGATCATAGAGTCGTAGAAGCGGGCTTTGCTGTCGTATAGGTCGAGAGAGTTCTCGCCTGACAAAATATTGCCTATTGAAGACAGCAAAGCGAAAAAGGCAACAAGGTAAAAAATAGATATTTTCTGCAGCCTCATAAAGTTGCTTATTTTTTGCTAAATTAAGTAATCTTTTGAACACGTGAAACAAATAAGATATGTTATGCAACATATCTGCGTTGTTTTTGGCAATCCCCTCTTAGCCAGCACAAATATAAAACAATGCCGTGACCAATAGCCATTTTCCGGTGACGTAAAAGCGGAACGGCATTCCGGACGTTCGAACGTCCGGAATGCCGTTTTTTTGGCTCACTTTTCAGCGTGCTGTTTTCTGAATCGTTTAGATTGCCTGCTCCACCGCCCAGGTGAAGGCTCGCAGTCCAAGCTGCGGGCTTGCCGCGTCAATGTCGTGCAGCCGGTTGAGCAACGTGTCCACCTTGCTGTCGTCAATCACGGTGAGCAACGCCCCGTTGAGCGTTGGCCACGCATGGCTGCCGAGGTGTGGCTCTCCGCCACGCTGTCCAGCCCCGACGAGCGACGGCCATCCGGTGAATCCTTTGATGTCGAGTTCGCGCATCGCTGTCAGCACGTCGTCTTCGTGCGCTTGGTTGTATGCTATAAATACTGCTTTCATTGTCTTATTTCTTTAACGTTTTCAACTCTTTTTTGCGTGCACGCTTGATGCCGATGCGGGCAAACACGCTATAGAGCGTCGGGATAATGATGAGGGTGATGAGCGTGGAGAACGACAATCCCCATGCCACCGACATACCGAGGGCGCGCCACATCTCGGAACCTTCGCCCTTGCCCACTGCCATAGGAATCATACCGATGACGGTGGTGAGGGTGGTCATAAGAATCGGGCGCAGACGCGAGCGTCCGGAAATCACGATGGCGTTGACGAGACCGAGGCCGCGCTCACGGCAGAGCATGATATAGTCGATAAGCACAATACCGTTGTTGACCACAATACCGATAAGCATCAGCAAGCCGAGCATCGCCATGATGCTGAGCGGTGTGCCTGTGACAAAGAGTCCCATCAGCACGCCGGTCAACGCAAACGGGATTGAGAACATGATGACAAACGGATAGGTCAACGACTCAAACTGCGATGCCATGATGATGAACACGAGTACGATGATCAATGCCATGAGCATTATCATATCGGAGAACGTATCCTGCTGGTCTTCAAACGTTCCGCCGAACTGCCATGTGAAGTCGGCAGGCATGTCTATCTCGCCCATCGCCTTGTTGGCTGCCTTGACCACATCAGAGAGAGCGTAGCCTTTGGCCACGATGCATTTCACCGTGATTACGCGCTCGCGGTCGCGACGCTCGATGGTTGGCGGTGTCTGTGACTCGACCACCTTGCCAAGGTCGCGTATTTTGATGCCCTTGCCTTGACTGTTGTAGATGGTTATGTTCTCGATGTCCTCAACCGACTGGCGGAACTTCTTGTCGTAGCGCACACGGATTTTATATTCGTCTCCGTCCTCGCGATAGTTTGTCAACGCGCTGCCTGTCACGCGGTTGCGGAGATAGGAAGCGGCTGTCTGCATGTTAAGTCCGTTGAGGGCGAGCTTCTGGCGGTCGAAGTCGACGCGGTATTCGGGAGTATACTCGTCGCGGCTGATGCTCACCTGCGAGCAGCAGTCCTCGCTGAGCATCTTTGCCGACACGTCGGAGGCAATGCGGTCGGACGTAGTGAAGTCGTAGCCATAGATTTCGATCTCCACCGCCGCCTCGCCGCCGATTCCGCCGCCACCGCCGCCGGCAGCAACGTTGAACGTGCGGATTTCAGGATACTGGTTCAGGTCGTGGCGGATAGCATCGCAAATCTCGCTGAGCGACCGCTCGCGCTCCGTCGAGCGCACGGTGCTGATGTTGTATTGCAGGATGTTGTTGCCGTTGTCCTGCATACTGCCGAAGATGTTGTCCTCGCCGGCCTGTCCCTCTGAGAAACTTACCGTAGTCACCTCCGGACAGTTGCTTTTCAGCTGCTCATAGATGCGGAAACCAAGAGCGCGCGTCGTTTCCTGACGCGTGCCGGCGGGCAGCTTCACGGTGATGCCGATTCGCGAGTTGTCCTGCTGCGGAAAGAACTCCGTCTTTATCTGCGGCATCAGCACCACTATCGACGCGACAAACAAGCCTACGATGATGGCAAGCGTTGCCCAGCGATGGCGCAAGGCTGTGCGGAGAAGCGCGGCATAGCCGTCGGTCACTTTTTTCAGGAATGCGTCAAACGGGTTTGACACCATTTTCTGGAACAGGTTGTATTTCTTGTCAAGACGCAGCATCAACGAGCAGAGGGTCGGTGTCAGTGTGATGGCGCCGATGGTCGATACAGACAGGATGATTGTCACCATCCATCCCAACTGCTTGAACATGATTCCTGCCATACCGCTGATCATGGTCAGCGGCAGGAACACGGCAATGGTAGTGAGCGTGGAGGCGATTACGGAGATTGCGACCTCGTTGGTGGCAAACATCGCCGCCTGGCGCGGACGGCTGCCGCGCTCGATGTGGGTGGTGATGTTCTCAAGCACCACGATGGCGTTGTCGACCACCATACCGATGGCTATCGAGAGCGCACTCATCGAGATGATGTTCATCGTGTTGCCGGTGGCGAGCAGATAGATGAGCGCCGAAAGCAGCGAGATTGGGATTGTGAGCACAATCACAAACGTGGCGCGCCAGCGTCCGAGGAACAGCAGCACCACAAAGCTGACAATGAGCATCGTGATGAGGATGGTGTGCTTCAGCGATTCTATCGTGTTGATGATATAGTCGGATGTGTCGACAATCAAGCCGATATGCACATCGCTCGGAAGGTTTTTCGCTATCTGTGTCAGACGGGCTTTAACAGCCTTGGAAATCTCGACAGAGTTGGCTCCCGACTGCTTCTGAACGATAATCATGCCGCCAAGTTCGCCGTTGGTATACGCCTCCTGGGCGCGCTCCTGCGGTGCGTCATCGATATGCGCCACGTCACGCAGATAGACCGGCGTTCCGCTGTAGGTGCCCACCACGAGGTCGAGCATCTCGTTGACGTCGGCAAACTCTTTCTGCACACGCATTGAGTAGACATTCGAGCCGATGTCGATTGTGCCCGCCGGCACATTGAGATTCTCGGCGGCAAGCACTTGGCTTATCTGCTCTATCGAAATGCCATAGGCATCGAGTTTGTAAGGGTCGCAAAGCACCTGTATCTCACGGTCGGGGATACCGGAAATCGAGACCGATCCAACGCCCGACACGCGTGCCAGCGGCGTTGCCACCTGGTCGTCGAGAATCTTATACAATCCCGTCATGCTCTCCTTCGCTGACACGGAAAGGATGAGGATAGGGATGTCGTCGGTGCCGAACTTGAACAGAATAGGCTTCTGCGCTCCGTCGGGGAGCGTGGTGACGCGGTCGAGCTTGTCGCGCACGTCGTTGGTTGCCACATCGATGTCGATGCCGTATTCAAACGTCAGCGTGATGATGGAGATGTTTTCCTTCGACTGCGATGTGATGTGCTTCAAGTCGCTCACGCCGTTAAGCATATTTTCCAGCGGACGCGTGACATTGGTTTCTATGTCCTCCGCACTCGCACCTGAATAGGTGGTCATCACCATGATGGAGTTGGTCTCGATGTCGGGATAGAGGTCGATGCTCAACCGCGTCAACGAGAACAGTCCGAAGATGGCGATGCCGAGGAAAATCAGGATTGTTGTGATTGGCCGCTTGACGGCTGTCTGATATATACTCATAGGGCAATCCTTTTGTTATTTCTTCACAATCTTCACTTTGGCGCCGTTTTTCAGGCGCGACTGCCCAGCCACGACAACCGTTTCGCCGGGATTCACTCCGCTGAGGATTTCATATTCGGTGTCGAGACGCTGTCCGAGCTCCACTTTGCGGTACTCTGCCTTGTCGCCCTTGACAACATACACATAGCGGTCGCCAGAGCCTACAAGTTTCTGGACGGCGCGGTCGGGCACCACAACGTGCTTGGCGCGTCCGTGATTGATAGTGACACGGGCATACATCCCCGGGCGCACACGCTCGTCGGCATTGGCAATCAGAAGCTCAACGGTGAATGTGCGGGTCGACGGGTCAATGGTCGGATAAACGATATTGACCTTGCCGGTAAACACCTCGTCGCCGTAGACATCGAGGGTGAAGTCTACGTTCATGCCTTTCTTTATCTTGGTGAAGAGCGACTCCGAGACGTTGACCTTCATCTTGACAGGGCGGATTTTCTCTACCACAAAAATCGGGCTGGCGCCGCTGTACATGTCGCCGCTGTCGTAGTTGCGCTGCGACACGACGCCGCTGATAGGACTGATGAGACGCGTGTTCTCGGCAAGGTTTTCATAGTTGCGGCGCGAGATGTCGTATGCCATCTTTTTGGCATCCCATTCCGACTTTGAGCATCCGCCGATTTTAAACAGCTCGTCCACACGCTTGAACTCAAGATGGTTGTTTTCCATCTGCAGGCGCACCTGATCGAGGTTTGCCGGATCCATATCGGCAAGTTTCTGTCCTGCCGACACGTGCTGTCCCACCTCCACATACACCTTGCGTATGCGCATAGGCGACTGCGGGGCGATGTTGTTTGTCACGTTGGCTTCCACGGTGCCTGTGAACGAATTGACCTGGTCCACCTCGCGGTAGTCTGTTTTTGCCACCTCCACATTCATTGTGCCGTCGGCGGCTTTCTTTTCCTCTTTGGCTTTGTCGCCGCCGGAGCATGCCGTAGCGGCGATGGCGACAGCCATTGTCATGGCAATCTTGGTGAGTGTCTTGATATTCATTGGGGTTCTGTTTTATTTTTCGTAAGTGTATTCCGTGCCGAGAGTCTCGTCAAGCTGCGCCTGCGCCACAAGATATGAGTAGACCGCCTGGCTGCGGTTGAGTTGCGACTGTGTGAGCGCCAGCTGCGAATCGTTGACCTCGAGCAGCGTGCCGGCGCCGGTGTCGTAGCGCTTCACGGCGATGTCGTAGCCCTTGCGCGCCTGGTCGACACTTTTGCATGCCGACTCATACTGGCGTATGCCTGTGCGCATCTTGTCGACGCTCTGGCGCACGCCCACCATCAGGTTGCGCTCGGTGTCGAGGCGCGTGAGGGCAAGTTGGTCAATCTGCACTTTTGTCTGCTTCAACGAGTTGTAGCGGCGTCCGCCGGAAAAAATCGGGATGTTGAGCGACAGTCCGAGCGTTGAATACGGATTCCAACGATAGTCCTTGAAGCGGAAATCGTTTGCCATCGCGTTCCATTGGTATGCGAACGACAGGTTGAGCGTCGGATAATAAGCGGACTTCGCCACGTCGCGCGACTTGAGCAGCTGCCGCTGCTGCAGGTCGATTTGCCGCAACGATGAGTTTTGGGCAAGCATCGTGGTGTCTACCTTCATATAGCCGTCATAAAGGCGGTCGGTATAGTCGTTGAGCGACCCCGTGCAATCGATGCTCATGTCGAGATCCACTCCGATAAGCGCTTTCAGGCGCCATTTGGCAAGCACAATGGAATTTTCGGCGTCAAACAGACTTGGCTCCACATTTTTCACCGCGACGTCGGCGCGGATAAGGTCGTATTCCGACGACAGTCCCTGCTGGTATTTCTGGTTGATGTCGTCATATTTCTTCTTTGCGTTGTCATAGTTCTCCTTGAGTGCGTCGCGGCTTGCCTCGGCGAGCATCACGGCATAGTATGCCTGCTTCACCTGCGACACCATGGAGATGCGCGACTGTCGCGACTTTTCCACCGCAAGCTCAACATCGTCGGCAGAGATGCTCAGCTGTTTCCACAGTTGGGCGTTGACAAGTGGCAACGAGAGCGCAAAGCCTGCCGACCACGTATTGTCCATTCCCACCTTGATGCCGTCGCGCATCGCCGACGCGGCTTCCGTGCCTTCCGCTCCCTCCGTGCCTTCCGAAGAGCCGCCACCGAATCCTTTCATGTCGCCCATATACATCACTTGCTTCTTCAACGTGCGGTTGTAGCCGGCTGAGAAGTCGAGGGTTGGCATAAGGCTGGCGAGCGTGCCTTTCTTGGCATACTCCTGCTTGGTGATTTCACTGTCGGCAACCTTCACCGTCGGGTTGTCGGATAGGGCTATACGCACAGCATCGTCAAGGGTCAGCGTGGTGGTCTGAGCCACGGCTGTCGACGCCAGAGCCACCGACGCCGCCATTAGGATTGTCTTGATTGAGTTGGGTCTCATCGCGAGTATAAAATAGTTTAGTAGATAAACAAAAAAAGGAACCGACTTTTCTGTCGATTCCTCTAGGTGGGTGTTGACGGATTCGAACCGCCGACCCTCTGCTTGTAAGGCAGATGCTCTG
>ERZ860264.1869-NODE-1869-length-12916-cov-3.879014_pt1 | contig 12916 bp, 8 predicted proteins | sample MGYA00509980_ERZ860264 | MGnify/ENA primary metagenome ERZ860264 (study PRJEB30046, sample SAMN00715212) | human gut metagenome | study: EMG produced TPA metagenomics assembly of the A metagenome-wide association study of gut microbiota in type 2... | reverse complement strand
TTTGGGCAATTTTCCATGCCAGTGCATGTTCGCGGCCGCCCGAGCCTAGTAATAAAATCTTCATCTTTATACTGTTATAAGTTATACTGTTATACGTTTGATTAGGTATGGATAAGCAGCCGCTTTTACAGGTTCTGCTCAAAGTACCGGGTGATTTTTTCGTGCAGATGTACACGGTCGCGACCTGATACGTTGTGCTTGTGGCACGGGTAGATGAACAGGTCGGGGTAGGTGCGGGCGTCTACACAAGCTTTCATGAACGACAAGGTGTGTTGAGGCACGCAAGTGTCGTCATGGTCGTCATGGATAATCAGCAGATGACCTTTCAACTGACCCGCGAGGTTTTTCAGGTTGCATTCCTTGTAACCTTCAGGATTGGTTTCCGGTGTGTCCATATAGCGTTCGCCGTACATCACTTCATAATATCCCCAGTCGATGACAGGGCCACCGGCTACGCCTACTTTGAATATTTCCGGGTAACGGAGCAACAAGGCAGTGGTCATGTGCCCTCCAAAGCTCCAGCCGTGCACGCCGATGCGTCCGCCGTCTACGTAAGGGAGGGATTTCAGGAATTCGACACCTTTTACCTGGTCTTTGCCTTCTTCAATGCCGAGGCGACGGAAGGTGGCGTTCTCAAACTCCAGTCCGCGGTTACTGCTGCCACGATTGTCGATCGTAAACATGATATAGCCTTTGTTGGCCATATACGTGTCCCAGCCACGTGCGCCATTCTGCCAGCCTCCGGTGACACATTGGGCATGAGGACCTCCGTAGACGTAAATAATGGTTGGATATTTCTTGTTCGGGTCAAAGTTTGCCGGCTTCATCAGGCGGTAGTGAAGGTCGGTTGTGCCGTCGGCCGCTTTGATTGTCCCGGTTTCAATACTTGGCATTTGATAACCTTCATACGGGTCTTTGGCAGTCAGCAGGTTTACGGTTTCTTTGAAGTTCTTTGTATCTACCAGATTAATTATGCGGGGCTGGTCTTTAGTGGAATAACGGTCGATAAGGAACGTCCCGGAAGCGTTGAGCACTCCGTTGTGTTCACTCTCTTTACTGCTATCGAACGGGCGGCTCATCTTTCCGTTGTTCACGTTTACTGCGAAATGACCGCTTCTCAAGCCCTCTATGGCGGTGAAGATAACTTCTTTCCGCTTAGCGTTGAAGCCTAATATGTTTTTTACCAGCCAGTTGCCTTTAGTCAACTGTTTTACCTTCACTGATTCGCGATATTGGGCGCCGCCGGTTCCTTCCTGAAGGTCACCGTAAATGCTTGCTTTGGTATCAAACAGATAGAGGTGATTGTATCCATCGCGCTGGCTCTGATAAATGAATTTGCTGGTATCCCACGGCAAGAATATAATCGGGTTTTGCGGCTCTACGTATTTCGGGTGAGTTTCTTCGTAGAGCACCTTTGTCAGCTTGCCTGTTTCTGCGTTGTATTGGCAAAGTTTGGCATGGTTCTGGTCGCGGTTTACTTCAATCAGGTAGAGGCTCTTCTCGTCCGGTGCCCAACTGATGTTCGTAAAGTAGCGGTCGGTAGGGTCGCCTGCATCCAGGTAAATGCTTTTGCCCGTTGCGGGGTTGTAGATACCTACCTTCACTTGGTGGCTGGTCATTCCTGCCATTGGATAGCGGACATTGTTCACTTCGCCCACACGTGCGGTAATGTCTACAAGCGGGTATTGAGTCACCATACTTTCATCCATACGGTAGAAGGCGAGCAGATTACCTTTCGGGCTCCAGAATGTACCTTTGTTGATACCGAACTCATTGCGGTGTACGGACTGGCCGCAGACGATGCCTTCGGGCTCGTTCGTCACCGCCTGTTCGTTTACGTATAGATTGTTGCCGATTGTATAGGCTACATTTCCATTGGCGGTGCAGTAGTCTTCGTTTTCCGCTTTGGCTTTAGGCTTGCGACTGCTGACAATCCGGTTGTTCTTGAAATCATATACGATGTATTTTCCGGCTATGTTCAGTAACATTTGCGGCTTTTCCGCCCATGGGAAACGTACGGAATACAAATGGGATAACTTTCCTGCCTTGTCTTCTGCAAGCGCTTTGTTGATTTGCTCACGGGTGATGAGCATTGTTTCTTTGCCTGTTTGCGGCTGGATAGAATAGATGGTGTCGATGCCGGGTTTAATACACTCGTCGCCCCACCATTGCAGCCCGTACAGGTTTTCTGCATAACGATAACTTTCACCGCCCGGAATCAGGTCTTCCAGTGTCGGTTTCTTGGTTTCTTGTGCCATAACATTGATTACAATTGGGATTGCCAACAACAAAAGGAAGGCTCTTTTTCCAACTTTACTCATTGCTCTTTTCTTTATTATTTGTTTTTAAATCCTTTTATTTTTACTCTGTCCAAAGAAGTGCTCTTTATCCGAATAGCAGCACCCAACTTGGTAAAAGCATTGAATAATCCATTAAATTGCTTTTCGTTGCTAATTTCTTGTGAATGTGCAATTAACTATTAACGCTTGTTTACTCCTCTTCCTTCTTCGGAATCCTCGGTTCCCGATTTCCTTTGAACTCTCTCGGAGTTTTCGGGTCTCTTCGGCTACGGAATTCTCCCTGCGGTTTTCTCTCTCTGTTTCCTTCCCGCTTGAATTCTCCTTCTTCCCGGCGCGGCTTGTATTCTCCTTCTCTGCGAGGTCTGGAGTCACCTTCCCGGCGCGGCCTGAACTCACTTTCTCTACGGGGTTTGAATTCTCCTTCCCGACGAGGTTTATATTCTTTTCTTTCCCTGAACTTAGACGCTTGTTCTCCTTCCGTCTCTTTCTTTTCTTCTCCTGCTTCTTCCTGACTCTTGAACTCCTTGTATTTTCCGTCAAAGATTTCATATTTGCGGAATTCACATTCCAGTGGCCCGTTGAACAAAGGAACCTTTTGGCTGGCTTTCAAACCAATCTGGTCGAAACACTCTTCCCGGTAGGAGAGAACCCATGCCTCGTTTCCTACAAACGCGTGTTTCAGGCGCTCGCCAATCATTTGGTATAGTCCGAGCAAATCATTGGTGGAAATACGCTCTCCATAAGGAGGGTTGGTGATGATGACAGACTTCTCTTTCGGCTGTTCGAATTGCTGGAACGGTTGCAGTTTCAGTACGACATCTTTCGATACCCCCGCTGCCTTTATGTTATGAGTTGCTATTTCGTTCGCTTTCGGATTGTTGTCGTATCCGTAAATTTTATGTGTAAATTCACGCTCCTGACTGTCGTCATTGTAAAGCTCGTCGAACATATCCGCATCGAAATCCACCCATTTCTCAAATGCAAATCCCTTACGGAATACGCCCGGAGCGATGTTTCTTGCTATCAATGCAGCTTCCACTGGAATAGTACCCGAACCGCACATCGGATCAATCAAGTCACATTCTCCCCGCCAGCCGGTCATCAGAATCATACCGGCAGCCAATACCTCGTTCAACGGAGCTTCTACGGCTTCCTGGCGGTAACCGCGCCGGTGAAGTGATTCACCGGACGAGTCCAAAGACAAGGTGCAGGTCGTTTGTGCGATATGGATATTCAACAATACGTCCGGATTGCTGATGCGTACAGACGGGCGTTTGCTTGTCTTTTCACGGAAATAATCCACGATTGCATCTTTCACCTTGTACGAAACAAACTTCGAATGGCGGAATTCTTCGCTGAATACTACTGCATCTATTGCAAATGTCTTGTTTACGTCGAGATATTCCTCCCAAGGAATTGCCTGTATTTCATTGTAAACTTCGTCGGCATCCTTTGCCGTAAAGTTCTTGATCGGTTTAAGAATACGGATAGCAGTACGGAGGCAGAAATTAGCCTTATACATCATACGCTTATCCCCTGTGAATGACACCATTCGGCGGCCTATTTGAATGTCGTTGGCTCCTAGTGCTGTCAGCTCTTCTGCAAGTATCTCCTCCAGTCCCTGGAAGGTCTTGGCAATCATCTCGAATTGTTCGCTCATATATAGTTATTTGGTTTTATTTTTTTGCTTTGGTTTGTACGATTCTTGCTCCTGCGGGGACGTTCTCCGTCACCCAGATATTACCGCCTACGGTTGCATCGCGTCCGATAGTGATTCTTCCCAGGATAGTGGCGTTGGAATAAACGATTACATTGTCTTCCAGTATCGGGTGGCGCGGGATGCCTTTGATCGGCTTTCCATCCGCATCCAGCGGGAAACTCTTGGCTCCCAGAGTGACGCCCTGATAGAGTTTGACGTTGTTTCCGATGATACTCGTTGCGCCGATTACCACACCTGTGCCGTGGTCGATCGTGAAGTGACTGCCAATCTTGGCGGCCGGATGAATATCAATACCTGTTTCGCTGTGCGCCATTTCCGTAATGATACGCGGAATCAGGGGGACACCCAGTTCCAGTAGCTCATGCGCGATGCGGTAGTTACTGATGGCCTTGATAGCGGGATAGCAGAAAATAACTTCACCGTAGCTCTTGGCGGCGGGGTCACCGTTGTAGGCGGCTTCTACGTCCGTAGCCAGTATTCTTCTCATGGCGGGTAGTTTGCTGATAAAGTTCGCAGCCAGTCGGGCGGCTTCTTCTCTCTTGGAATCGGAGCAGGCATTACATCTTCCTTCTATACTGGTTCCAAAACACAATCCGGCAAGGATTTGCTCGGTAAGCAAATCAAATAACTTCTCAATATTTACACCGATGTGGTAATTGATTGTCCGGCTGTTGATAGTGGAATTTCCGTAATATCCGGGAAATAAGATAGAGCGTGAAAGCTCGATAATTTCATACAAGACTTTAGCAGAGGGCAGTGGTTCGCCATCTTTGTGTTGATGAAACAGTCCTTTGTAAGATTCGCTTTCCGATAGCTCATCGACTGCCTGTGTCAAAATGTGGGTGAAGTTCAGTGGACTCATTAGGTCAGTTGCTCATATTTATATGGGGACAAAGGTATTAAAAAAATAATAAAATTGGTTGGGATTCAGGATAAATAATGTATTTTTGTCACTTTCAAAACATGACATGAATAAGGGGTTGATGAATGGGAGGACTACTATGAAGCTGTTTGGCTTGTTCGGGCTTTTGATATTGTTGTATTGCGGGTGTGCTGACAGGCATCGCCATAAGCCTTTTTGTGAGCAGGAACTTGTCGATTCTCTCGAAGTCCGCGTTCAGGATTCTCTTTTCTCCAATGTACTTTATTCCCGTTCGCAGGTACGTGACGCGCTGGTGCAAGTGCAAGACTCACAAGTGTATTATCGTCTGCTCGCCCTTTATGGTAAAACCTTCTTTGTTTCTTCTGATTTTGACTCCATACTTTATTACAATCGACAGGTTAAGCAATTCTCCCGCAATGTTTCCGAGTGTCCTCGCTGGAACGATGTCCTGGCCGATGTTTATAATGTTGAAGGAAACGTTTGGATGCAGTTGAACCGTCCCGATTCTGCCATACTTGATTATCAAAAGGCGTATGCATATCGTCTGAAAGGAAAGCGCCTGCACCTTCTTCCCGACATTTGTATCAATATGGCTGACGCCTGCCTGCATCGCAGTGACTTGGCGCACACTGCCTCTTATTACCGCCGCGCCTTGTTTCTCTGCGATTCTCTGAGATTGTCCGAACATACGAAATTCCCTGTCTATTACGGTTTGGGACAAACTTATATGGACTTGCGCGACTTCGATTTGTCCAACCATTATTATGAGCTGGCAGGAAAATTCTTTGACGAAATGAATGTGGGAGAACGTTGGACCTATCTCAACAATCGCGGAAATCATTATTATTACAGGAAGAATTATCAGGAAGCATTGAACTATATGCGCAGAGCCAATGCCTTAGTCTCCGCCCACCCCCAAATGGTGTTTGAACAGAACTTTATCAAAGTAAACCTGGGAGAATTATACTTGTTGACCAATAACTTGGATTCAGCACAGATATGCCTGGACGAGAGTTATCGTTTCTTTTCGGAAATTCAGCATAACTCGGCTGTATACTATATCGAAACTCAAATGATTGAACTGGCGTTACAGAAAGGAAATATGGCGCTGGCTCATAAAATGATAGAACGTACCGCTCCTGTGGGACATCTTGATGCCAATATGCTGACAATACGCAACCAATATCTCCAGCATTACTTCGAGCGTGCCGGTGACTACCGCCGTGCTTATGAATATTTGAAGCGTGACTGTCGTCTGGATGATTCTATCCGTAGCGAACGGGTACAGACACGTGTCGCAGAACTGGATATGCGCTATCGTCAGGACACTATTGTATTGCGGAAAGAAATGCAGATTCAACGGCAGGCAGGTGAAGTGAAAGCTTTGAAGTTGAGCGTTTATATATGGGTACTTGTTTGTGTGCTGCTAGTTGCAGGAACAGGCGGTATCATCTGGTATATGCGGAAGAAAAGAGAATTTCTTCGTGAACGCTTTTTCCGGCAAATCAACCGTGTCCGCATGGAGAACCTGCGGAGCCGGATTTCCCCCCATTTCACTTTCAATGTATTGGGACGTGAGATTAATCAGTTCACGGGGTCGGAAGATGTGAAGAATAACCTGTTGGAGCTGGTTAAATATCTCCGACGCAGTCTTGAACTGACGGAAAAACTAAGTGTTTCCTTACAAGACGAGCTGGATTTTGTACGTTCGTATATTAATCTCGAAAGAGGACGCGTCGGCGAAGATTTTACGGCAACGGTTACAGTGGAAGAAGGACTGGATGCAAGTCGTGTGATGATTCCTTCGATGATTATACAAATCCCGGTTGAGAATGCAATCAAGCATGGACTGGTTGGGAAAGATGGTGAAAAGGAGTTGACGATACATGTCTCTCATGAAAAGAATGGTATCTGTATTACGATTTGTGATAACGGCCGCGGGTATCTTCCGCACGTAACTTCGGCAACACGGGGAACGGGTACCGGACTGAAGGTGTTGTATCAGACCATTCAACTGCTGAATACGAAAAACAAGAGTGACAAAATACGTTTTGAAATAACCAATAGAAACAGTGGACAGACCGGTACATTAGTTTCGGTATATATCCCGTTTCGTTTTTCTTATGATTTATGATGGATACAGAAGAAAAGTACAAAGTGGTCATCATTGATGACGAACGTTCTGCAAGTGACGCTTTGCGCCGTGAACTGGAGCCTTATCGTGAATTTGAGATAAAGGGAATTGCAAGCAGTGGTGCAAAAGGGAAAAAGATGATTATGGAGTTGCATCCGGATTTACTCTTTCTTGATGTGGAGCTTCCGGATATATTGGGCCTTAATTTGCTAAGTGAGATAAAGGATGATGTATTGTGGGATATGAAGGTTGTGTTCTATACGTCCTATGATAAATATCTGCTTCAGGCTTTGCGTGAGTCGGCTTTTGATTTCTTGTTGAAACCTTTTAGCGCGGAAGACTTGAAAGTTGTCATAGACCGTTATCGGAAAGCGGTGCGTTCTGCTGTAGTGGTGCCTCCCTCTTTTGCTTCTTCTATTATAGCTCTGATGCCGCAACAGGGAATGTTTATGATTAGCACGGTGACAGGATTCAAGCTCTTACGGCTGGAAGAAATCGGATTTTTTGAATATTTGAAAGATAAACGTCAATGGCAGGTGGTTCTGTTTAATCAAACCCGGTTGAACCTGAAACGGAACACGAAAGCGGAGGATATCGTCAGTTATTCGCAGGCTTTCGTACAAATCAGTCAATCGGCCATTGTGAATGTAAATTATCTGGCTATGATCGATGGAAAGTGTTGCCAACTTTATCCGCCTTTCCACGATAAAGGTGATCTGGTCATTTCCAGAAGCTATCTGAAAGAATTGCAGGAACGGTTTTATGTCTTGTGATACAGTCTACGGTTATATAAAGTGAAAACGCCTCTTCTTCATCAGGAGCGGCGTTCTCTTTTGTTAGAATATTAGAATGAGAGAGAGTTTTTGTTACATATTTGTATTATCCATTGTTACAGTCATCTCGGGTACCAGTACATAAGCACGCTTTTTAGCGTTCCATTTATAGTAATTGGTAGTGACGGTCTTGCCTTCATAAATATAGTTGATACGCAAATTCTTTACCCATTCGTCCTTGTTGCTGTCCCATTTGAGGGCTTCGCTTTCGGTCATGCGTTTATTGTCGTCGTACTTATAATTGTACTTCATATAGTTGGCAAGTGTATTTCCGTCCATTTTGTAAACGGTCTGGCCTACTGTCATGCCATTTTCTTCTATCGGATTGTAAATCAACTGACCGTCGTTGTTACGTGCGGAAGCGGTGAAAGATGCAATAAGAAGAGCAGCGGATAAAACGAACATTTTTAAGGATACTTTTGCTTTCATGGCTATTTTAGTTTTAAGTTATACTTTTATTTGTCTACTGATGTATCAGTTTTACGCTGCAAACTTACATATTAATTTGATATTTATGCATTTTTGGGAGTGAAATATTATCAAATTGTCAAGTGTGGGTGCTGGCAGTAGTTTGCTTTTTGCCAAGATTAGTGACAAAAAAATATCCGGCAGTCAATCTGCCGGATATAGAACGAATCACTTCGTTTAAAAAGAAATCTTTTTTCTAGCTTTCGGATAGCGAGTTAAATAATGTTAGTGAGCTTCGAGCCAGTTCTTGCCCCACCCGCAATCAGCTTTCAGAGGTACATGCATACGGTATGCGTGTTCCATTTCTTCGATAACAATTTCTTCTACACGTTCTTTTTCTTCAACGGGAACACTGAAGTTCAATTCGTCATGTACTTGCAGGATCATTTTGGCTTGTATTCCTTCCGTTTGGAAACGTTGATAGATACGTGCCATAGCCACCTTGATAATATCTGCCGCACTTCCCTGGATAGGTGCGTTAATGGCATTCCGTTCCGCATATCCGCGTACAATGGCGTTTCGTGAGTTGATGTCCGGCAAGAAGCGTTTCCGGTGGAAAATAGTCTCCACATAGCCTTTTTCTTGTGCAACCCGGATACTTTTATCCATATAAGCCTTCACTCCCGGATAGGTTTCGAAATAGCCGTCGATAAGTTCTTTGGCTTCTTTCCGCTCTACGTTCATCCGTTCGGCGAGGCCGAATACGGATATACCATAGATAATGCCGAAATTGGCAGTTTTGGCTTTGCGACGCATATCGGAGCCTACATCTTGCAAGTCAATTTTATAAATCTTTGCGGCGGTGGCAGCGTGGATGTCATGGTTGCTGAGGAAAGCGTCGATCATGTTCTTATCCTCGCTCAGATGCGCCATGATGCGCAATTCAATCTGTGAGTAGTCCGCAGAGAAGAAAAGGCAGCCTTCATCGGGGATGAATGCTTTGCGGATTTCTTTTCCGTTCTCGTCGCGGATCGGGATATTTTGTAGGTTCGGATTGCTTGAACTAAGACGTCCCGTGGCGGTAACGGTTTGGTTGAAAGAAGTATGTACCCGTCCTGTACGCGGATTGATGAGTTGGGGGAGTGCATCGATGTATGTTCCCAATAACTTTTTCAGTCCCCGGTGTTCTAATATCTTTTCTACCACAGGATGTTTGTGGCGAAGGCTTTCGAGCACCTCTTCCGAAGTGACGTATTGCCCGGTTTTAGTCTTTTTTGCCTTCTCTACAATTCTTAATTTATCAAACAGCACCTCACCGACTTGCTTCGGTGAAGCAATATTGAACGTTTCACCTGCCAGTTCGTAAATTTCCTTTTCGATATTCTCCATTTGTGCCGTAAAGTGAGCGGAAGATTGTTTCAGCGCTTCCGTATCCAGCAGCACACCGTTGCGTTCGATATTAACCAGTACCGGAACAAGCGGCATTTCTATATCATAGAACAGCCGCTCGGCGTCATTCTCCTTTAATTCCTTTTCCAGAACGTTTTTCAGTTTCAGGGTTACGTCCGCATCTTCGCAGGCGTAACGATAAACGTCTTTCGGGGCGAGGTCGCGCATATTTTTCTGGTTCTTCCCTTTCGGACCAATCAGTTCATCAATATGGATTGTCTGATAACGTAGATAGATTTCGGCAAGATAATCCATTCCGTGACGGAGTTCAGGCTGAAGAACATAATGGGCGATCATTGTATCGAACAACGGGCCTTTTACTTGCACTCCATAATTTTGGAGAACGATCATATCATACTTGATATTCTGTCCGACCTTCAATGAGTTTTCATTTTCAAATACCGGGCGGAACTCATTGACGATTTTTAACGCTTCTTCCTGATCGGCGGGGACCGGGACATAAAAAGCTTCATTTTCGGCAATGGAAAAACTCATTCCGACCAATTCGGCGTCCATTGGTTCGGTTCCGGTAGTTTCCGTATCTAGCGAAAGAATTTTTGATGTAAGTAACTTTTGAATAATTTCTTCTCTTTTCTCTTCTGTATCAATAAGTTGGTAGTCGCAATTGAGCGTTTCTAACGTCGCTAGATTTGAATTTTTAGCTTCGCCCGGCTCGTTGCCCGTAAAATTCGCAAATAAATCGCCTTGCACGGCTCCGCCTTCCTCGGGAAAAAGTGGGAGAGGGGCGAGGTTACTTTTTTCTGCTGCCGTTTTGTTTCCGGTTGGAGTTGTTATTCCGTTTCCGGCATTCTCTTTTTTCAGAACGCGATCGATCAGTGTCCGGAATTCCAGTTCCTCGAAAATCTGTCGGAGCGAATCTTCGTCTGCCTGCTCACGAACGAGCGAATCCATATCGAGTTGGATAGGCACGTCGATTTTGATAGTCGCGAGGAATTTTGAGAAAGTAATCATTTCCCGGTTCGTTTCCACTTTTGTTTTCAGTGCTCCCTTGAGTTGGTCGGTATGTTCCAGAAGATTCTCAATGCTTCCGAATTCGGCTATCAGTTTTTGAGCTGTCTTTTCTCCTACTCCGGGGCAGCCGGGGATATTGTCCGAAGAATCTCCCATTAGGCCGAGCATATCGATGACTTGTGCCGGTGACTGAATATCGAATTTGGCTTTCACCTCATCGACACCCATTACTTCAAAACCTCCCGTATGTTTGGGGCGGTACATGAATACCTTGTCGCTTACTAATTGTCCGTAATCTTTGTCCGGGGTCATCATATAAGTAATAATCCCTTGGCGTCCGGCTTCGGTAGCGAGTGTTCCTATCACGTCGTCAGCCTCGTAGCCTGCCACTTCCAGAATAGGGATACGGTAGGCACGGATGATTTCTTTTATAATAGGTACGGAAAGACGGATTGCTTCCGGAGTTTCTTCACGCTGTGCTTTATATTGTTCGAAAGCCTCGTGGCGGAAGGTAGGGCCGGCCGGGTCGAAAGCCACTCCTATATGAGTGGGATTCTCCTTCTTCAAAACTTCTTCGAGGGTATTGACAAACCCTAGAATAGCTGAAGTGTTGAATCCTTTTGAGTTGATTCGGGGATTCTTAATAAAGGCATAATAAGCCCGGTATATCAGTGCATAAGCGTCTAAAAGAAATAATTTATTGTCTGACTCCATAGATTTAATTAATTTTTCATGGTAAAAGTACAAAAAAATACCGTATTAAGCGTTTTATTATTACTTTTGTGCTCAAATTGTGCATGAATGGACAGCATCTCTATTATCAGAACACCGATTGAAAGCGAACTTGAGGCTTTCAAAGAACTTTATGATAGTTCTCTTTCCAGTTCGAATGCATTGCTCGACAGTGTCGTATCCCATATACGGCAGAGGAATGGTAAGATGATGCGTCCTATTCTTGTCTTGTTGGTGGCACGTCTTTACGATGCCGTCCGTCCTTCTACCCTTCATGCGGCTGTTTCGCTGGAACTGCTTCATACAGCCAGTTTGGTGCATGACGATGTGGTGGATGAGAGTACCGAACGTCGTGGTCAGCTTTCAGTGAATGCCATCTTTAATAATAAGGTAGCCGTGTTGACGGGAGATTATTTGCTTGCCACTAGTCTGGTTCACGCCGAGCAAACGAAAAGCCATCCTATCATTCGACTGGTTTCTTTGCTGGGGCAGGACCTTGCCGACGGTGAATTGCTTCAACTTTCGAATGTAAGTAATCATAGCTTCTCGGAATCCGTTTATTTTGATGTAATCCGTAAGAAAACCGCTGCTCTTTTTGCTGCCTGCACGAAGGCTGCCGCCCTCTCGGTAGATGCAAATGAGGAAGAAGCCGAATTCGCCCGTTTACTAGGGGAGTATATTGGTATTTGCTTCCAGATTAAAGATGATATTTTTGACTACTTTGATAGTAAGGAGATTGGTAAGCCGACAGGTAATGATATGCTCGAAGGCAAGTTGACCTTACCGGCTCTCTATGTGCTGAACAATACGAAGGACGATGCTGCCCGGGAGATTGCGATCAAGGTGAAAGACGGTACGGCTACCCCTGACGAAATAGCCCGTTTGATTGCGTTTATCAAAGAAAGCGGAGGTATCGAATATGCAATTCAAACCATGAATTTGTATAAAGAGAAAGCTCTAGGATTATTGGCCTCTTTGCCGGATTCGGATGTATGTACAGCTCTCCGGGCCTATCTGAATTACGTGGTGGACCGCGAAAAATGATTACTTTCGATATTTATCCAATCGGGAATAACAAGACAAAAATCGATCCCAATCTTCTATCTTTTCTGATTTCATAGCTTTGCCTATTAGGAAGCTTTTATCTATTTCTTCCGGTGTATGGAGTACATCAGCGCATAATGTATTGGCCTGTTCTATGTATCTCCAGGCTTCTTCTTTTGTAATTTATCCGCTTCCTAAAGCACTGCGAACCAATCCTACGAGCAGCCCCATATCCCATCCGACAATTCCTCTTTCCAAATCATTTATCCATATAATAGGGTCTCTTCTTTCCTCTGTGTATTTCACGAAATTGTATAGATTCTTTCCTTGCCGGACAAAGCGGTCTATTCCGAAAAAGCGTTTGCGAATGATTTCTTCGAACTCATGTATATTGCTTGCTGAAAGCAGGTAAGGAAGCATGATTTGATAGGAGACCCTATC
>ERZ860264.1864-NODE-1864-length-12942-cov-10.604408_pt1 | contig 12942 bp, 9 predicted proteins | sample MGYA00509980_ERZ860264 | MGnify/ENA primary metagenome ERZ860264 (study PRJEB30046, sample SAMN00715212) | human gut metagenome | study: EMG produced TPA metagenomics assembly of the A metagenome-wide association study of gut microbiota in type 2... | reverse complement strand
CGTAGGAAAAAGAAATAGATATGGCGAAATTATATTTTAAGGTAGGTAGTGACTGAGAAGAAGTTGTAAGACTTCGTAATGAAATTGCAAAATTAAAGCAGGAGTTAATGAGCATGGATGGCACGCAGTCTCCTGCTGTTTTCAAGGCTTTGAATGCCCAACTTGCTGCATCCAACCAAAGATTGGATGAGTTGGTGACTAATGCAGCCAAAGCTGGAGCAGAGATGGAAACGGGATTCAAAAGGAAAATCTTCGATGCTTCTCAGGTCGTGAATGGATTCACAGAGAAGATTCTTGCTCAAAAAGCGGTAGTTAAGGATATTGAAGCAGATGTAAAACGTCTTGGAGATGCTTATCGTATAGCATTGAAAAGGAATCCGTTATCAGCAAATGGCAAGTTAGAAGAATACAATGCTGCCCGCAAAGCTCTTGATGAAGAAAAGGCGGCTTTATTTGGATTAACCCAACAACAAGCCGAAGCGCGTCTTTCCGTAAAGAAACTCCGAGATGAATATACACTTTATAAGAATGATGGGAGACAAGTAGTAGAAACTAACGAAGGTATCGCTATATCTTGGAAAAAAGCATTGGCGGTTATTGGTGGTGCTGGAGTATTAAAGGCATTAGGTTCTGAAATAATTCGTGTTCGTGGAGAATTTCAATCCATGCAGACTGCTATTGAGACTATGGTTGGAAAGGATGTGGCAGGACAACTGATTCCGCAAATCAAGGAGCTGGCTAAGATTTCTCCACTTACTATGTCAGATATGGTTGGAGCAGAAAAGATGATGCTTGGATTTAACATACAAGCAGAAGACACTATCAAATACTTGAAAGCCATTAGTGATATTTCTATGGGGGAATCCAGTAAGTTCAATTCGCTGACTTTGGCATTTTCACAGATGTCAGCAGCGGGTAAACTTATGGGGCAGGATTTGAATCAAATGATAAACGCTGGATTCAACCCGTTACAGATTATCTCCGAAAAGACCGGAAAATCTATCGCAACTTTGAAAGATGAAATGTCCAAAGGTGCTGTTTCCGCTGAAATGGTTCAACAGGCATTCATTGATGCAACTTCCGCAGGTGGTAAGTTCTATAATATGTCTGAGAATGCTTCAAAGACTATCAATGGTCAGTTGTCTATGATGCAGGATGCTTTGGATTCCGTGTTTAACGAATTGGGAACTAAGTCGGAAAGTGTTATCATGGACGGTATTCAAATGACAACTTCGTTGATTCAGAATTATGAAACAGTAGGTAAGGTCTTGGCTGGATTAGTGGTTACTTATGGTACATACCGGACCGCAGTGATGCTTGTTACTGCTGCCGAAAGTAAACATACTCTTGTGGAGATTGGACTTACCAATGCCCGTTTATTGGCACGAAAAGCGCAGTTAGCTTTAAACGCTTCAATGCTTACCAATCCTTATGTAGCTTTAACTGTCGTTATCGGTGGGCTTGCTACTACAATGTGGGCAATGTCTGACAGTACAACTGCTGCCGCCCGTGCTCAAAAAGAATATAACGGCATTAAAGATGCAGCATTTAAAAAAGAACAGGAACACAAGCTGAAAATCGAAGAATTATTGACAGCTGCTCGTGATGAGAGTTTGGCTACTCTTACTCGGCAAAAATCATTAGAAGAACTTCGTAAAGAATACCCTAAAATTTTCGAACAATACGATATTGAAAGGCTAAAGTTGGAGAATATCTTAAAGTTGAAGCAAAAAATAAACGAAGAAGATTCAAGGCGTTCTGTTCAAGGCAGGAGAGATGATTATAATGCTCTAAACCAAACGATTGCTAACCAACGGAGATATTTGCAGCTATTTGATAATCCCGATTTACGGAAGAATATGTCTGATTCCGATGCAGAAATATGGAAAATGTTTTCTGGTAATCAGTCATACGTACAGGTGCGTGAGCAAATGGAGAAAAACTCTGAACTTTTAAAAAAGTATCAGAAAGACATGTTGGATGATAATATTTCCGCTTACAAATCCAATCTTAAAAACTATTCTAAGGAGAAGCTTGAAGCGGAATTGAAACTTGCTCAATCGTCTGCATCCAAACGCAATGGTTTTGTTGTAAACGGGATGATGGTTAAAGGTGGAGATTTAGAAAGCGTTATTTCTTCAATTAATGGAGCGTTGGCTAAAAAGAAATCCCCTACTACCTACAAGCAGGATTATGAGAAAGCGAAGAAAGACTGGGATGATGCTAAGAAGAAACTTTCTGAAATAGAAAAGGATAAATCCAAGTTTACTTCAAAGCAGTATGAAGAAGCTAAGAAACGAGTAGAAACAACAGAAAAAGCCTATAAAAATTTGGGCGGTATTACCGGAAGTTCATTAACCAAACAAGATAATCAAACCGAGAAACTTCGTAAGCAGACTGATAAATATAATGCCCTCCTTGATAAGCAATCATTAGAACAGCAACGTTCTGCCGAAGATTTGCAGATGGAAGTTGATGAAGCCCGAATCAAAGCTATGGATGAAGGTTCTGCCAAGACTATCGCTGAAATGGAACTCAACTTTGAAAAGGAGATGCAGGCTATTGACCGACAAAAAAAAGATGCTTTGCGGAAGAAAGTTGAGGATGCTCGCGCTGCATGGGAAGCTAATCCGAAGAAGAAAGGCAAGTCTTTTGATGCCACCGATATAAAGCTGTCTGATGATGAGCAAAACTATTATGATGAACTATACAAGATAGCCATTATCAGTAATGAAAAAATATATAAGGATTTGGCAGAGCACTATTTGTCTTATGCCGATGAACGTCTTGCCATTGAAAAGAAATTTAATGATGATATTTCAATATTGCAGGAAGCCCGTAAGAAAGCGGAAGCCAAAGGTGATGCCAGTGAAATAGCCAAAATAGACCGAAGCGTTGAGAAGCGTACAGAAATCAAGAATGAAGATATATTCAAACTTGATGCTGAACAATTCAAGAAAAATATGAATTGGGAACAAGTCTTTGGTAATCTTGACAAGGTTTCTACTGATACTTTGAAAAAGTTGAAAGTTAACCTTAAAGACTTTATATCATCTCAAAAGGATTTATCTCCTGAAAACCTTAAAGAACTGGTAGATGCTATCGAAAGGATTGATGATAAGGTTTCAGAACGCAATCCTTTTGAAGCTATGTCTGTTTCCTTTAAATCCCTTAAAGATGCCACTGATGCTCAACGTGAAGCGCAGGAAGCGTATAACAAAACGCTCAAAGAAGGTACAGACGAAGAAAAGAAGAATGCAAAGGCTACTCTTGAAAGCGCAAAAAACAACAAACAGAAAGCGCTATCGGAAGCTACTACCATTTTACATCATGGCGTTGATGAGATAGGTCAATATGTCGATGCCGGTAATCAAGTTATCGGTATCATGGAAACGCTTGGTACAAAAACACCTGAATGGTTGGAGGGAACAATGTCCGGGTTTGGCGAGATGTTGGATGGACTTGGAAGTATAGACCTAATGAAACCAATGTCTATTGTTACTGGTGGTTTGCAAACAATAAAAGGAGCTTTGACAAGTATCACATCATTAGGTGGGGTAATTAATTGGAGTGGAAGCAATGCAAAGGAGGTACAGGATTCCATTAATCGTCTTACCGACCGTAACGAGACGCTACAGACTTCTATCGAATCATTGACAGATGAGATAAAGGCAAGCAAAGGAACGAAATCCGTAGCTGCGTATAGAAGTGCTTATGAATACCAGAAAGAGCAGAACTCCAATTATCTGAATATCGCCCGTGAACAGGCAGGTTACCATAATTCACATAAGAGCTGGCAATACTACATGAGATGGTCTGCCGAAGACTTGAAATGGATTCAACAGAATGTAAACAAGAATTTTACCGGAACTTCTTCATTATGGGAGCTGACACCTGAAGAGATGGAAAAACTCCGTAGTAATGTTGATATATGGACAAAGATGCAGAATGCCGGGAAAGGCGGTTATGGTGAACGTGTAACCGATAAACTTGATGATTATATTGAGCAGGCCGGCAAACTGGAGGAGTTGACCGATAGTCTTTATGAGGGTCTGACCGGAATGTCATTCGATTCCATGTATGACAGTTTTGTAAGCAGTCTGATGGACATGGAGAAGAGTGCTGAGGATGTTGCTGATGACATATCCAAATATTTCATGCAGGCAATGCTGTCAAATGCCATCGGTGAACAGTTTAGTGACAAACTGAGAACATGGTATGACAAATTCGGTGAAGCCATGAAAGATGATGGTACGCTTGATAATAATGAGCGTAAGGAGCTGATGGATGAATACATGGGTTATGTGGATGAAGCCATGAAGCTTCGTGATGAGCTTGCCGCAGCAACCGGATATGATAAAATTTCGCAAGAATCAACATCGCAGTCAGCTTCATCCAAAGGCTTTCAGGCAATGAGTCAAGATACCGGCGAAGAGTTGAACGGGCGGTTTACAGCATTGCAGATTGCAGGAGAAGAGATAAAGAATCAGAATATTATTCAATCTCAATCACTTAATCTACTGACAGTAAAAGCAGATGCTATCCTTTCCATGAATACAGAAACGAGGAACATCGCTGATGATACGAGGAATTTGATAGCACAATCTTATCTTGAACTGGTACAGATTTCGGAAAATACAGGAGCTATTGTAAAACCAATCATTCAAATTCAGAAAGATATGGCAGAAGTGAAAAACAATACATCTAAATTATAAACTATGTCAGATTTATTGATAAATACCCAAGACGCCTACACAACATGGGGGGTAAGAATGGGAGAGGGCTTTCTTGATGTACTTGGGGCATCATCACCCATGAAAGAATTTATAGAAAATAAGTCCCGGTTGGAACATGGAAAACGTGTGATAATCAATGACCCCAAAATAGATGAACGGGAAATAACACTTTCTTTTACAATTGAAGGAAATTCCCAATCCGACTATCAAGCAAAGAAAAAAGCTTTCTTTGAAGAATTGTATAAAGGTGTGGTTGATATTCAAGTTCCGGCTAACAGTAATGAGATTTATCATCTGATTTATCTTGGGAAAAGCGTTGCTTATGCACAGAGTTTAGACCATACTTTCGGCAAAATTTCAGCCAAGTTTAACGAGCCGAACCCGGCAAACAGAACCTAATTCACGACATTGGGTTTATTGTCGTGTATATGAGTGTCCAAAATAGGGCACTCTTTTTTTTATCTGCGAACTTTGGATGCGTTATGGTAGACATCAAAGACATATCCGGTAAGACAAGATTTTCGACCCCCATTAATGCCGGGGCTAAAGGCAGGTTTACCCTGATGAAGGAAGACTATATCATCCTTCCGTTCAGTGTTCCCGACCCGGTGTATTTCAAGCTCGGCGACTACGTGGATTTGTCGGGAGTGCTTGACGAGTCCCTGGGCGGACTGCTGTCCAAGGTCTATGAGATAGTGGATTTGCAGAAACCTGCCTTCAACGCTTCTACCGGGGGATATGACTATAAGCTGCGCATGGACGCGTATTACTGGAAGTGGAAGAACAAGATTTTCAAGTACACTCCCGAACATGCCGGCCATGAGGCTTCATGGTCTCTGACCGCACCCCTTGACGTGCAGCTCGGCGTATTCCTCCGCAACCTGAAGGCACTCGGATATACATACAAGGGAAAAGAGTTTGAGTTCAGCATAGATTCCACAGTGGAGAACAAGGCCGTTGCGATGAGGTACGACAATATGAACCTTCTTGACGCCCTGTTCTCCATGGCCGATAAGGAGAAATGGGACTGTGACTGCTGGATAACGGATAACATAATCCATTTTGGGCGAAATGAATATGGTGATTCCGTCAGAATCGAGTTAGGGGTTGAAGCGTCAGCCATGACCCGCAGCGACAGCAAAGGTACTTATGCGACCAGAATCTATGCGTTCGGCTCTACCCGGAATATCCCGGCAGACTACCGTCCCGTGGATGAACAGACGGTTGTCAACGGCGTAGTGCAGCGCAGGCTGATGCTTCCCGCGGACACGCCTTACATTGATGTGTATCCCGACATGTCCGAAGAGGAAGCGATAGAGGATATTGTCGTATTTGAAAATGTCTATCCCAGGCGTACGGGCACATTATCCGACGTGCATACCCGCACCGAAGAGGTGAAGGACGAGAACGGCACGAAAGAGACCGTCACCTACTACCGCTACAAGGATACCGGGCTGGAGTTCAAGGATGAATATCTTATCGAAGGCCAGGAACTGAGAATCCGGTTCCAGTCCGGCAAACTTAACGGCATGGAATTCGGTGTCATTTTCAATCCCGACCCCAAAGACGACATGCGCGGCGCACAGCTTTGGGAAATCGTGAGAAACGAGGATTACGGGCGTATGCTTCCCGATGATACCCTTTGTCCGGAAAACGGCGACGAGTATGTCCTTTCCGGTTTCAAGATCCAGCTTGTGTCTGACAGATATACCCCAGAAGCCGAACAGGAGCTTAAGGGAAAGGCGCTGGAGTATGCCGACCGACGCAAAAGGGATGATGGTACATATAACACGACCCTTGATTCCGAATGGGTGTATAACGACCGGCTGAGACGCTTCTATGAGTTCGGACAGAAAGTGTTCCTTGTAAACAGGGCTTTTTTTGAGAACGGGCGCGACAGCCGCATACTCGGCTGGGAGTTTAACCTTGACAAGCCCTGGGACAGCCCTACATACATAATCGGCGAGAGCATGCCCTATTCCCGTATCGGAGATATGGAAGACAAGATTGATTCCCTGACCTACAAGGGGCAGACATATACCGGCGGCGGAAACGGGGTCTATATAATCAGGACGAACGATACGACAGCCCCTTCCGACAGCAATGTATTCTCGGCACGCAGGTCTTTGGTCTCTTTCTTAAGGAAAGACAAGTCCGATAAGACTGAATATCTTTTGAAACTCCTCGCAGGCGGCGAGTTCGGCGAATTCGTAGACAGTATGATTGCCGGCAAGGGTGCAGGGATATTTCCTGATGGTAGAGGACAATTTGAACGGTTGGAAGTCCGCGGTTCACTGTCAGTGCTTGACCTTATTATCAATCAGATTCAAGGAATGGAATCTGATTACTCCTTCACCGAGATTGGCAAGATAGAATCCGTGGAGGATTTGGGAGAAAACACCTACCGTCTGAGTATCGAGAAACGCACGGACTTCGACTTCATGAAGTTCCAGGACAACGATGTCTGCTTCTCCATCATTAACACACTGCTTACAGGTGGTTCCGAGTATTACACCAGTTGGATGCGTATTCTTACCACCAACAGTGCGGAGAATAGCATAACGGTCGTGCTCTATCCGGACAGCGAAGTACCTGGAGGCACGAACTATCCGCCGTTGGCCGGCTACAACGTAACCCGCAGGGGTAACAGTACGCTGCCTGAAGAGGGCGGCTTCAACGGTCGGGCGCAGTCGTGGATGATTTCTTCGCGTGAGGGGCGCATCATGTTTTTGTCCAATGTCTATAAGCCGATATTGGAGGACTACAACTACTCAATCAGCATCGGCAGATTTCCCCGTACCAAGGCACTTGAAAAGCTGCCGATTTCCGAGAATGAGACAGGCGTCATGGCACAGACAGTCATTGCCGAGAAATTCTACCAGCTCGACCACAACGGCGATGTCATTCCCAGCAAGGTAGACCGGGGTATCTGGTCTCTGGAAACGGCCCAGAGTGGCGCTCCTTATCGCTTTGTACAGCATGAACTGTCGAAACCTTCCGGCAGCGAATATACCCTGCTGGAACAGCATACGGTCTACCACCTTGGCTGCAAGTGGGGCTGTCTGTCAGATAGGACAACGGATGAACCGAAATGGAATTCCCCGTCATGGGGACTCCTTGAGGGCGACAGCAGGTATTCGCTCCAGCTCTCACTATCAGGCGGGGAGGCATTCGTCATAGGCGGTGTGGATGAGGTAATTTCCGGACGCGTTTTCTATGGTACAATTGACATAACGGATGATGTGATGGCGGACGATGCTACCGAAGTGGAGTGGTTCCGCAACAGTGGCAATGTTCCGGCGGACAACCTCTGGACGCCTGAGTACGTGGATGGCAACAGGCTTGCCATCCATATCGACAACGGGAACCAGCACGGGGTCGGTTCGGATTTCGGTTTTGTCAGCAAGTCCGTGATATTCACCTGCCGGGTGTTCTTTCCGGTAAACGGCAGGTTGGAGGAAGTGGATAAGAATTTAGGATTTGACATCGTATAAGAATTTATAGGTATATGGGATTAAAGAGTAACAAGCAGTGGGGCCGTATTTACGTTGCCCCCCTTTCCCTTCAGGGAGAGATAATAGTATTGTCGGGCAGTCCCGTGCAGACGTATGACAAGGAACTGCGGGAATACAGCCCCGACCGGACCCTGACACCGCTGGTCATCGTACCGAAGGTATCGGCGTTCGATGAGAAGACGGTATTCGGTGAAATGGAACTCACGGGGGTGGAGTGGTTCGAGGGCGCGCCCCGTGACAAGTCGGCCAACCGCATCGTCGAGGGTGAGTATTACAGCATTTCAGACGGCAGCGGTGGTGTGCCCAAATATGCGCTTACCATCCGGAAGAACACGCCGCCGGAGAAGCCGGTGGAGTATTTCGGCATCGCGATATTCACGGACCCTCGTACGAACCGCGAGGTCCGCTGTGAACGGAGCGTGAAGTCCTATGCGCACCTTTATGACAACAAGGCGTATTCGCTGCGTCTGAAGGGGGATTCCGTGATGGTGACCGACCCGCTTCGCCTGGCCGACCGTTCCGGCTATTGGGACAGGGAGATAGAACCGCAGCTCTATACAGGCACTGAACCGGTGGATGATGAACATGCCGCATATTTCTGGGACATACTTGAAAACGGAGCATACCGCCCGGTTACGCCGGACGACCCCGGTATTGTCTGCCATGACGGGAACGGAGTGTACACCCGCAAGCTGATGTATCAGGCGAAGTATGTCACCGGTGCAAGTTTCCGTTGCCGCGCCTGTGAATATGCGGGCAACAGACCGCAGGCCCCTACGGACGGGCGGCTGGAAGTGGTAATTGAGGTAAAGACGGAGATGGCAGCTTCCCTCAATTGCGAAATTATCCAGACGAAAGGTTTCACCCTGTCGGAGGACATGCAGCAGCCGAGCGCCTATGAAATACGCATCTTCGACAACCGCCGCGAGTACGGTACAGAGTACGATGACCTTTTCCGCATCACATGGAAAGGCCAGAGTGCCAAGCCGGGCGAGCCGGAGAAGGTGCTGGCAACCGGCGGGCGGACGTTGGAGTTCATTCCGGCGGACAAGGGTTTCCCGGCAAAATATATCTTCCATGTGCGGGCGGAAGTGGGGCTTCTCACAGGTGAGTCCCTGATGGGCGATGAGGAAGGTGCCGTTATATCCTCGCAGGTTGACGGACAGACGGTATTCATTGCCACGGGTCCGGTATATGAATAATTGAGTAATAACTTTAAACTTTAATCAATATGTACGTAATTGTAGAAAAGGCAAAGCTCGAAGGCAAATTCTTTGGGATAATGAATACCCTTCCGGATGGCAGGGTGTATATTCCTATCAGTGAGATGCGGAATGTGGGCACTCTTCTTGACATCGACATCATCGGTTCGGCACGTGAACTGAAAGAGCTGATAGAGAAACAGCAGGAAGCGATGCAGGGTACGGAGGACATCGACCCCGGTTTCAGTGTGACACCCGAAGAGGAAGAGGAAATAGACCCCGGTTTCAGCCAGGAGCCGAATCCGGACAGCGACAGCGGGGCGTCGGAAGAGGATGAAGGCAGCGTGACCGGTCCGGAACAACCGGCCGGGGCAAAGACTGACGGAAAAAGGAAAGGAGGCCAGCGATGAACCAGAATCAAGTGACCGCTTCACTGGCTATCGTGGCGGTGAGCAACGGGACAACCGTCAACGGGTATGTACGCGTAGACAATGGTCCGCTTATCCAGGCATGGACAAAGGGAAGTGACAAGTATACGCCGGACTTTGAAGCGTTGGCGGAGGACAAACGCCCTATTGTCATTGTCGTGTTACGTGACGTGAGCAGCGGGCGCATCCTCATCCCTTCCAGGCTTGTTTTCAAGTACAACGGTACCGAACTTGCATTCGGGGAGGACGGGCTGTGTACTACGGAACAGTTTGTCGGCATGTTCAAACGCGTAACCGGATACAATGTAAGTGTAGACTCGCAGTCCTATCCCATGACGGGACTTCGCGTCATGAAGAACCTCGTGCCCATCTCCGGATATGACAATGACCGTATAACCGTTTCCGGGGAAGTTGAAATCGGCGGGCATACGGTCTCGTTCAACGAACTTGCGACTGATGTTGTCATCCAGGAATCATCGGGTAAACAGTATGAGTTATTCATTACTTCTGACAAGGGTACGCAGATAATCAATCCGTCCGAAGTGCTGACGTTGAAGGCATCGCTGTACAGCGGCGGAGACCTTATCAACGATTTGGGGAACATTACGCTCCAATGGAAGAAGCAACTGCCATCGGGAGAGGCCAACCTCGGAACTCAGGGAACCCAGAACATTGCCGCGAATGATATTGACGGTTCGCTGGTGGTAAGCTGTGAGGCTGTGCAGAATGCGAAAGTCATAGCAAAGGGCTTCATTACCGTATTTGACCTCTCAGACCCTATACTGGCGGCATTCAAGGTCAAGGGGCTTGCTTCTGACGGGCAGATATATCCTGGAGAGACGGGAACGCTGACGCCGTATGCCTATAAACGCCAGTCCGGAGAGGAAGTGGCGGTGGCAAGCTGGGACTTCGCCACATTCGACGGTGAAAACAATCCGTTCACGCTGTCGGGCAAGGATAGCAACAAGTTCCAAGGAAAGGATATTGCACTGACCTATACGGATGCGGCGCGGGCCAAGACATTCAGAGTAATAGCAACGAATACAAATCCCATTGAGCTATGATGACAACGGCGGTTTTGAGTGTTGTGGCGGTACGTGAGCCTGACCCGGTGGAATACGTTGACATCGAGTGCCAGCCGGCTGCCATCTCTGTGGACTGTAACAATGTACAGATGGTGCCGCTGAAGCTGAAAGCCCTGCACCGCAGCGGGGCTGATGCGGCCCTGCTGGATGTATTCTGGCGGCTGCATGTCCAGTCGGTCGGCAAGGACCTCGGTACGGCGGATTCCCCCGGTGCATCGTCCGAATGGGAATACTACCTTCCGTCTGACAAGTGGGGCAATGCGGATTCCGTGATTGTGGAAGCGTACCGTGATAGTGCCCGCGAGACCCTTCTTGCGCAGAAACGGATAAGTATTGTGCGTCAGAACCCGTCCCCGTTCCCGGTCGATGGTGACTGGAAACCGCTGCCGTTCAAGTATAAGAACGGGGAATATTTCCTGGATAAGGAGAAGGGGTTTGTGTTCATGTGGATGAATCCTGTACCGGGAAACAGCGAGATGCACCCGTTCGATGACGTGGCCCAGAACCCGGACACTACTTCCTGGAAATCCATCCAGGAATACCCGCTACTGGGCACGCAGCTTTTGCTTGCCAGGAAGATAGACGCTGACCTTATCGACGTGGATAATCTGAAGGTGAAGCATCTGGATGGCGCAGACGGGGAGTTTACAGGCAGTGTTACCGCAACCGAAGGTTATATCGGCGCATTCAAGATTACCAACAGAGGACTTGAAAACGAAAAGGAAAATCCGACCGCGACATTGAGGATAGGCAAGGATGGCGGGAAATTTTTTGAAGTGAATGTCTCTTCCGGGGCAATGTGCGGTATTCGTGGAGATGGAATTACGGCACTTAGTCTGAGTGCCTATGGTGACCATTCAATCGGTGTAAGAGTGATGGCCCAGGCCGGATATGATACTTGTGCGATAGAAGCATTGGGTAATGTAGAGTTGAATGCCAGGAGCGGTGAATCGGTAAGGATAAGCAGATTACGGGCTTCCGGATTTGCTGCGGGTGTCCGCAAATTAGGCAGCAGTATGATGTCTGCCCCACCGAGCTATACGGTCAGTGATACCGATGATATTATCATATATGGAGGACCGGATCTAAGTTTTGACCCTACCCTGTTTCTTCCAAGTTCGGCTGTTACGGGTCGGATTGTATATTTGAAGAACCAGTTGAACCGGAATGTCTCAGTGAAAGGCCCCCTGATGAATCCCAATAACAGAGGCACAACCACTGCTACTTCCATCAATCAAATATCCTGCTTTTTTGTCTTTGACGGTAGTTGTTGGATTTATTTTTACTGTGGATAATGGTTATGTTGGATATGCTTTTAAAACTCAACGACAAGCTGCTGCATTTTCTTGCATGCCTTGTCATCACGCTGACAGTGGGTGAACTCTGTGCCGTTACGGCAGGTGTGACGAAAGAAGCCGCTGACTGGATGTATAAGAAGAACTGCAAGGTCGGTTCGGGCTGGGACTGGCTGGACATACTTGCGGATGCTGCCGGCATAGCGGTCGGCAGCGTATTAAGGAGATTGGTATTCGATTATTAATATTAATAAAAAGGATTATGTTAGACACATTATTGGTTGCGCTGGTTATCTCGATAGATACCGCGCAGGTAAAGGAATTTCCGCAGAAGGCGGAAGTCGAGTTCAAGAAAAATGATTTAAAAGAGAATATCATTAAGTCAGCCTTGAATTTCCATAATAGCGGGAAGAAGGACGACAAGACCTGGAACTGGAAGATTCAGGATGTGGTGTTCAGAAAAGATTAAAATAATGTTCAATTTAAAATCAAATAATTATGGGAGTAATTAAAACGATGAAGGAAGTTGAAAGCGCACTTCCCCAGAAAAAAGAGATAAATTATGTACGTGCTTTGGATAAGAACGGCAATCCGATTTTAATCAATAAAGAGGACCTGGCGCAAGTTGTGGGAGAACTGATACCGATTGCGAATGCTACCCAAAACGGTTTACTCAGCAAA
>ERZ860264.1859-NODE-1859-length-12981-cov-2.542318_pt1 | contig 12981 bp, 8 predicted proteins | sample MGYA00509980_ERZ860264 | MGnify/ENA primary metagenome ERZ860264 (study PRJEB30046, sample SAMN00715212) | human gut metagenome | study: EMG produced TPA metagenomics assembly of the A metagenome-wide association study of gut microbiota in type 2... | reverse complement strand
CTACCCCTGCCGCATGGCTGAAACAACAACTCACCAGCCTGAACGCCCTTGCCGAAACCCGCTGGCAGATGTCGCCCGGTCAATTGGACGAAACGGTCTCGCTCATTCTCTGCGCTTACCCCCGGCTAACCGCCGCCGACATTTGTCTCTTCATCGCCCGTGTCAAAATAGGTACATACGGTCCGTTCTATGGAAGTATCACTCCCTTGAAAATCATGGAATTTCTCCGCCAATACACTTCGGAATGCCGCAAGAGCAAATCTTCCGCCATCCCTTCCGCCACCACTCCCGCTCCCGAAGCGGATGAACGGAAGCCGGTGACTTACGAGGTATATCAAGAGACACTCCGGAAGGCCAAAGCCGGTGATCCGGAAGCCATTCGGGAATTAGAACGCCCGCCAGGAAAATAGCGGAAAAGGCTCTTTATATGGTGATTATTTTTACTCGGTGCCGAAGGGGTCGTTCCTCGGTGCCGAAGCATGCCTTCCCCGGTGCCGGAGCACACTTTCCCCAATACCGGACACTAATCACCCCAACAGTACAAACCTCACAAAATTCGATTGATCATGTCTTATACATTACGCTTCCAAATCAAACCCTTACTGGCAGAATATCTGTACGGGCGATATGCCGACTCTATAGAAAACGGTACTTTACATCTTCCTGCGGGCTGTTATCTGCAATTCACTCTCCAAGAGTTGCTTTCCCGTCGCCCCGCCAACGCTCCGCTCCGCGAAACGGGCAATCTCTGCCTGCGGCTCACCACCCCGCATCGGGGAAAGAACCCTGCAAACTACAACTATCTGACACAAGAATCCATCCGTCTGTTTGAACAGCGGACACTGAACCTGCTCCAACTGGAACTTTTCGACCGGATGATGAAAGACAGAAGATTGTCGGGAGTGCCCTATATCGAAACCGTCCGATGTTTCATCGAAAGGTACAACATCAGCAGTATCAGCGAAGACGGATTGATGAAGGCCTTCTGGAGATGGAAAAGAAAAACGGCATGAAAGGAATTTAATACTTGAAACTCTTCAAGTATTCATCAGGCGAAAACAGTTCGTGAAGAATAACTTTACGCTCTACCGACACCTTTTGTCTTCCTTTTTACCTGTCAAGGGAATTTTGATACAGACGCACAATCCACCCGTCAGATAAGTTACTATATATCAATGTTATACAATCATCAAAAAGGTGATATGACTTGTCCTTGTCCCCCCACTGCCGAACCCCTATCTTTGTATCGTTAACGTTAGCGAAGCAATAAGAGTTAAGAAACAAATGTATGAACTAAAAACAAAGAAAGGAAACCGATTATGGCAATCTTATTCAAAAAAATCACAAGGCCTGTCGACTTGACAGACAAGGATTCGGCTAAAAAGACTTATCCGCAAATCACGTATCAGTACAGCACCCCGAGTACTTTGGAAGAAATCGCCCAGGAGTTGGGTCAGACCTCGGGTGTAAGTGAAGGTGAAGCCTTCAGTGTATTAAAGGATTTCAGAACATTACTGAAAAAGAAGTTGATTGACGGACGTACCGTCAATATCAGCGGTCTGGGATACTTCTTCCTTGCCGCTCAAAGCAAAGGAACGGATACGGAAGAGAGTTTTACAGCTGCCGACATTACAGGGCTACGTATCTGCTTCCGCGCCAACAAGGATATTCGATTGAACATGGGAACAACCACACGCACCAACGGATTGAACCTGAAAGATGTAGACCGGATAAATAAGGCGAATGCCTCAGGAGAGGACAATAACCCGGATGACGGCAATCCGGATGATAACAATCCCGACGGTAACCCGGATGACGGAGAAGCACCGGATCCGGCAGAATAATACTCCTGTGTAATACATAAAAGTGCCTTCTGACCAGCCGACCACGAGGTAGGCGACAACACTCGGACGGCACTTTTATTTTATCTCCCTCTTTTATGGAAACAGAGAATATTATCACCCTAATCAGTGCCTTAGGAGGATGGGAAGCTATAAAATGGCTCATTCATTTCCTGACGCACCGCAAAACGGACGTACGCCGCGAAGAGGCTTCATTAGACGACCTGACTGCCGAAAACCACCGGAAACAGGTGGACTGGCTGGAAGAACGACTCGCCCAACGGGATACGACCATCGACTCCCTTCAGAATGAGCTGCGGAAAGAACAAGCCGACAAGCTGGAATGGATAAACCATTGCCATGAAACGGAGCTTACTCTCAAGGAACTGGAAATCAAACAGTGTGTGATTCACGGATGCGCACACCGCACTCCGGTTTCCGACTACTGATTTTTCTTTCATTCACCATTACCAACTTTCCCTAAAAACATTGAACGAATTTATGAGAACAATCGACTCTATCATTATCCACTGTTCCGCTACACCATGCGGAAAGGATTTCACCGCTGCGGACATAGACCGGTGGCATCGCCAACGGAGTTTCAACGGCATCGGTTATCATTTTGTCATCCGTCTGGACGGAACTATCGAAAGCGGACGCCCTATCGGAAAGCCGGGCGCACATTGCGTCGGCTGGAACAATCGAAGTATAGGAATTTGTTATATCGGTGGTCTGGACTGTTGCGGACGCCCAGCCGACACACGCACTCCCGAACAAAAGGAAGCTATGAAGACGCTCGTCAACCGGCTGCAACATGAATATCTCGGCATACGTACCATTCTCGGACATCGGGACACTTCGCCCGATCTGAACGGTGACGGACATATAGGACCTAATGAATTCATCAAGGCTTGTCCATGTTTTGATGTCCGTAGCTGGCTGCGCAGTGTTTCTTTAGCCACGTTATGCACAGGAATGTTTTTCCTCGCCACCTCCTGCGGGAGCCATAAAAGCAGTGTCCGGTCAAGCGAAAGAACGGAGTCATACTTGTCTTTACAGACTAAGAACGCAGAACAGCAGGAGCAAAAGAAAGAAGAATCACGAAAGGAAGATTCGGACTCTTCATCGTTCCGGCATAACAACTTTGAAGAGGATTATATACAGCAAACCACCGTTATCCGCAGAAAAAAACAATATATATCCTCTCTGAGCAGGAAGCATGACAGTTTGAATGCAGATACCGAGACCATCGATAGCCGGCAGACCGCAGAATATACGGCGGACAGTGAAGCCATACAGAGCCAAAGTAAAGCAGATAAACGGAGCAGAAAAGGGAACACACTATTATTACTTGCCGGAAGTGGAGCGGCAAGTGCGGTTCTCATTCTTTACTACCGAAATTACCGGAAAAAGAAAGCGCAAGATATAAGTTGAATAGACATTATGGGGTGTTGCGGTACTCTTGCGGCGTTACACCATAGAGATCTTTGAACGCCTTACGAAAATAGCGAATATCGTTAAACCCCACATGGTAGGCAATCTCCTTTATCGAGGTATTACTCTCTTTAAGCATCTGAGCAGCATAGCGACAGCGAATGGTGTTGATAAACTCTGAGGGAGTCTGCCCAACGATATCCTGCAAATTGCGATAGAGAGTGGAACGGCTCATTCCCATGCCTTCACTCAGTTCCTCCACGCCATAATCTGTATCGTTCAGGTGCTCGTTTACTAATGCTACAGCCTTTTCGAGTAATATTTTGTCTCGGCTTTTTATTTCCGTTTCTTGATGCTTTACCGTTTCCGCCTGAATGATATATTTGTTGCGCTTCTCTTTAAGTTGGGTAATCAGAATTTTATACCTCTTATATATAAAGAATCCTAGTATTACCAGTAGCACCAAGAACAGCAGATAGAGACAATAAGCCCACCATGTGCGGTAGATAGGTGGTATAACCTTTATACGCCACGATGTGGGTTCGCTCCACCCGCCACCGTCCAGCGAATACGACACTAACAGTTCGTATGTGCCGGGCGACACGCTGGTGTAGGCTAGATCGAGCCCACATGTAGTGTTATTAATTTCTTTCCAAGAACGATCATAACCTCTAAGCATATACCTAAAGCGCGAATACTCGGGCCACATATAATTGCAGGTAGACAGGTGCAGGGTGAAGAAGTTGTCGGCATAGCTTAGTTTCACGTCGTCAGAGCCACGTTGAGGATATATAATCTCACCGTGTTCTAATTCTATAGACGAAAGTATGAACGAACTTTTGAACGCTTGCTGCACATCGGCCGATACTGGTTCTATGGCATACAGACAGCGAGTGGTGGCGCACCACAACCTGCCGTCACAGGCACACATACACCCGTCGATGAGTTCACCGCCATCGAGAATCTCTCCCAAATAGATATTGTGTACTGAGAACAATCCGCCGTTTGTGGCTTTGCCACTCATGCCGTTCACTTTTGCCACCGACACGCCAGAACCCAGCCATAGACCGTGATTATCGTCATAGCAGACAGAGTGTACAAATTCACCGAGCAATCCCGCATTACGGTTTATCAGCACCGTGTCTTTTGGTGTTCTCACAGCCACCAATCCTCTGGAGGTGGCGGCAGCAAAAAGGCAGTGAGGCGAAGTGTACATATTACTTACCAGGCTGGCGTAAGACGCAAACCCGGATTGTTGAGAAAATACTTCATCCAGATTGCCATCAGCAAGATTAAGCACAAACAACCCTTGAGTGGAGGCGAAATAAACCTTGCCGCGCAACTGATCGTAACATGCCTTATAAAAGTCGCGATAAAGGCGTTGCATCTTGGTTGTTTTTTTTATAGGAGTGAATGTCATGTCGCGGGTGTTGACAAAGCCCACATCTACAGAACCCGAACAGCACAGCACCTTGTCGGTACTCACTGGAATGGCGAATATACAGCGGTCGCGAGGCATGCCTTTCACGTTACCGGTGTAGAACAGTTTTGTTTCGGTAGGCGATTTCATATAAACGCCGCTACGGGTGGCCAGCCAAAGAGTAGAGGTGGGTGTGTCGTAGTAAAGCATATAATACTCATCCGTATACATACCGGTGACCTTCTCTGCCTTCAGCGTATGAGTATCGAGACGATAGAGCACATTCATAGTGGAGAAGAATATTTCACCGTCAGCCCCTCGCACCATGTTTCTCAGCTCCAAATCAACACCATCGGGCAGCTCCACACGACGCACCTTGTTACCTTTATTGTGAGCATAGAACAGCCCCTTAGAGAAGTGAGCAATCCATAGTCCGCCCTGCCAATCAACAGTGGCATCAAAGAAGAATTCGTTTTTTATAGAGCCGTGTGTAGTGTGCAACATATCTACGTGTCCATCAATCTGCAGATTGCGGTTGTAGTGCCAGATGTTCATCCAGCACACAAGATAGAATCCTCCCTCACCATCGGACATCAGTTTGAGAAAAGCGGTGTCGCGCACCTCAATCGATCGAAATTCACCATTCTGCAAAAAATACAGTCCGTGTTCGCCATAGCGATCTATGGCCACTATCTGCCCATCTCCGTAGACGCAACTGACGATATTCGTCCATTCCTTATTCTCACGCGAACCATAAGTCCCATGCTTGGTTATCTTTCCCTGTATGTTGTTCCACTCCAGCCGCTGCCCATCGCTGGTAAAGAGGAAGCACACTTGGTTATCGTTCACCACGCCGCTCAGCACCACATCGTGCGACAGTCGAGTCACGGTCTCACATTCGGAATTCATGGTTTTCACCACTATGGTGCCGTCATGTAGTTGCAACCACAAGCGGTCAGCCGTATCCACAAACAAACGTGTGGTACCGCTGGGCAGATAATCGGCCACAGGCAGAAACTCGTTGGTGGCCTGCGAGAAAAGAAAGAGGCGCTGTTCGTTTTGAATCCAGAGGTTACCCATCGAATCACGCTGTACGTTCATGGGGACATAGCTCGTAATCCCTATCGACTTGTCGACCGGGTAATCCAAGTCGTGAAACATACAACCGTCGTAGAGGGCAAATTTGATACCGGCTCCCACAAGCAACATTCTATTGTCAAGACTTTCTACCAGCCATGTCTGATTGGTATATAGTCCATGACTGACGTTGATGTTTTTAAACAACAAATCAGAAGCAAAAAACCTAAGGCTCAAGCATAGGCAAAATATCAGAGATAAAGTTCGGCTCATAACATCAGAGATATAATCACTGGCAAAGATACTAAAAGCCGCTAGATTTGTCTACAGACGAAGTACTTTTTTGGATTCCCTGTTGTATCCAGGGTCTTTTACTGTTTATTCAGCAGCTAAAATGATGCATATTAGGTGCGTTTTCGTTTCAAATAGGGTATTAGAACAACATCGCACCTTACAAGCCACATATTAGTAAACCATAGCATATAAATACCATTATTTTTGTGTCGAAAATCATTTCACCTAATACTAAAAAATACCAAACATGAAAAGGATTTATCACCTAAAATTAATGCTCCTGTCACTGTTTCTCATAGCGACGGGTTCTTCATCCACATTCGCCAATATAAGCAATGTAGGGTATGATCAGAATGTAGTTAACCAAGATCTCATCACAAAAGGAAAGATTACGGATGTCCAAGGAGAACCCATCATTGGTGCCGCGGTGAGATGTTCGAATGGCGAAGGCACTGTGACAGACCTTGACGGCTTATTCTCAATCAAGGCGAAAAAAGGCGATGTGCTTACAATCACCTATGTAGGCTATGTTCCATCGAGCATCACAATTCAGGATGCGAAGCCGATAAACATCACTCTTAAGGAAGACAACCAACAGTTGAGTGAGGTGGTGGTGGTTGGCTACGGCACTGCAAAGAAGAGCGACCTTACCGGTAGCGTCGAATCTTTAAGAGCCGACAAGCTGAACCACGGCAGCGTAACCAACGCAGCACAAATGCTTGAAGGAAAAGTTGCCGGTCTATACATCAATACATCTAACCAAGATCCCGGTACAACCAATAGCATCTTATTGCGAGGAGTGGGCTCAATTTCAGGCAGTAGCGAACCATTGATAGTAATAGATGGTTTCCCGGTTTCCGGAATCGATGTCCTTAATACCCTCAACACCAATAACATTGAACAAATAGATGTGTTGAAGGATGCTTCGGCAACAGCCATATACGGTTCACGAGGAGCTAATGGCGTTATAATCATAACCACCAAACGAGGACAAAGCGGGACTATGAAGGTGGAATACAGCACCAAACTCACGGTATCACAACTTGGAAGGAAAGTAGATATGATGAATAGCGACCAATATATACGCTATTACTACGATTTGGCAAACGACCCCGATTTTGCTTACAATTCTTGGGCATTGGGATATGACGGAAACTATTATCCCTACGAACTCTCAGCCATCGGTACAATGGGAACCACCGACTGGCAGTCAGAAATACAGAACAGCCCCACTTTCACACAAGACCATAACCTTTTACTTTCTGGCGGTTCTGATACGTTTACCTATCGCGTAAGCGGTAATTTCTATGATGGCCGAGGGGTAATCGGACCGTATGAATACAAGCGGTTCAACGTGGACAGCAAACTTGCGTATAATAAGGATAAATTCAGTTTCATGGCTAACATTACATTTGCCAATGAAGCGACAAACCGCACTAAAAATGATTTTATCCATGCAATACGTTTCCCTACCACAGTTGACAAATATGACGAAAGCGGCAATCTAAGCCTATTCCCTGTCGGAACTATGGAATGGTACGACAATCCTTTCTATAACGAACAAAACATTGACGATAAAATTGAAACAAACACCACCCGACTGTACGCAACAGCATCTTACGATTTTTTACCCGGTCTTAAAGCCGAGGGACGCGTAGGTTATGAACGCCGTTTTTATGAATGGTACTATTATGAAAATGAGAGGTCAAATTCACTTGATAAGGGTAATGTAACCCACAGTAACAATCAAAATATAAATCTTGATTTCATACTGTCGTACAATAATGAGTTTGGCAAGCATAAGATAGGTGCTATGGCGGGTGTCAACTATCAGAGCTTCCGTAATCGTGGTGCAGACCTTAGTGGTAAAGGATTTTCCTCACCTTTGGTTAAATATTATAATATGAACGGTATACTTGAAAAGACCAACCGTGAAATGAGTAGTTTTTGGGACGAGCGGAAGCTATCGAGTTATATGGCAAGAGCCACTTACAATTATGATGACCGCTATCTTCTTACGGTCAATTTCCGTGTAGACGGCGCCACTCAATTTGGCGACAACAACAAGTGGGGATATTTCCCGTCGGTGGCTCTTGCATGGCGCATCAACCAAGAGAAATTTTTCCACTGCGACTATATCAACAGTTTAAAACTGAAAGTTGGATACGGTAAAGCCGGTAATGCTTGGGTTCCCACGGGACGTACACAGGCTCTGATTCAGTATATGCCGGTTTATCTTGGTGGTGCAGTAGAGAACGGTGTGACATGGTATCCTACAGACAATGCGTATTATCCTAACCCCAACCTCAAATGGGAAGGTTCAAATACAATAAATGTGGGTGCGGAAATCTATACACGCCATTTCGGATTTGACATCAACGTATACAGAAAGCTGTCATACGATTTACTGATGGATCGTTCTCGTCCGGTTGAAACAGGGTATTCTAATATTACGCTCAATAAAGGAGAACTTGAAAACTACGGTATAGAGGCGAAACTGGAGGGATATTTCAGTTTTGGGAGTAAATTAAGCTGGACACCATCTCTGCTCGTTGCATATAATCGCAACGAAATCAAAAACTTTGATAACGATATCGTATGGAATCAATCCATTTGGGATGCGCAAAAATTTTATGGCTATGCCGGTGCCAACCGTGAGGGTTATCCCATCAACTCATTCTTTGTATATGAATATGCAGGCGTATGGCAGCAGCATGAGGCCATTGAGGCAGCCAAGTATGGCGCACGTCCCGGCGAAGCTAAGTTTGCAGACATCGCTACAAGTGATTCCGAAGGTAACCTTATAAGTAATGAACCTGATGGCAAAATCGATGATGCCGACCGTAAATTTGTGGGCAGCAGCAATCCCAAATTCACCGGTAGTATCACTAATCGATTCTCGTATGGTGATTGGAGTCTGTCGTTTATGTTCGACGGTGTGTTTGGAAAGAAAGTGCTCAACTATAACCGCTTGGCATTGATGAATCCTGACCAGTTGTGTTATGGCAATCTCAGTACCGAGGCACTTGGCCGTTGGACTCCTGATTGCCCAAATACAAATATCCCCAGTTTTACACGTCCGATAGACACGAATCTTGCAATATCAACATTCTGTATAGAGAAGGGCGATTTCGTTAGACTTAGAGAATTATCCCTCGCATGGAATCACGATTTCAATAAAGGAATTATCAAACGTTTGGGAGTTTCCCTCACCGCCACCAACCTATTTACCATTACCAAATACAAAGGTCTTAATCCCGATGTAACAGGCATTGATGGTACATATAGCCTATATCCCATTACAAGGAGTTACACCTTGGGATTAAACGTTTCATTCTGATAAATATAACCTCGAAAAAATACAATCATGAGACAAATAGCAATCACAGCAGTTTGTATTATCATATCACTTGCATTTACAGCTTGTGACCTTAATGAGAAGATATATGGCACTATCGACGACAGCAGTTTTTGGAAAACAGAAAAAGACTTTCGTGAAGGCCTCAACTATGCCTACGGCACACTCAACACACCCTATAACGGTTTCTCTATATGGCAATATGTGATTGAAGATGGCGGTGCGGACTACAACGCATCCGGTGCCCCGTATGGCGATTTCTATAATTACACCAACTGGAGTAGCACTAATCCCGACGGCATTGATTGGGGAATATACCAGTATTTCTGGAAAGAAATATCCTACATCAATACTACGCTCGACAAAATTCAAGACGCTTCTATTGATGAGGGGGCCAAGACTCGCTATATAAGCGAAGGTCGTTGCCTCAGGGCATTCCTCTACTTCACTTTGGTACAATGGTTCAAAGAAGTTCCTTTGATTACAAGTTCGCAAGTTATGGATTACACAATTCCACAAGAAAGCCCCGAAACCATATACGCATTTATAGAAAAAGAGTTTGCAGAGTGTCAAGACGGTCTACTCTCAAAACCTGAAATGCAAGCCGCAGGCGAACAGGCCTATACCCATCTGACACGTGGTGCAGCTCAGGCTCTGCTTGCCCGGACTTATCTTGTACAAAAGAAATATGACGAATGTTTCCAAGCATGCAAAGCCCTTATTACCGATACCGAACGATATGGCACATATTCTCTTATGTCAAATTACAAGCAAATGTTCCGTACTAAGGGCTTTGACAACTCCGAAGTGCTTTGGGCTCTCGCCGCTGATGGGATCAACAATGTTTCGCTACTTCAAGTGTATCTATATAAACCTTGGGATGTAGAAAATCCGACTGTAAAACGTGACACAAGCTATGATATTTATTACAATTGGAATGGTAGCATAGGTGTATCGCCCGACTTTTACAACAGCTTTGAAGTCGGTGATTCGCGCTTAGAATGTCTCCTTTATGAGCCTCAATGCGACAAAGAGCGTGTAATGGTCACTAAGTACCCGGCTGAAACATCCGATAAGATTCTTTCAAGCAACGACACTCCTATTATTCGATGGGCGGATGTGTTACTCATGTATGCCGAATCCGCACTACTGAAATCATCGCCTGACACCGATACAGCTTTAGAGCAGCTCAAAGAGGTTAGAAAAAGAGCCGGACTTTCTCCTATTTCATCAGGGCTTTCGTCTGAAGAACTTAAATGGAAGATTTACGAAGAGCGTCGCCATGAACTATTCATGGAGGGATGCGGCAAACGAGACATGTTACGTTTCGGCACTTTGCGTGATCATATTTTGTCGATCTCAACAGACGCCGGAAATGATCCTGAAAGATACTACTATCTACCGATACCGCGAACTGCCCTCACGGCCAATCCTGCTCTTCATCAAAATTCACCAAACTACAAATAACAAGTAACATGAAACTTATAAAATATATGCTTGCTGCCGGCGCAATGGCTATTTTGATGGTAGCATGTAACGAAAACGACAATTATGAAAATCGAGTTTTCAAGCAATATCTGATAAACCTTGTGAGGGATACTCGCGCAATGGCTCTGTATGTAGTGGAAGGCGATGACGAAGGTCAGTACATGTCAGGCGCAAGAGAAGCTCTTAATATTGTGGCTGACGAGGGTGAAAATCTTTACTACAATCCAAATACCTCACAGGCACAGGTCGATGATTACTGCACAGTGCTCAAAGAGGCCGCAATTGAGTTTGAGGACAAGATGCATCCTTTTCTTAGCCGTTTTGACATCCTTGCTGCCAATACCGAATATTGTATTTCTACAACTCAGGTAGGCGAAGGAGAAGGCATGATCGGTTCACAAGCCGATGTTGACACTCTGCGTAATGAACTCACATGGGCACTCGACACTCTGCAATTCATAGGCCGCGACGTAATCCGTCAGCGTCAACTTGATGTGATTCAAAGCCGCCTCACTAATTCATTATATGCTTTCGAGAGCAAGATCCCCGGCAAGGTAAATATTCAAATCCTAAATCCATCATTTGAACCCGAAGGAAACGATGCTGAAATGATTGAGGACTTTGCCTATATCCCCGACTGGAACAATCAGGGCCCCCTGAACAACTTTGACCCTTGGGGCGTAAATGAACTTATAGTCAACACTTGCTTGCGCAAAGACGGTTGGCAAGTCGGAGAGAGGCAAAATGTTGACGGAAACTATGTAATGTATATTATGAACTACGCAAAACGCGTATGGCAGCTCACGAATGAAGGTGTTCATCCAAACGTAACTTACACCCTGACAGTCAATGCGTCCCAGTTCGACTGGCAAAATGCAGAGAACGTGAAACTACTGATGGAACTTGTAGTCTTTGACGATGCTGTCGGCAATTTCAATAAAGCAAGCGTCGTGGCAAGCCAAGAATTCAACAATATAGACATGACCGACTTCGTGCCGTACACCATGGAATGTTCTATCCCGTCCGATTCGCCTTACACAGGCAAGGTTATGGCTATTTGTTTCCGAAGCTATGTCGGAACTGTTGCCGAATCAACCGAAGATGATAGCTTTGAGTGGGATAGCTCTGGCGTCATGATAGACTTGGTGTCTATGACTCGTAAAAGCAATAAATAATACAACCGCCTAAAAATAGATTAACATGAAAATGATAACATATATCAGTTCCATAGTCCTTGCTATGAGTGTGACCTGCACATCATCAAGTTGCTCGGACGACAACACGATCTTAAATCCTGCAATCGAACCCGAGAAACCGGCAGCCATAGAGGTTGGAACTTTTGCCAAAGGTGCTGATGTAAGTTGGCTTACAAAGCTGGAAATGGAAGGAGAAAAATTCTACACCCCGGGAGATAACCGTCAAGAAATAGAGTGTATGCAGTTATTACGCGACTACTGCGGTGTCAATTCCATCCGTCTTAGCGTGAGAGTCGAACCGGCACTCGAAGGCTGGAATGGACTGGAGGACGTGATGGTGAAGGCCACACGAGCTAACAATCTGGGCCTGCGCATCATGCTTGATTTCTGCTTTTCAAACGATTGGGCAGATCCGGGCAACCAACCGATACCGGTGGATTGGCAAGGCAAGTCACTGGATGAACTCGGCCAGGCTATGGCTGACCACGTGATAACAACACTCACCACGCTCAAGGAAGCTGGCATTACACCTGAATGGTGTCAAATCGGAAATGAAACAACTCCGGGATTCCTTCTGCCTTTCGGTGATCTCACTAACTCTCCGGCCCAGTATGTGTACCTTAACAACTGCGCCTATGATGCCGCAAAGTCCGTTTGCCCGAACATTATTTGCATCACACACCTTGACCAAGGTAACGATCAGTGGCGCTATAACCGCATGTTCGATGCCATGAGAGCCTACGGTGGCAAGTACGATATGATAGGTATGTCCGTATATCCCTACGACTGGCAGATAGAAGCCGAAAGCCCGGGTACATGGCGCAACAACATCGAAGACTGCCTGCTCAACATCAAGCACCTGCAACGCGTATA
>ERZ860264.1858-NODE-1858-length-12982-cov-2.617158_pt1 | contig 12982 bp, 4 predicted proteins | sample MGYA00509980_ERZ860264 | MGnify/ENA primary metagenome ERZ860264 (study PRJEB30046, sample SAMN00715212) | human gut metagenome | study: EMG produced TPA metagenomics assembly of the A metagenome-wide association study of gut microbiota in type 2... | reverse complement strand
AATCTATGGATGGTTTCCGTTTTTGGAATATGGCCGAAATAAGATATTTCCTAAGATATATAGACAAACGGACAAAAACACCCCTGATTCCGGAAGAATTATGGGAAGATGCCAAACATACCACTTTTTCCACTTACAACGGAAGTCAAAGTTTGGTGTATGTAAAGCGTTGTGTGGAACTATTTGAACAAATCAACAAAGTAAAATACCTTAGTGACTTCAAAGAGTTTGTATTTGAATCATCGGTAGAAGATTTCTGTGATGTTTCAGGTACAGATGTCGTGATATCGACCATTCATAAAGCCAAAGGCAAAGAGTTCGACAACGTATATATGCTTATATCTGACAATTATTTGAAAGATGCTCACCTGATGCGTCGATACTACGTGGGAATAACACGTGCAAAAAACAGACTGTCTATACATACGAATAGCAATTGTTTTAATCATTTAAATGTAGACCAGCATTTTATTGACTCCAAAGAGTATGCAATGCCCGAAGAGATTGTTCTACAACTCTCTCATAAAGATGTCTATCTGGGATTCTTCAGAAAACTTAAACGAGAGGTATTGGCATTAAGAGGCGGAGATCTTTTAAACTACGACAATTTCGTCTTGTATGATTCATTAACCAATAAACCAGTAGCCAAATTATCACAAAATATGCAGAATACATTGGCGGAATGGAAAGAAAAAGGATATGAAGTAAAATCTGCCTCTGTTCGATTCGTTGTAGCATGGAAACCTAAAGAAGCACCGAAAGATGAACCAGAAACAGCGGTTCTATTAGCCGATTTACTTCTTTCTTTGTAAGTCAAGATAATGCCTGTGAAAGAAGTAGCTAACAAAGTAAATTGTACCCTAGAGAACAAGAAAAAGTGGCAACCCTATTAAAACATCAAAATGAAAAGCAACAGACTCTTTAAAAAGACTTACTTAGTTTACTCATATTTATCCTTAGTGAATGTAACCATAAACTCTTTGCATTTACGTTTATCCGGCCGAGTGGCTGCAACAGAATACGGACTATATTTCTCGTATATATCAAGTCCACGCCCCATTGAAATTACCCAACCATTGTCGGTCTTGATACAACGATCGTGAAATTCACGGAAGTTATAATCAAACTCAATGCCATAGCCAATCATATCGTCTTTTATGTCATCCAGTTTATCTATGAGATCAGGTAACTTATCTTCTTCCTCATTGGTCACCAGATGCACTTTAAGGTCGTCTACGTCGCGGGTATCAATGAGCATCGTCAGAAACTCCATGAGATTCTTTACTTGCCAACTTGTTCGGATGAACGGGTCTTCAATCGTAATTTCAGTTGCATCCTTGAGATATTCGGCGAAGAGAGACTGATAAGTGACACCGGTCTGTCCCAGACGGAAGAACAGATTCTTTTCCTGCAAAGAAATGAATCTTTTGCGAGACTGTCGTTCTGAAGAAGGCTCTACTTGTATTGTTGTTTCAGTTCCTTCATTGCTCACCTTCTCCAAAGTCTCCACACTAATCTCTACACCATCCTTCTCACGTACATATCTGAACTTAGCAGGCTCTGCATTAAATGTCTCATCCACGATATACAACTGGTCTTTGACGCGCTTTCGGCTTTCGGCAGCAAAGTCTATCAACTCAAATGCCTCCTCGTCCGTCATGTTACCATCCGGATAAATCAACTTCACCATGCCGGAAAATGTTTTCCGAATGGCCAAGTGATCACGTTCAGAAAGGGAACCATCAAACTTAGCATAATCCTTCAATAATGCTGTCAAATCTTTATTGCGCAGTTCATGCATAATGGCTGCTATGTAATCGGTAATCAGGCCGTATCCTTTTGAGAAGCTATCTTTCTTCAGCATCCTAATCTCCCAACCCGGGTTGTAGAGGTGGATACGATCTAAAAAAGCTCCCTTGATAAACGAGGTAGGAATTGATTCAAAAAGATGGCTATTCTTTAGCATATAAGGAACCGTATGCTTCGTGTTACCCACAAAGCAAATAGAAGCAGAAGCCTCATGCGTACCCTTACCACGGTTGAATGATTTATTGGCCAGATAATTTTGCATGGTATCAATTAATACCGCATCTATGGCGCGACCTTTTTGCTGCTCAAATTCGTCCCAAGCCACTACATCCCAGTAGCCCACCAATCCTAAAATCTCTTTATTACCGCTCATTTTAACAAACAGACGAGGACTGGTCACATCACCGCCACTCACTAAAACACCGTATGGTGACAGCTCCTGAAAGACATGACTCTTGCCAGTGCCTTTAGGCCCCAGCTCCATAAAGTTAAAATTATTCTCAACGTGAGGGAGCAGACGAGCTAACGAAATGAATTTCTCACGACGATTTAAGGTGTCGGGGTTCAACCCAACGGTATGCATCATGAAGTCCAACCACTCCTCCGTGGTAAAGTTCTTGCGTTTATCTATATAATCTTGAACATCTACATTGGATATTTGTACAGGCTTCAGGGTTTGAATTTCCCAGCGCACTTTAATATCTTCGCCTGATATATAGCCAATAGTGACGATACACCAAACACCATTTCCCGATAAGAGCTTGGGATTGTTTGTCACATATTGAGTGCCAATAGGCACATTAGTAAGACCTAAGTTAGCAAAATGAGCTTGGTATTCATCCGCTTTTTCATTGAGAGTAACAGTCACCTTATCAATGATACGATGGCAACCCTGCTCACGGATTTTACCCTTAATGACTTCTGACTCCGCGCGATGCACATAATTGTTTTGAATCACTTGCCTCACTTTTTCCAAGCCTTCTTCTATGGTTGCTTCGTCATCACAGGCGCAATACTGCCCCAGCAGATACTCCAATACGTATGTAGGTACAGGGAGCCCTCCTTTTACAAGAAAAGCCAAATCTTTACGAACCACTTTACCTATGAAAGTATTCATTATTTTCTGTTGTAGTGTCATATCAAAAAACTTAATCACTAATACTTAAAAGTCTTGTTCTATCATTGTATTATTCTTCACCACTTCACGAATAAGTGGATTCAAACAGTCTTCTTCATCATACACACGTAGTTGCAGCATACCTGAATGTACTGAATGATTCAAGGTCAGCACAACCTCGTATACTCTATTATTCAAATTGATCGTATCGGCACTGTCAAGCGTAATGGTTTGCTTTCCGGTTACGGGTGTATCACCTTGATACACTTGACAAACGACCTTACGTTCAACTACCGTCATGGAAACCGCTTCGCTTTGTATCAATTGAAATTTCAATCTACTGCTTACCATCACGAGGTTGTGATCAACCAATGCCACACCCACTTTATTAGTCTTATCAGAGCGTTTCTGCGAACTATGAATCACGGGAATAAGCATTTCCTGCAAGGTCGCTCCGCCATGGGCAAAGCTGTATCCACCAGAAGCAGCCAAACGGTTGGTACCCATAGGTACTCCTATATATATAGGAGTTTCGGCTTTCATACCTGATACTTTGTCCAATGGCACTGTCACCACCCCTTCTTGCGCGCTAACTTGATCACTCACGTAGTAACGCGTTTTCTTCTCGATAATACCCGCAACCGTCACCGCATGTTTATCTTTCTCTGCAAACTCCACGTCATTGTAGAGAAAACCATGGTCGGCTGTCAGCACAACATTCGTCACATTCCAAGAGGCATGAAGGCGACGAATCAGCACAGCGAGCTGTTCAATAGCCTTGCGACATGCTGCAATTACATCTCCGGATCCAGCCCCATGACTAGCAGCGTCAATCGTATCATGAAAAATATAGACTAACGGACGTTTAAATAGCTCACGTGCTGTCTTTTGATCTGCTTTTATAACTGTTTCGTAGTCCACGCAACAAGCCTCTGCTTTGTATTTGGCCACCTGTGCCGATCGACTCTCTAACGTATCTAATACTATGCCATCTACCAGCATTTCTTTATTCTTCCATATCAACGAGGTATGAGGCAGAAGAGCCGGCTTGCAGTATTTGGTTTCAGTAGGCAGCATTGCCCGATAAGCAGAGAGTTTCGCTATATGTTTCTCTTTAGCCAGTTCTTGCATTAGTTCTGCCGCCACTTCATAGCGTAGTGCATCAGAGATGATTACTACCTGCTTACTGTTGCTGACACATTCATTTACATAAAAATCCTCTTGTTTTTTCAACGACAGATCGTTAAAGTAGTTCCCTTTTTCTATCACACAGGTCATCCATTCCAGATTGAAAACATTGACCATACGTGCATACTCTCCATCAAACTGTTGTTTCAGTCCATTCAAACAAGTAAGTATAGGAACATCCTTTGACAACAATTCATGATATTCTTCCAATGCACAACGATAGAAGGTGTCAAGCCTATACAAGTCGTTCGTATAGAGTTGTACATAAGCTTCCGGAGTATTCAACTTCAAGCTGCCCAGTCCTCTTACCATTTCATAATAGAAGGCCATTTGCATCAAGAAACTTATAGCTTGTTGAAGCACACTATCGGCAGGAAGTTTTTGGGAAAGCAAACGCAAACGTTCTTGCATTTCTGCAGGTTCTGTCACGAGTTTGCTACCGGCAATTTCTTGCAATATAGGCCAACCTAATTCTTCCGTCAAGTAATAGAAGGAGGCATCCATGCCATAAATGGTAGTCAGCTCCCTTTCACGAATATCAGCACCTAGTTCTTTCATCACTTTCATGAATTTATCTACAAACTTCCGGTCACGTGTACCCAGTTCATAGATACGATTCATTTGTTCAAGTGCTATACTGCTCTTTATTTTGTAAGCCTTGTAGGGATCATCGGCAATCACATCAAGAAGTTGGGTGATGCTATTATACTTCAAACTCTCCACCAACTCTTTCACCTTCGCCTCTTGGTTGGGTTTGTAACTGAATCCAAATATCTTAGTCAAACGCTCATCAACCGCTGTCTTGGCATCCTTGTTTCGTTCCAACCTATGATAGAAATCCAACCGTTTCTTATTTTCTGAATCCAATCCGAGTATGAACATTCTTATGATGATGTTTTCCCATTCCAAGAGTCTCTTTTCACCCAGATAAGAAGAAATAAAACCGCGGACTACTACATCCTCACTGAATGCTTCCGGCGTAAACCGGTCTTTCAGCATTGCATTTATCTTATTCGACATCAATTCACCGATATGACGGCTGATAAAGGCGCGATATTTCTCTGGAAGTTTAAATTGTTGCATGAATGCCGCATAATCTTCCTCTTTATATTCCATGTTAGCTTTCAGCATGTCCATAAGAGGGAATCTGAGCTGTTGTTCCTCACTTATGGGATAGGTGCCTAATGGGAAGAGTAATACCACACGTTTCTCTTTCCATGCGTATTCAATGTTATATTTAGTGTTGAACCAAGCTCCATCAAATACTTTATAGATATATTCAGTTTCCCACGAACAGTCTGCTAAATCATTCATAATGATATTCGCCTTGTCGAAGATGAAAAGCACATGCAACTGTGGGTTACGCTGAAAATAACTGTATATTCTTTCTTGAGTCATAATGATTGCTTCTTTTTATACTTTTGATTCATATCAAAAGGGTTATCGGGAATGGTTCGCTCCAAATACCCAGCTTCTACTAATTCAGTAACATATCTTTTGATATTACTATTATGATATTTCACTCCTACCCTCTCAAGTATCTCCCGACTACTTCTCGGTACACTACAAAAGTTTACTATATCCTTTTGTTTATTGGTAAGTTTCATCTGATGAGTGTTAGGGCATTCATCAGAAGTGTTAGGGGTAATGTCTAAGTGCTCCGAAAAAGTGTTAGGGCATTCATCGAAAGTGTTAGGGGTTATGTCTGAGTGTTCTGATAAAGTGTTAGGGGTAGTGTCAGAGTCAGCTAGATTACTATCCAAGTCTTTGTTCCTCTTTATGGTAGTTAGAAACTCATGTATCCGTTCATCATTCGTAAACTCTACTTGCACTCCTTCCTCCAAGGCACGTTGAATACCACTACCTGCACCTGTATAGGGAAGAAGATAGATAGCATTGCTAAAAAGGAAGTTGTTACGGGGCATCGAGGTGCCATTGGTAATATCTTCTACTTGCAAGCCGTTAGGCAACGTGCCCGGGCTGTGAATTTCCACTCTGTTATCAAAGATAAAGATACGTATGGGAGCTTTCCAATTCAGCGAACGATGGACCAGTGCATTTACTACAAACTCCATCAGGCTCACGTATGGAATCTCAAGCTCGCCCAATGAATTGAACTCTTTTTCCACTTGTACATTCTTGAGGTTGCGAGTGAAGAAAGACATAATGGTCTCAAATTGATGCAGAAGATTTCCTTCCATTACTGCATCGTTCACCTTGTCTCGAAAGACTTTGCCTCCAATTGAATTACCTACATAGCTGATGCATTTCGCTGTCATCACAGGCAACCAACGCTGGGTGTACTTACCAAACAGCAATATGGCAGCCACTGTAAGGCTCTCATCCGGACGGATAAAACGCAAGTTGCGCATCAGTTTATTAAGATCATGTCCTTTGGCAATCGCATTGGCTATCTCATCAAGTGACGCTTCCTGCAAAGCATCGCCAATCATTCCTTTTTTCTCCAATACCATAGCAAAACGGTTTTGCAGGAACTGCTTGATAGTGTCTTCGTCCAAATCATCCAACGTGGCATCTTTAACGGCGGCTTCATCGGGAGTAAAGCTACCGCACTCAGTCATCATCTCCGCCAACTCCGCATTATCGAAAACCTTACGCTTATCCGCTCCATTTTTCATCCACACGATACCTTTATTGTCATGGTAGGGCTTGTTAATTCCTTCCTTAATAGTAGCTATCACTACACTGCCGCCTTCAACGTTGACCGTATCTATCTCAAGTAGGATATTGGGTACCACATTCTCCGAAGCCATATTGCTCAGTAGATTGGTGGTTTCCTGCACTTCGGCATACGACAACGGATTAAAAGCTCCTGTCTTGTCGTTGATACCTATGACAAGTTTCCCTCCGCGAGCATTACTCATGGCAACCAGCTCGCAGCCTATATCATATTTATCCAAGATACGTTCTTTGAACTGCACCTTGCTCACTTCGCCGAGGTTTCTGAGTTTCAGTATGTCTTCTGTGGTCATAATTCTCCTCTTAATCAGCCAACTTTTTATTACTCAAATATAACATATTATTTTCTTGCTCAGGTTGTTTATCCGAGCACCAAGTTACGTACGCTACCTCTTGATCTTCCATCACAATCTCATAGTGATATTCATCAATAGTTCTTACTTCTTTTGCGGAGCAATCCATAAACACAGTGTTTACGTATGGTATAGTGAAAGTTTGCCCATTTAGTTTAATATCACCTAATAGTTTGCTTTCTACAATGACAAATTTATCATTTTTGAATTTATCAATAGGAATGTTGGTTTCGTCACGACTATCAATCGTAAACGTTACACAGGCATTATGTAATTTAGTGGAAAAATTTGTGCCATTATAATAATGAAGAATATATTTTGCATATCGCAGATTTTCTTCTGCGTAATTATTATAATAATCAAAATTGATTTTTGTTTCACATTCTATGCTTTTGATAGTCTGATAATATTCCTTATACAACTCAAAAACAGCAACAGTAGCTTCCATTTTTTCAATAGTAATTCCAAATCCATTTATCTTTAATTCTTTATGAGAATAAAGACCTATTAGCATTTCAATCCACTTGATAGCTTCTTCATTACTCTTGTATGTATCGTGAAAATCAACATCAATGTTCATCGTATACTTATTACTACTATTTTGCATAATTGATGTTTTTAGAATATAGATAGGTGTTTCAATATCAATATGTATTTTATGATTTTCAAGATATTGATACGACATTACTTTTTCTACAAATCCAATAGAAGGCATTTTGAGGCAAACAGATCTCTGTTCCAACGAAGGCATAATAAGGAGTTTGGTAATATCATCTTTTGTAGAAAGGCGGATTCCATTTATCCGATATTCAAACTCTTGCATCTCAGAAGCCATAATTCCATAAGCAGGTATAGATACATTTGTACCATTTATTTTAATACAATCATTAAAACTACCTTGTTCTATAATTTCACGTACGTTAAAAGGTACCTTGAAATTAATATTGTCTTGTCTTTCTTTACCTTCTTTTACGTGAATATCATCAATAGAATTCTCTTTACCTTTATTGGTTGTAGTAGAATATAAACCTGCATTAATCTCACAGAAGCGATCATAAGTTTCTTTGCAAACCTTCTTTTGTCGAAAATCAGATACGATATTGTCATTAAGAGAGGCCAGGATTGCCTCCAAAATATATTCAGCTTTAGAGTCAATATAGTTGATTCGATTAGCTTTGAGTCTAGCCTTCTTGTCGTCATTAAATTCTGGAGCAATTACGAATGGTTGCTTCATGTTTTGCCCAATACAATCACGTACCGTCTTAATAATCTCAAGAATATTATCGTCTCCAAGGCTATAACCTATAAACACAACATGCTTCTTTACGAAAGCATTCTGCAGTTCTTTCCAAATGAACTCAAATTGCTTATTCGTAAAGTATTCCTTATAATCGCTATCTGTAATGACTATCCTATCAGGATCATTTAATGTGTTAATGTCACCATGTACTTTGTATATATGAACAGGCACATTGGATGTAAACGCACACCCAGTGTTGCTAGTGATAACTTCTCTATCTTCTTTGGGATAGGTATCTTCTAACAACGTATCATAATTCGTTGTAAATATAGTATGTATATGAGGTATCCTTACCAACATTTGCTGATCTGAAGTATCTTTCGGCTTAAAAGAGAACAAATCTTTTAGAATAGTGAGAAGTTCTTGCCTATCACCATACTTCTCTACAAAAGTTTCAGTAATACTTCTTAGGGTTGAGGAAGCCTCTTTAGTCAAATCTGTATTTACTACCTTATTGAGAGTTTCAATCAGTTTCCATACAGAAGGAGCCCCAGCCTTTATTGAAAAGCCGGAACCGATGAAAAAAACTACATCTTCTTTCCTTATATATCTAATAAGCCGTTCTACTTCGTTTGCCATATTCTTATTTTATTTCAACTTTGCCACAACATCACCCAGCTTAGCATAGTTAACCACCACACCATCGTCAAGATCAAGAGGGATAGCTTGTTCGGCTACAACAGCAAGGCGGTCATGGTATTCACGGCACTCATCGAGCTGCTTGTTCAATGTGTCAAGCTTCTTACGTTCGGCGGTGCTAAGGTCGGCAGCACAAGTAGTGAGTTCAGCAATCTTGCGATTCAACGTTTCAATAAAGGGCAGCAAGTATTTACTGCGAATGCGCTCTGGGGTATAAGGCGTCATGCGATGCAGGTAGGCAATGCATTGGAAGGTACCTTTCTTGCTTGCAAAGAGCCAATAGATGGGGCGATTCTGATACATTTTCTTATGATCTTTCCAAAATTCCTTCTGCCAATACTGCTCGATGGTCTTGCCGAGGGTATGCTCAATGTAGTTAAGGTTCTCCACCTGATACTCCGCACCAAACACATCGCTCACGAATTGAGCAGTACGCAGGCAGGCATTATCGGTGAAACCACTATCGGCAGTCATCAAGGGGAAAATACCATCATCATCTATCTCAATGGTGTGACCGTTATAGGTATAAGAAACTAATTCATCGGCTATCGGGTTGGGGTGAGCTATATGCAAACCGGGCTTGTCGAGACGATAGCGACCCATCCATACTCCTACAGCGTAACTGAGGAGTTGCTTCAATATTACTTCATCGTGCCACTTCAAGGCATTGCCCTCAATGCTCACTTCTCCCTGTTGCAAGATGGTGATTTCATTTAAAGGTACGTCTGGAGTAAGTTCGTCTTGTAAGTCATAGATGTCGATGAACTGGCGGTTGAGTTCTTCTTCATTGGCATGGAGTTGCATAAAGAAGGTACTCCACTTTTGATGATAACGATCCATGAGGTCTTGCAATCGGACTGTATGAGGATTATTGTCAGTTTGTGGTGTTGCTGCATCACAATATGTAGTAGTACTAAACAAGGCAGTCAGTGACTCTGTTATAATGTCTTGTTCGGTCAAATCCATAAGGGAAATAAGCTCGTTCTGTTGAAAGTCCCAGGAAGTTTCGTGGGAGTCCCAGTCGATCTTGCTGATTGTGATGTTAGATTTTACAAACACATCAATCTCTGCAACGTTCTCAATATCTTCATATGGGACTTTACCCATGGGACCTTCGTGATAATCTAAGGTAGGAGACAAAGTTTGAAGACAAGCAACTACAATAGGAGAATTCAAATAACCTATTAGAGTATAAAGTTTATCTTCCTTTATAGGAAAACACACAGAACCTTTAGTCTCAAACAACCAACTTCTATCAAAGAAACGAAAAGATGGTTTGCCTGATGCTATAGTTGACCACGTAGCACCCGGTGAAGTAAAGTATCGCTTCTCATTTCTTACAACAGAACCCTTAAACTCTTTTAGTTCCTTTCCATCATTTTCCCAGTTTACTAAATAGTCCATATTGCCATACCATCTTCTAAATGGACCGCCTTTAGTAGTTATGAACCACTTCTTACCAGATTCTTTTGCTTCCTCAGCCGATTTCATTCCAAAGCCAATCTTTTCAAGATTGACTTCATGCCAATATCTGAGAAATCTCGCATTGTCTGCCGTTGCTAAACCCTGCGTAGGTTTGCAAACGGCAGACAATGCGAGATTTCCCGCGAAGCGGGATAAAATTTTTTCAGAAACCCAGTAGCCAATCGGGCATCCCGGAATCTTCTCAAAGTTAGCCTGCGGCACATTTGGGTAGTATATCTTTGCGCCTTGTTCAGCGGTACGCAAGAATATTTGTTCCTTATCCGCACAGCACTTACCATCCACCAAACGAAAATACGTTCCACCTTGGCTAGAAGAGCTATGCTTTGCTACTACGAAAGCCGTATTCTGCACTACTTCACCACTTAGTTCATCGAAGGTGCGAGGACCAAGGTGAAGCATATTCTCAATATGATAATGGTCGAGCAAAGCCTTGCGAAGTTTCTCGAACGAAGAAAGAAACATCCAACTCTGCATATTAATCATGCCATAACGACCGTGTACTTTTAGTCGTTCAATGGCAACCTTCATAAATACAGAGAAAAGGTCGGCTTTTCCATCCTCATAATTCCTCTTCACATATTTACTCAACACCTCATTCATATTACCTCCACCCATATAAGGCGGATTCATCACTAGCGCATCATACTGTTCCGTTAATGCCATCACCAACGCTGCCGCCTCATTCTCAGCAACCAGCGAAACCACCCATTCCCGAGCAGCAGGTGTAAGATCAAACTTCATGATGCTACCCAAAGACTCAGCATCCTTCAACAAAGTATTGACGCCATCAATTTCTACCGCTAATCGAGTATCAGTAGGCAATGGCAATTGTACCTTCGGCATCGTCAGCACCCGTGGCAAGCAATGCGCATCTGCAAAGCTATGTTCGCGTTGACAAGCCTTCAGCGTCAACGCAAAGAGCGAAAGTTGCTGTGCACGAGGATCGAGGTCGATACCCGTGAGGTTATCTTGGAAGATATGTGTTATAGCTTCGACACGAGTATAACCTTCAGTGATATAAAGATCATAGAGTAGATCGAAGCACTCGTTAAGGATATGTCCCGAACCACAAGCAAGATCAGCTACTTTCAGATCGGTCAGTTCATTGTAATGAAGAATAGCTTCAGTAGGAGTCGGCTCTGCAGGCTCCACGAGGTATTTCCATTTCTCCTTATAAGTCAAAGTAGTATAGGGATTGTTATCGAGATAGATACGTCCCACCGTATTCTGCACCATGTACTTCACAATCCAGTTAGGTGTAAAGATCTGTGTAGCGGCAGGAATTTCATCAGCTTCAAACTTGCCTTTCTTGGCAAACACCTCATCTTTGCGTTCACTGATGTAAAACTGGTAGAGCCAGCCAATCAGTTCCGGCGAACGAAACTCCTCATCGGTGATAAACTCGGTGTGGTTCAAGAGATCGATAAAACCATTCTCCGCCAAAATATTGGCGGGAAGCAACAGTTCAGTATAGTCCTCCATAGTACCAAAGCAGCGTTGCAGGATAGGGTTGGCATGGCACCATGCCACCAAAAGCACAGCAAACTGTTCAGTAACTTTCGTGTCGTCATCAAGTAGTTCCAAAAGGTGACGCTTACCCATCTCCTCCATTGGAGGGAAGAGCCCTTGCCGAGCTTGATTTACAATCTGCGGGGTATGTGCAGAGTCGGCGTATGTACTTACCGGTTCGCAAAGTCCGTTTTTTTGTAAGATACGAATGGCTACCAGACGATTAAACCATGTGTAAGCTGCTTGCTCGTATACTTCGTTCACACCATTAGCCTGCACCTCCTCATAGAGGCGCATCCATTGGTGATAGAATCCTTCGGAGAGAGTCCGTCCGTTCCAAAGCGTACCGCCCTGCAAGAGTTTCGGGCGTAAATTCTCAGCCACTCGACCCTTGTTGTCGAAGCCCAAGCTGGTAAGTTTGGCAGCAATACCCGCTTTTAGTATATTGCGTGCTTCAATAGCAAATTTCTTTAATCTATTGGTATCCATCTATCTTATTCCTTCATTTCATTATTTGATAATCATTATCGTCTCGCCTTTGTCAATATGTGCCATCAGTTGCTTTTTGAGTTGTGCCAAATACTTATCCACATCAGCCTCTGAGCCAATAGGTAAAGTGGTACGAGTGCTTAAAGCTACCTGTGTAGGATACTTTTTATCGAAAGTTTCTTCCTTCTTGTTTTTGTCATCACCAACCGTAGGTTTAGGCTTCGGTTTTGCTGCCAATATCTTCGCCGTTTGCTCAGCAAAGAATGCATTGGTATCGAGGTTGGTCTGCAACACAGGAATGCTATCCGGTTGTGTTTTGAGTTTTACTATAACCTCTTGATTTGAAAGAACAGAAGTCGATACCTCGTTTTCCTTGCAGCCTTGCTCCAACTG
>ERZ860264.1856-NODE-1856-length-13001-cov-3.237293_pt1 | contig 13001 bp, 17 predicted proteins | sample MGYA00509980_ERZ860264 | MGnify/ENA primary metagenome ERZ860264 (study PRJEB30046, sample SAMN00715212) | human gut metagenome | study: EMG produced TPA metagenomics assembly of the A metagenome-wide association study of gut microbiota in type 2... | reverse complement strand
TGGCGGCGTTTCGGCTCTCGCCGGATATGAGACGGTCAACTGGGGTAAGCAACTGTTACCCGACGGCTCGACCCTTCAGTCTAAAGATGCTTTCATTTATGGCGGCGCCGCGACCCTCTCGGCTGATTTTTATCTCTCGGATCATGTGGCGCTCGGCGCACACATCAAGGAACGGTTTGTATTCGGCAACGATACCGGGCATTTCCTGTTCCAGTACGGCGTTCACCTCAAATATCAGTTTTAGCCTATGAGGTACACAAAGAATGATATAAAGAATATCCCGCTGACGGAGTTCATGGCGGCTCTCGGCGAAAAGCCGGTCAAGGCTTTCGAGGACATGAAGCTCTATTATGCACCGCAACGCGACGACCCGGAGCCGATGCTGGTGGTTGATACCAAAACAAACCGATGGTATGACCACGCCACAGACCAAAGTGGCGACATAATCGATCTCGCAGCCCTGAAGATGAATCCCAACCTCTACACAGATCCGCGCGATTTCATACTCAAATACATGAACGAGTATGAGCAGGGCAAGGAACTATCGGCAATGGCGCATCGTCCTCAGCCTCCGACGGTAATCAGCCTCGACATAAAGAAAGTGAAACTCACTGACTTTATGAAGGCGTTGGGTCAGGAACATCCGGTAGCGGCCGACGGCAATCTGCGCATCTACAACGCTCCCTACGACCCGAAAGGTGAGCCGACAATGGTAATCAACACCGAAACAAACCTCTGGCGAGATACCAAATCGGGGGCATACGGCGGAATTTACGACCTTGCCTATGAGCTGACCGGCTCGTGCAATATGTCGGAACTGAACCGCTATATCGCAGGGCAGATGCAGGGATTGGAAAAATCTCAAAAAATTGAGCCGCCCAAGCAGGAGCCGGATAAACCCAAACGGAAAATGCGCCTATGAACATCGACGAAATCCGCAAAACTTCTCTCGTAGAGTTCCTGAATCAACTGGGCTATCAGCCTACCGGACGCGACAGCAAAGGATTATGGTTCTATTCTCCATGCCGCAGTGAGCGTAAACCGTCGTTCCATGTCAATCCCCGGAAAAACGCATGGTTCGATTTTGGTAGTGGCGCCGGAGGCGACATCTTCACTCTCGCCGGGGAATTATGTAATTCCTCCGACTTTATCCGACAGGCTGAATATATAGCCGAGAAGATGAAGCTGCCAATCGCAAAACCCTATAAGCCTGTGCCGTTTATCGAACAGCCGACTTTTGAGAATATCGCTGTCTCAAAACTGGACTCTCCGGCATTGCTGAAATACCTCGCCGATCGTGGTATTCCACGTAATATCGCCCAACGGAGGTGTGTGCAGGTCAATTACAGGCTTCACGGCAAAGACTATTATGCCATTGGATTTGAGAACAGCGCACATGGATTTGAGCTTCGCAATCCCTTCTATAAAGGGTCGTACCCACCGAAACACATTACCCATATCGCCAACGGTAACGCTCGATGCAACGTGTTCGAGGGCTTCATTGACTTCCTTTCGGGGGAACGGCTCGGTGTAAATGACGGCTTTGATGCCATGGTTCTCAACTCCGTCGCCAATGTCGGCAAAGCCCTGACTGTCCTGCCTGACTATTCCGTAATCGCCTGTTATCTCGACAATGACGAGGCCGGACGAGCCGCACTTGCCAGACTACGGCGAGAAATGGGCGACAAAGTAATGGATAAGTCCGCACTCTATCCCGACCACAAGGATCTGAACGAGTACCTTGTGGCTACACAACCAAAAATTTCCAATAATTCAAAATTAAAACTCTGAAAAACAATGAATACAATACTGAATAAAATCGGCGCAACGCGCCTCACTCCCGCCCGGTTCTTCGGGTTTTGGGCAATCCTCTTCGCCCTCGTGTTTACCCTCTCATCATGCTCCGATGACCTCGACGTTCAGCAGTCCTATCCCTTCACGGTGGAGGTCATGCCCTACGGTGACAAAATCAAGCAGGGTCAGACTGTGGAGCTGCGCTTCGAGATAAAGCCGGAGGGCAACTACTCCAACACTCTTTACACAATCCGCTACTTCCAGTATGACGGCGAAGGCACCCTCAAACTTGTTGACGGTCCGGTGCTGGTCAACAACGACCGGGTGCTTCTCGAAAGCAAGACCTTCCGCCTCAACTACACCGCCAAGTCTGCTAACGCTCATAAATTCCTCGTGGTAATACAGGACAATTTCAATTCGACCCCGTGGGAGCAGACCTTCGAGTTCAACAGCAAGGACAGCGGCGACGATGACGGAGGCGACACTCCGGGAATCGTCGGCCCGATTGTAGGACCCGTAACACCGATTATACGATGAGAAAAATCCTGATTCTGGCCGCAGCGGTTTTCGCGTTCTGCTTCGCCGCAAAGCGGAACATTATGGAGCTTCCGCTCTTTGAACGGGCAGTTCTGATAATCAAACATTTTGAGACACTCCATAAGCCGCGACACTGGCCATACGTTGGATATGGTCACCAAGTCCAGCCGGGAGAGCCTTATCGCCGGGGAGTCCAACTCACCGAGAAACAGGCGGATGCCCTCCTGCGTAAAGACCTTCGCAAATTCTGCGCCCTATATTCCAAATACGGCAAGGACTCCGTTCTTCTCGGCGCACTCGCCTACAACTGCGGCCCCGGTGTCGTCAACAAATCCAGCGTCCTCAAAAAGCTGAAATCCGGCAACCGCAACATCTTCAAGTCCTACACCTCCCACTGCCGCTACAAAGGCAAATTCCATCGCGGCCTCTACACCCGCCGCTGCATGGAAATCGCCGCCCTTTTCGTCCCGTAACATTCATCGTCTAATATTGCACCGAGGGGATGCACTCTTTTCGGAGTGTGTCCCCTCGCTGTATCTTAAAAGCAAAAAACTCAAATCAAAATGGCCTCGATAAAAGTAAAGTTCCGGCCCTCGACTGTCGCTGACCACGAGGGCACAATCTACTACCAGATTATTCACGAAAGGAAGGTACGACAGCTTCTGACCGACTACAAGGTCTTCTCATGTGAATGGGATGATAACCGTTCAATGGTAACGACCACCCAGAAAAGTGAACGAAAATCGTTCATCCTCTCAATCCGTGAACGTATCCGCTGGGATATTGAGCGGCTGACGAAGATTGACCGCAAACTGGAAGCCAACGTGTCGACAAAGCTGAAATAATCCAACAATATGAACTGAGTTCTACTCTTTTCTTCATTCTATTTCTTTGATTTCAGGGTTGATTTCTATTAACCGGGAGATAAAGCCCTCTCGGTCTTTGGGCGATATTTCCAACGGAGCATAGCTCTTCCATGCGGATCTGTCAATGAAGCTAATCGAAACACGCAGATGCGACATTCCGGCTGTCGCGAGATAGCCGGTGGTCTTCTTGATGTCCTTGATTTTGGATATTGGCAAACGAGTGGGATGGAAAAACTGATATACAACCAGTACATCACCGTCAATCTCGTACCAACATCCGAACATTAGCCACGCATAGAGGAGCGTGGTCAACCCGCTCACGAAAACCACATACCACCATGACATACCTATGGCTGATAACCATATCACAGCAAGGAAACCGACTGTAACCAGCCAAACACACCAGTCAATCCGGGAACGATATATTGTTTTATTCTTCATGATTGCTTATCTGATCTGAAATTCCACAAATGCCGTGTCACTCGGTTCTGTGCGAGGATATGGCGGATAATGGAAGGTTTTAGCAACGCGATATGTCCCAGGAGTCCAGTCGCATTTATAGAACCATGGTTTAACCGTCATCTGGAATGGCGTGTCAGGGCGGACAATCCAGCCTACTGCATTGAACACTATGCACAACTCTTCGTCTGCGTTTTCATATTTTCTATCATACGGAAGTTCCTGCCAATGTCCATCTGTGGCTTTCTTCTCTATCCGGAACCATTCTCCGGTCATTCCTTCATCCTTGCGTGTATTACTGAACTCTACAATCAGAGAATCAATCCCTGCCTTGACAATCGTCGGATCCACAATATGCATTGTCATTCCATCGGTAGTAGAGTAACTCTTCTGTTTCAGAATTTCGGGAATCTCGATTTTCTCACCAAGGAAATGCGGTTGTTTTCCGAACCAAATATCCAGCATCATCTTGTCACGTGCCAGCCATTCGCGCAGAGCAAGTCTTGTCCTTACCCAGCGACCGGCACGGAGAGGCGCTGATATTGCAACGGCATTTATCCCATTGGCTTCGGCTAAATACAATGCTCTGGCATTATGATCTTCCTGAGATATAATGGTAAGAGAATCGCATCCGAACACTTCTTTAGCCCTTACTACGGAATCGAGCGTCCTGAAACCGGCAAAGTCGAGAATTATCCTATCTTCGGGAACTCCATGAGCCATAAGCGAATCGCGCATTGCCGTCGGTTCATCATATTCCTTTATATGGTTGTCGCCGCTTGCGATTATGAAATCAACCTTTCCGGCATGATATAGTTCCGCCGCAGTTTTTATCCTGTTGGTAAAATAGGAATTGGCCCGTCCCCATTTGTTCAATGGATTCGTGCCCAACAGCAACGCGACTTTGTTGCATGGAATAGAATCCACATCATAGTATATGTGCTGTTTAGTTGCTTGTTCCACCCTTACGTTGGCATATATGGTAAAGCCTGCCACCAAAAGCATAAACACACCGAGGCTGAGCAATATTCTTTTTATCAATGTTTTGGCTTTCATTTTCGCTTGAATATAAATGTGGTTCCGTCGGGAAGATATTCCCATTTAGATTTGGTAAAAGTGAGTCTGGCCGTGTCGCCCTCTATGGTTATCTCGCCGTAAATCGGATTTCCGACGGCATCGGTGGCCGAGAATGTCAAACCGTTGTCAAATAGCACTCCTACGCCGTCATCTATCGTCGTGAGACGAGTAAGTCCGATTTTAACTTTCATCCTACCGTTATCGCTTTTGGATATGGTAAGGGTTGAACCGTCATTACAATCCACATATTCTCCGATAACGCTATTCTGCTTCAACAGCGATTTGAAAACAATCTCCGATATGTCAGCAATCATCTTCTCTGTTTCAGCTATGCCATATCCCGAATCTGCGATAAATACTGCGATCGCATATCCCTGTTTGTTAGGTAGGAATACATATCCGGCATCATTCACGCCTATTATGCGGCCTTGGCTGTTCACGTCGCCGGTGCCCGTTTTGTGACCTATCATTGCATTAGTAGGCATCAGGGGAAGTGGAAGGCGGTTGTTACCTGTAACGCATTGCATCATCATTGCTCCGACGGCTTCAAGAACGGGAGAATCGTGCCGCATTTCCTGCCGATATAATCGGTCGAAAAGAGCTGCCATTTGCAACGGCGTGGCTCGGTTGGCATAGCATAGATATGGGTCTGCGTGCATCTCATCCTCAGTGTTGAGAATGTGGATTTCATCATATCCGAGTTTCTTCATAAGACTGTCGGCAACCTGCGGACCGCCAATCAGCCGGAACAGCACGTCACAGGCATTGTTGTCACTTTGCTGAACAGAATAAGCCAATATCTCGGAAAGCGGGAGCGCCATATCCTTCCGGCCATACTTCTCGCGCATCGGACTCCATGTGTCAGGTTTCATTTCGCTTGCAGAAATTCTGATTGAGTCCGTCAACAAAATATTGTGCCGGGAACAATAGTCCGCCACGGCGATAGCCTGCGGAAACTTGTAGACGCTGAGCATCGGGAAATCACGTTTGCCGTTGACCGACACCGTATCCATGCCGTTGATGATTACAGCTACTCCGATTCGTGCGTCCTTGTCATGAACATAGGTTTTTAACTCTGTCTCCATATCGGGATAACGGCTATACACTCTGACTACATATTCATCATTGCCGGGAATATATGGATCAAGCGACACTGTCATTGATGTGTCGTTAGCCGTGACAGGCACTGTCTTCCCGATTGTACCCACAAACGAAAATTGTAACGAATCACCCGGCTGAGCTTCTATCTGAAATTTGCCTGACTCATCAGAAAGAAAGGTTTTTCCATCCGAAATCCGTTTGATAACACCGCCCTGCAATGGTGACTGATCGGGGGCGTAACGCAATTCTCCGTTGACTCTTAAAGAATTTGCTGTTTTGATAATATGCTGGCTACAACCTGAAAAGAACAGAATTAAAAACACAGCTATGATTGGGAATAGTATTCTATTCATAAACTATCTTGGTTTAGCCGTTCCTTGAGCTTAGTGTTGCGTTTGAAGACGGTATTGTTTCTTATGGCATACGCGAGGGCTTTTGTCGTGCCGACGAGTACGCAGATTTTCTTGGCGCGGGTTATACCTGTATAGATGAGGTTGCGCTGGAGCATGACGTAATGCTTCATCGTCACCGGCATTACCACCACCGGGAATTCGGAGCCTTGACTTTTGTGGATTGTAACGGCGTATGCCAGCACAATCTCGTCAAGTTCGGTTATGTCGTATTCAACGACACGGTTATCAAAGGTAACGGACAGGGTTCGCTCGTTTGTATCAACCGCAGTAATATAGCCGATGTCGCCGTTGAATACGTTCTTGTCGTAGTTATTGCGAATCTGCATCACCTTGTCGCCCTGTCGGAAAGTATATCCGCCACGTGCAAGTGACGGCCCCGACGGATTGAGCGCGTTTTGCAGTTCAATGTTGAGATTGCCGGCTCCGACTGTGCCGCGTTGCATTGGGGTCAATACTTGAATCTCTTTTGCCGGATAGCCGTATTTCTTCGGCAGACGGTCGCGCACGAGTCCGATAATCAGCTTGACAATATCATCGGCATCCTCCTGACCGATGAAGAAGAAATCTGTGTCAAGACCGTTTTTGATATTCGGAAACTGTCCGGCGTTTATGGCATGGGCGTTCATCACTATTCGGCTCGACTGTGCCTGACGGAAGATACGTGTCAGCCTCACAACCGGGATCTGCTGCGAGTCTATTATGTCACGCAACACATTACCCGCTCCGACACTCGGCAACTGGTCGATGTCTCCCACGAGTATCAGACGCATATTCGATGGAATGGCTTTCATCAGATTGTAGAATAGGAGAATGTCAATCATAGAACATTCATCCACAATCAGCGCGTCACCATCCAGAGGATTCGCGTCATTGCGTTTGTATCCGTCCATCGGGTTGTATTCCAACAGTCGGTGGATAGTCTTTGCCTCCATTCCGGTGGCTTCGGTCATTCGCTTAGCGGCCCGACCGGTGGGAGCGGCGAGAAGAATGCTCATGTGCCGGGCTTTGAAGGCTGCGATTATCCCTTGTGTTGTGGTAGTCTTGCCTGTTCCCGGTCCGCCTGTCAGCACCATCACTTTTGAATCAAGAGCCTTTTGGATTGCCGCCAGCTGCACTTCGTCATAGACTATGTCACCCGGCTTATCGCCATACTTAGCCTCCGGTTCTGCCGCAATGTCCGCGTTGAACAATGAGGTGTCGGAAAGCAAGGATTGCAACCGCTTTGCGGAGCCATTCTCAGCATGGTAGAATGGAGACAGGTATATGACCTCGTTGTCCGAGACAACATCGTTGGCTTCAATCATCGAAGCGAGGGCCTGACGTACCGGGGATTCCCCAGCGTCCAGCAATTTGACAGCTGCATCAACTAATTGCTCCGGCTCGGCATAGACGTGCCCTTCCTCGGCAAGTTCGTTGAGGGTATATAATATTCCGCTGCGGCAACGGCGAGGGTCGTTCTTCTCATAGCCCATCTTGGAGGCTATGCCGTCGGCGGTCTTGAAGCCGATACCCCAGATGTCATCGGCAAGCTGATAGGGATTCTCCTTTACCTTGGCGATGGAATCCTTCTCGTATTTACGATAAATTTTGGCGGCGAAAGCGGTGCTGACACCATAGCCCTGAAGGAACACCATGACTTCCTTGATGTCTTTTTGTTTCTCCCAGCTTTCGCGTATTTTCTCCATCCGTTTCCGACCGAGACGGGGAACTTCGAGCAACCGCTCGATGTCGTTCTCGATAACATCTATCGTCTCCAGCCCGAAACGGCTTACAATGGCTTTGGCATATACCGGTCCTATACCCTTAATCAGTCCGCTGCCCAAATATTTCTCAATACCATAAATTGTAGCGGGCATTACTTCCGTCCACGATTGAGCAACAAACTGCTGGCCATATCTTGGGTCAACACGCCAGTCTCCGTCAACGAGAAGGACGCTACCAACGGGTACGTCGAGCAAAGAACCGGTCAGGGTCACGAGATTGTCATATCCCTTGACCTTGACTTTCATCACCGACCAGCCGTTCTCCTGATTCTGGTAAGTGATGTGCTCGACAACACACCGCAGTTTAATCATGTTCCTTCAGCGTGAGAATTATGGGCGCACTCTGACCCGTTCCGAAATCTGTCAGCACATCGCAATCAATAACGTCAGGCAATAATGAGCGACTAATGAGGAAATAATCAATGCGGTTTCCTATGCCTAAAAATCTGAAATTGCCATAGAAGGAAGGTTTCCGTTCTTCCGGATGTATTGAACGGAAAGCGTCGACCAGATGAGTCTCTGACAACAAAGCATCGAATGCCTCTCTTTCCCATTGAGAAAAACAGGGCCGATTCTGAATGTGTTTGTCCTCGAAGGTATCTTTATCCGTGTGTACGATATTCATATCACCACAGATGATAATTGGCAATTTTTCCGAAAGTTCAACTATGAGTTTACGAAATTGCTCGTCCCACACTTTTCGATATTCTTCTGCGCCTTCAAGTTGAGAATTGGCAAAAGGCACATAAGTATTGGCAAGGATAAAATGTCCACAATCATACACTTGAAGATGTCCCTCGGCACTTAATAGCGGAGTCAATATGCGTTTGGGCATAGAGTCAAGTTGCAGAATAGGGTCGATGCCTTCTTTGATTCTTGTGTATATCATGACTCCGCTCATAGATCCATAATCATTGAATGTGAACAACGAGTGATACCCCGGAATCGTAAATTTGTCGAGAGACGTCTTGTTCCTGACTTTTTGAAGACAAATATAGTCGGGATTATATGTCTCCGCAAGTTGTTTCAGCTCGTAATGACGCCTGCCGATGCTGTTGATATTCCAGCTTATAATGGTAGTCTTGTTTGACATGGCACCTTTGTTATTGATTGGAAATCAATCGATATATGCTGTTAAACTGGCGTAACATGCCGTCGGTATAGTATCTGGAACCCTCGACATTGGAACGATAATTCTGTCCTATTACCACGTTCATAAACAAATCGGCTATCACAGAAGGGATGATGTCCGATTTAATCTCGCCGTTCTGAATAGCACGTCCGACAACAAGTTCCAGCACCGATGCTTGCCTATGCTTAAGTTCTGTGCATTTGTTTCTGAAATCAGGTAAGTTTCTTAATGCATCGGCTTCGAGACTTAGGAATGTCCCGGCAACGTTCCGAATCCCGCCATTCATCATTTCCAAACATTCTTCCTCCAGCATCGAAACATATTTGACATAGAAATCTTTCAGGCGTCCACGGTATTCTTCCGGTACGGAAGAGAACATGACACGATTGAGATAGTATTTGTTGACAGTCGCCTCAAAAAGTCCCAGTTTAGACTTAAAATGATAGGCAATGGCACCACGGGTCTGATTGAGGTCTTTCTCAATTTCAGATATTGATGTTGCGCCATATCCTTTGGAGCCGAATAGTTTAGCTCCTGTAAGCAACAATAATCTCTTTGATTGCTCTGTAATCTCTTTATGTGTCATGCTTTTACTGTATTTGATTCGTTCTGGCGATGGCTGCTTATGTTTGGAGTTTAATAATGACGGCCTTGTCAATGCCACAATCGTAGTATATCATATTTCAATCCCAGTCATTGAGGTTGGCGATGTAGTCGTCAACCGATGCTTCATCGAAAAGTTCCGGCAATTCGCCGGTGTTGACGTGATAATCGTAATCGGTCATCATATCTTCAACGGGATTTTCACCGTATTCATTATATTCGTTATCCATAAATATCATTCTGCATTAAGAGATTGGTCATCTTGCTCTTGCGCAGCCTTTCGGCGGGCATCTTTAGCTTTCTTCTTGGCAGCTCGTTTGACGGCATCTTCCTGAAGTTGTTGTTTCAGTGATTTCACAATCTCAGGCTGCTCACGCTTGAAGCGTTTCTCATAGAGGTTCTCAATGTGTTGTGGCAACGGGGTTTTCCACGGCTCCTGCTTGTGGTTGTCAATCTTCCGTAGAGAATCCGGTTTGAATCCAAGCTCACGAGCCATCTGCACCTGCGCATCGGAAAGATGGTGACGTTTCTGCGCCACCATCCATTCCTCTATTATAGTACGTCTGGATGCCATTATTTTGCGATTTCTTCCTTGAAGGAATTGGCGGGTTTGAATGCCGGGATATTGTGCGCCGGGATTATGATTGTTGTGTTCTTACTGATGTTGCGGGCCGTTTTCTCTGCGCGGATCTTGACGATGAATGAACCGAATCCACGGAGATATACGTTCTCGCCGTGAGCAAGGCTGTCTTTTACAACAGTCATAAACCGTTCGATTACAGAGATAACGGCAGTTTTCTCGATCCCTGTCGATTTTGATATTTCGTTTGCTATTTCTGCTTTTGTCATATTGCGAGGTGTTATGTTGAGGTTGATACGCTTTATAACTGCAAAATTACTAAAAATCGGGCGAATAAGCATAAGAAAGCCTGCCCAAAATGAGCAGGCTGGAAACAGGATTAGAGTCTTCACAGATGCCATATCCTGCTGCGATATGCTTTCAGTTCCTTTTCCGGAAACTGCGCTATCGCCTTATCAAATTCTCGGACTATCGCGGCTTTGTCATCCGGTAATGCTCCCGTGATTGGTACCGTATTGGAGATATGGTGACCGAGCAGGTTGACACGTATATTCAGTTTGTCGATAAGTGTCCGCATCTCCATCAGTCGCTCTTTCTCCGGCTCCTCGATATATGTGCCGTCTTGCACTTCCTGATATAACTGCGATTCCGGAAAGATTGTCAGCGACACTATGTTGATGATGCAGGGATGCAGTTTGTTGAGCACCTCGGCGGTCGCTATCGCGCTTGCCTCGCCGTTGCCGTTGCCTCCGAGTCCGTTGAGGTAGAACACGTTGTAGCGTATTCCAGCCTCGTCGAGTTTTGAAAGCTGTTCAAGAATGTCGGAGGCATGATAGCCTTTGTTCATCCGCTCCAATGTCGGGTCATGGGCGGTCTCGATGCCTATGTTGATGCTGTCGAGTTTCAGATGGTGGAGATTCTTCAGTTCTTCAACCGTCTTGGGTGTTATGTCCGTGACGCGGGCGAACATTCCGAACGACACCATGTAAGGCAGATATTTTCGCAATAGAAGGGCGACATCCATTAGTTTATTGTAGCTCAACGCGAAAGGATTCGCTCCGGTGAGATAGACTCGCCGTGCGCGTGGTTGCCACTGGCGGATTACCTTCAGGTCTTCCTCCACCTCTGAAAGAGGCGACATTCGGAAGGGCGTTCCGTGGTAGAGGCTGCAAAATTTGCACTTGTGCCATGTGCAGCCGGAGGTCAGTTGCAGGAGCTGGGAATTGGCTTCGTATGGCGGTCGCCATACCTGCCCGGTAAAATGTAGTTCAGGATATAGCATATCTCGATATTTTTTGTTAATTTTGTAACGCAAAATTAGGTGATTATCAGAGCCAAAGCAACAACTTACCAATCGGTTTGACCCTTACCGAAAAGTTTGTTTCATTCGTTATCAACCTGTTCTGCACGACCGGATATGGCAAAAAAACTGGACTACGAATATTGCAAGGCCGCCCCGATGCTCGAATGGCTCGGCAACAAGTGGGCGCTGGTGGTTCTCGTGAAGATTTCCGAGAACGAGCCGGTGCGCTTCAACGAGCTTTACCGCAACATCCCGTCAGTATCAGAGAAAGTGCTGTCGCAGGTGCTCCGCCAACTGACCACGGACGGCATTATTCACCGCGAACTGTTCCCCGACGTGCCGCCCCGCACGGAATATTCCGTCACTGACTTCGGCAGAACCCTTTTGCCACACGTCGAAGCCCTCATCAACTGGGGCCGCGACAACTTCGACACCATAATGTCAAACCGCCAAAAACAAAAATAATGCCATACATATCAATTGAAAGCGGCAAGTTGACTACTGAACAGAAGAAAGAGCTGATTGAGCGGCTGACATCCACAGCCTCCGAAATAACCCATATCCCGGAGCAGTTCTTCACCGTCACTATCAAAGAACTGCCTGACGAAAACTTCGGCATCGGCGGCAAGTCAATCAACGAGATTAAACGCAACTACAAAGCATGAGCCTCACATTACGCCCATATCAACCTTCGGATGCCGCTGTGATTACATCGTGGCTTAAAAATGAATATCTTATGCGCCAATGGTGCGCCGACAGGTATGAGCGTTATCCCGTCACGCCCGAAGATATGAACATATATTACGAGAGGAATATTGACGGGCAACAATCACGCGCCCTGACAATGACAGATGGCGATGATATTGTCGGGTACATCACCTTGCGCACTCCGGCAGATAATCTGGCTGAGCAACGACTTGGTTTTGTTATTGTTGATGATTCAAAACGTGGTCACGGTTTAGGCAAAGCTCTTGTTTCATTGGCAGTCAAATATGCCTTTGAAGAGCTTGGAGCTACAAAAGTGTCGCTCGGTGTCTTTGAGAATAATCCGTCCGCCATCCATTGCTATGAGTCTGCCGGTTTTCATCGCGTATCACTGTCTGAAACCGAAAGTTACGAATGTCTGGGAGAAACTTGGAACTGCATCGAGATGGAACAGTACAATATGGATAAGAAGATATACCCCCGTTCCAATGATAATCAGACAGTGTATCTGAAATCAGTTGTCACACGCCCTACAATCGAGGTCGGAGACTTCACCATCTACAATGATTTTGTTAATAACCCACGAGACTTCGAGAAAAACAATGTGCTCTACCATTATCCGATAAATAATGACAGGCTTATTATCGGTAAGTTCTGTTCGATAGCCT